>OGQU01000811.1_pt1 | contig 31516 bp, 31 predicted proteins | sample 1553341 | NCBI WGS metagenome assembly OGQU01 (sample SAMEA2579920, study PRJEB22360) | human gut metagenome | biome: human gut; feature: human-associated habitat; material: faeces | place: Denmark | collected 2008/2010 | reverse complement strand
TCAACTATGACGACGCGACCGACAGCGTGGGCAAGAAGGCGGAATATAACGACCTTAAGCAAATTGAACTGGAAGCGGGCGTTAAGCTGACGAAAGCATTCCGTCTTGACGAAGGCTATGCTAACGTTTATGTCAAACCGAGTGTTGTGCAGACGCTTGTCGACGGTGACGAAGTCAACATCACCGGTTTGGGCAAAGTAAACACGCTTGACGACGAAACGCTGGGGCGGATTGAGCTTGGCGGGCGCTACGGCTTCACCGATCAGCTCTCGGCTTACGGTTGGGCGAATTATACGTTCGGTTCGGACTATGACGCGACGACCGTCGGTCTGGGTCTGAACTATGCGTTCTGATCGCAAAGGTTCGCCGTCTGCGGCGGCTTAGCCGGCGCTTTCTGGAAAAATGAAAGCGTCATCTCCTAAGAAAAAAACTCCCGGACAACTCCGGGAGTTTTCTTTGTCGCATATCTGACGGAAACTCCGCGGGAGAAAGGGACGGGAAAAAACGTAAAGGAAGGGCGGGGAAATCCCATAAAGGAAAACAGGAAATCCTCGAAATGAAAGGATGGGAAAACCAGCGGCGGAAGGACGGGAAAAATCCCGCGCCGGTGCATGATTCCGAAAAACTTATGGCATTATGGAGGATGGTAAAGAGAAGGGGCTCTTTCAATATGTGAAGGCGGGAAAATACAAAGTAAGTTAAAAGAAGATGCAAAATGATAATGCAGCAAAATTCCCGTTTACGGTAACAGCTAATACTTGCTTCGCCCGACCAGAGGCGCTTGCCGGTACCGGAAGTTATCAAAAAAACAGGCGGCAGCGGTTATTTGCGCACCGGTGCCATAGAGCTTGCAGATGTTATCAAAGAACCCCGTGTTTGACGCGGAGGGACTTTTTTAAGCAAACAATTGTAATATCGGTATGGTACGAAACGCCCGGCAGTATTTTTTGTTCAAGCAGTGGCTGTCCCGTATCTTCGCGCCCGTAGTGTTCGACACAGCGTTGTTTTACGGCCCCGTTGATGGCGGCAGCAGTAATATGTCTGTCTGAGCAAAATTTTACGTGCTCAAATAACATTTTTAAGAAAATGATGTGTTTTTTAGGCCTTTTTCTGGGATGGGATATGATTATGCGCACGACACTGTCCCCGCTCGTTTGGGGCAAAATGAAAAGTGAAAGGCCGTACGGCCTTTGTCATGATTTTGTTTGATGAATACCGTTTGCGGACTGTGTTTATGCATTTCTCCTGACCGTTTCTAAAAAAAATCCATAAATGCCCGCGTAAAACGCCTTTTTCAGGCGTTTTGTCTTTATCGCTGTATGATATGACAGTGAGGAGCACAATTACTTTATTGGCTGTAATGATTATTCACGGCGCGAAGCTGCCGGTGTGTCCGCATTCGCCTGTTGACGTCGGGAGCGTTGCGTTGAGACGTAAGCTTTCCCCGGTTAACGCAAGAGGTATTAACTCTCCGGAATTATGTTCACCCGTTTTAAAAGCCTCTCCGTCAGCACAACCTTGTTGTCTTATACGCTTTGATCACATCATGTTATGCAGACTTGTTTTCGCCTTTTTTGTCTTGCCGTTTTTGTTTCTTTTCCTTTTCCCGTCTTTTGGGTTTAATTGACATAAACGTAGCATTTCCGAGCTTTTTATGAATTTATTATCATGCCGGAAATCGATGCAATTTACAAACGTTATAAAAAACGGCCGCCATTGTCAGGTTATTGGCCTTGATAAACGTTCTGAAACCTTAGAAGACATGTTCATTTGTAAAGCTTTATACGCTTCCGCTGATTTCTCCGAAGGGCAAATTGGGCGCAGACCGGCCAAAATGCGGGAAGAAATAAACGGCAGGAAGCCATGATTTGAAAAAATCAAATAAAAAACGATATCCCAAAAGCTGCATTTATGTCAGTTGAGCCTAAAAAAAGAACTTCCCTTGGGAGGAAGTTCTTTTTTGTGTCGGAATACCCCTTTTAAAAAGCTGCTGTATCAAATCAGTCGCTTGTCAACAGGCGGTAAATATCATTGCCGGTGGCTGCTTCGCGGATTTTTTCACAACGTTCCTCGTCTTTGATGATTTTGGAAATTTGCGCTAACGCACTTAAGTGGTCGGCGCCGCTGTTTTCCGGAGAAACAAGCATAAAAACCAGATCGACCGGCCGATTGTCGCAGGCAGCGAAGTCAATTCCTTTGTTTAATTTGGCAAAGACGCCTTTGACATGTCTTAAACCGGGAATTCTGCCGTGGGGCAGGGCGGTGCCTCCGCCAAAACCCGTAGATCCGAGATTCTCTCTTTCCGCAACAATGTCAAACATCGTGCGTTCGTCGATCCCGGTATCTTCGGCAAGTTTGCGGCTCATTTCCTGTAAAAGCCGTTTTTTGGATACGGCATCGTCAATAACGATGACATCGCTGCTGGTCAGAATATCGGAAATTTTCATTTTGTCACCTGAAGTCTAGTTGTCGGCTTTCGGTTCAACCCAGCCGATGTTTCCGTCTTTGCGGCGATAGACCATGCTGATGTGATTGTTGGCCGCGTTTCTGAACATCAGGGCGCATTCGTTGGCCAGATCCATGTACATGACGGCTTCGCTGACGGTGCAGACCGGAATATTGGCGCCGGTTTCGGCAATGGTCAGCGGGGCGTTGACGTCAATGTCCATTTCGTCTTCGGTTTCGATGACCGGGAAAACGGCTTCGGAAGCCAGTTCGGCCAGACCGGTTTTGCTCTTGTGGTCTTTCAGACGGTTTTTGTGTTTGCTCAGACGAACGGCGATGTGGCTGTTGGCGTTGTCAAACGCGGTATAGGGATCGCCGGCGGTGCCGGTGCCTTTCAATACGATATTTTTTGCAGGATGAACGGTAACTTCGGCTGAAAATTCATCACCTTCTTTGGAAAAAGCAACATTGCAGCCGATCGGATCGCTGAAATACTTAGTTACCGAATTCAGAACGTTTTCTTCGATATGAGAACGCAATCTGTCCCCGATATCTACCTGTTTACCTGTAAGTGTGATTTTCATAATTTTTCCTTGCAAAATATAATTGATAAATTGAATTTTGAAACTTTATTCTATCATATAAAACGAAGATTTCAACTACAGTTTTGGAATAATTAACTTAAAAAAACGTTAAGACGCTGGATTAAAAAAAACGCCGTTCCCGCAACAATGCCCATTCTTTGCTGCCTTTCGTTTCCTTAAAAAACCGTCCGTCGCTTTCCCTTTTTTTGCGCGTGACCGTCTTTCCGCGCATGTGCACTTTTCCCGTATGCGTACTTTTTCCCGTCCGCACCTTTTTCCTGCGCGCCTCGGGAGGTTACATCGAGAAGTTGTCGCCGAGATAGACTTTCCGCACTTCTTCGTTGTTGACGATTTCTTCCGGTGTGCCTTCCATCAGCACCGTGCCGCCGTGAAGAATATAGGCGCGGTCGGTAATGTCAAGAGTTTCGCGCACGTTGTGGTCGGTGATCAAAACGCCGAGTCCGCGGTGTTTCAACTGCGAAACGAGCGATCTGATTTCGCCGACGGCAATCGGGTCAATACCGGCCAATGGTTCGTCAAGCAGAATGAAATTCGGCTGGCTGGCCAATGCGCGGGCAATTTCCAAACGTCTTCTTTCGCCGCCGGAAAGCGCCATCGCCGGCGACTTGCGCAGATGGGCGATGGAAAATTCCGACAGCAGCTCTTCCAGCATGTTTTCCCTCTTGTCTTCGTCTTCGACCACGATTTCAAGAATGGCCTTGATGTTGTCTTCAACGCTCAGCGAACGGAAAATGGAGGCTTCCTGCGGCAGGTAGCCGATTCCCATCCGCGCGCGGCGGTACATCGGCATGTTGGTGATGTCCTGCCCGTCGATGTGAACGTCGCCGTAATCGGGCGTGATCAACCCGGTAACGCAGTAAAAGCAGGTGGTTTTGCCGGCGCCGTTCGGTCCCAGCAGACCGACCGCCTCGCCGCGGCGCACGTTTAGGGAAACGTTGCGCAGCACCGGCCGGTTTTTGTATTTTTTGCCGATGTTGAAAATTTCCAGAGTAGAACTGCCGTTTTTGTCAAACATGTTTTCTTGCTTCCTTAATTTTTATTCTTCCTCATACCATATGCCGGAAACTCTCGACTGTCCGGACAATACTTTGCTGATGCCGGTGTTGAGATTGGTTTCAGCTTTGTCGCCTTTTAAAATGTTGCCGTTTTGGTTGATGACGACGTTTTCATAAAGATAAACTTTGCCTTTGTCGGGATAATATATGCCGGTTTTGGCCGTTACCGTACCGTCTTTGGTGACGATTTTCGGGTTTTGCGGAATTTCCACCCGCTGCAAAACCGGGTTGCCTTCCGTGTCTTTTTTGAAATATGTTTCCATCACCTCGGCATAGATTTTGTTTTTACCGTTGTCGGCAATGACGTTGTCCCGGGCAACGGCTTTATTCCTGCCCAGATAATAGGTGATGTTCCCGTCGGCGGTGATCTTTGCCTTGTCGTTTTTAATCAGGGCCGGTTTGCCTTTAATCACCATATAGTCGTCTTTTACGTGGTACTCCATCCGTTCGCCGAAAGCGTCGGCCTTTTCCATGTGCAGGCTGACGTTTTGTTCTGCCGTCATATCGGTGACGGAAGTCTTTTTCTCCCCGTTTTCGCCGCCGGTTTGGGTAAAATATGCGGTCAGCCTTTCGCCTTTGACCGTCATTCCGGGTTTAACCGCGACCGCGTTGCCGACGGCCACAGCCTTTTTTTCGTCCTGATAAACTTCCACCCTTTTTTCCGCCGTAATGGTGATGTCATACGCGGCGGCGGGAAAAATGCGGAGAACGCTCAGCAATGCAATCAGCCAGAATTTTCTCATTTTTCCTCTTCCTCAAACTCTTCCTGACGAATGACGATTTTTGACTTGCCGGTAAATATGATTACCTTTCTGTCTTTGTAATATTCAAAGCCTTCCGACCGCAGGGTGCCGAAATATCCTTCGGAAAAAACGGGGGTGACGCTGTAGGCTTTGGCTGCGGCGCTGTCGTAAAAGACGGTCTCGGTGGTTGCCGTCATGCCGTCGCTGTAAACCATCCTGACGTTGTCGTCGAGCCACAGCAGTTTTTTGTTTTGATCATAAAAGCCGACCGGCGATTTGACGCTGATCCACCGGTCGTCGGAAGAAGGCAGCAGCCCTTCCGGCCGGATCAGTTTGATCAGCTTTGAACCCGGTTCGGTTTCGTCGATGGTGTCGGCGGTAAAGTTGTTAACCCGGTTGGCGTCGTCGGTAACGTAAAAGACTGTGTTTTCCATGTGCAGTTTTTCCAGTTCGCCGTCTTTGGGTTTGGCAATGTTCAGCTGAAGATCGCCGCCGCGGTCCTGCAATCCCGGCAAAACGATCAGCAGTCCGGCCAGAGCCGCGGCAACTGCCGGCAGCAGCAGCTTGACCAGCCGTACGGCACGGGTACGGCGGACAATGTTCCTGTCGTTTTCCCGGCCTTTCTTTTTCAGGCTGTCTTCGGCAAAGAAAACGTCTAATTTTTTAAAATCAAACAATTATGCTACCTTGTTATGTTCTGAATCGTTAGCCGGAGTTTTCTTTTCTTCCACCGTAAAGCCCGCGCGCAGGCAGTCGTGCATGTGGATGACGCCGATCGGCTTTTTGCCGTCAACGACGAACAGCTGGGTTATTCCCTTGCCGGTCGTGTTCATGACGTTTAACGCTTCGGCAACCAAAGTGTCGGGAGAAGTCGTTTTCGGATTCCTGGTCATGATATCTTCGGCGGTTTTTCCGAACAGGTCATTGTCCAGCGAACTGGCCATTGCCCGGCGCAGGTCGCCGTCGGTAATCATGCCGCTCAAATCGCCGTTTTCGTCGATGATGCCGACGCAGCCGAGCATTTTCGACGACATGGTCAGGATAATCTGACGCAAAGCGGCGTGTTCGTTTAAGATCGGCATTTCGTCGCCGGTGTGCATCAGGTCGGAAACCTTTTGCAGAATGGCGCCGAGCTTTCCGCCCGGATGACGCTGCTTGTAATTGCTTTTGGAAAAGCCTTTGCGTTCCATCAGCGCAATTGCCAGAATGTCGCCCAGCACCAGGGTGGCGGTGGTGGAAGACGTCGGCGCCAGTCCGAGCGGGCAGGCTTCCCCGGCGTCCGGCAGCCGAAGCACGATGTCTCCCGCTTTGCCGAGCGTGCTGTCCGGGTTTTTGGTCATTGAGATGAGCGGGATACCGTATCTTTTGCAGTAGATCAGAATGTCGGACAGTTCTTTGGATTCTCCGCCGTTGGAAATGGCCAGCACCACGTCTTCGTTGGTCAGCATGCCCAGGTCGCCGTGGCTGGCTTCCGCCGGATGGACGAAAAACGAAGGCGTGCCGGTCGAAGCCAGCGTTGCCGCGATTTTCTGGCCGATGTGTCCGGATTTTCCCATTCCGGTGACGATGACGCGTCCTTTGACGGACTGCATCATGTCGAGCGCCTTGGTCAGGTTTTCGTCAAGTTCGCTTTCCATGATGCGAAGGGCGTCGATTTCCTTGTCAATGGTTCGGCGCGCAGATTCGATATCGGTGTTTGACATTATTGCGTAGTCCTTAAAAACAGCATTAAAATATAGCAGAGGATATTATTATTTGATTCGGAAAGCAAGCATTTTTCCAAACATGCACAAATATATTTTGCAAGCAGCGGGAGAGGTGACGCGCCGGAATTTTTGTTTGCGAAGATTGTTTCGCATCTTGGGCGGTTGTTTGAAAAACGTCCGGCGGCTGTTGCGTGTTTTGCGGAATTTAAGTAAAAAAAAGCAGCCGGTGCGGCGGATGTTTCCGGTTCAAACGGCGCGGGTGAAAAAGCCGGTCGGAAACTTTTTGCCGCCGCTGCCGGCAAAAGCGTTCCGCACGTAAAAAAACGGTTGACTCTCAAACAAATAAACATTAGTATGCGCTCAAATCCGGTTTCCGAAAGGCGCCGGAAATGCCGAAAAATAAGAGTTTTCGCGTCGTGCGTGCAGATTCGTCTGCCGCAGGGCGGCTTTTTATGTATTGTATTTAATTTAACATAAGGAAATTTGTGATGCCTACAATTAGTCAGTTAATTCGTAAATCACGAACACCTAAAGTGAAAAGAAACAAGGTCCCGGCCTTGAAGGCTTGCCCACAGAAACGCGGTGTTTGCACAAGGGTTTACACGACGACCCCGAAAAAGCCGAACTCCGCTTTGCGTAAAGTGGCTCGCGTTCGGCTGACAAACGGCTTTGAAGTAATCAGCTATATCCCTGGTGAAGGTCATAATCTTCAGGAACACTCAGTGGTGCTGATTAAAGGAGGCCGTGTAAAAGACTTGCCTGGTGTTCGTTACCATATCATCCGCGGTACTTTGGATACCCAGGGTATTGCCAAACGTCGTCAGCGTCGTTCTCTGTACGGCGCCAAGAAACCGAAATAGGGAGGGGTAAGTTATGTCACGTCGTCACAGTGCAGAAAAAAGAATTGTGCTGCCCGATGCAAAATACCATGATAAGGTAGTTGCAAAGTTTATTAACAACGTTATGGAAGACGGTAAGAAAGCCGTTGCCGAAAAAATCGTATATTCGGCATTCGACATTCTGGCTGCCAAAACCAAACAGGATGCCCTGACCGTTTTCGGCGAAGCGATCGAAAACGTTAAGCCGGTTCTGGAAGTAAAATCCCGCCGCGTCGGCGGTGCCACTTATCAGGTTCCGTGCGAAGTTCGTGCCGACCGTCGTCAGGCGCTGGCGATCCGCTGGATCATTGCCGCCGCTCTGAAACGTTCGGAAACCACCATGACCGAAAAGCTGGCCAACGAACTGCTTGATGCTGCCGCCAACCGCGGTGCCGCCGTTAAGAAACGCGAGGACACCCATAAGATGGCCGAAGCCAACAAAGCTTTCTCTCACTACAAGTTCTAAGTCTGAGGGAATAGCGCAATGGCTCGTACACACAGTTTGGATTTATACAGAAACATCGGTATCATGGCGCATATTGATGCCGGTAAAACCACCACCAGCGAACGCATTCTTTACTATACCGGTCAAACCCACAAGATCGGTGAGGTACACGAAGGTGCCGCCACCATGGACTGGATGGAACAGGAACAGGAACGCGGCATTACCATTACTTCGGCTGCCACCACCTGCTTCTGGAAAGGACACAGAATCAATCTTATCGATACCCCGGGACACGTTGACTTCACGGTTGAAGTCGAACGCTCTCTCCGCGTGCTCGACGGTGCCATCACCGTTTTCGATTCGGTTGCCGGTGTCGAACCTCAGTCCGAAACCGTATGGCGTCAGGCCGACAAATACAAGGTTCCGAGAATTTGCTTCTGCAACAAGATGGACCGTATCGGCGCCAACTTCTACCGCTGTTTGGATATGATCAAAGACCGTCTGGGCGCCCGCCCGATGGCCATTCAGCTGCCGATCGGCGCCGAAGCGGAATTCCGCGGCGTTGTCGATCTGCTGCAGATGAAGGCAATCATCTATACCGGTGATACAGCCGATTCTCCGATCGAAATTCAGGATATTCCGGCCGATTTGAAAGAAAAAGCCGAGCAGTATCATGCCGAAATGGTTGAAATGGCGGTCGAAGAAGACGAACAGGCTATGGAAGATTACCTGGAAGGCAAGGAAATTCCGGTAGAAACCCTGAAAAAGTGCATCCGCAAGGGGACTTTGTCGCAGAGCTTCGTTCCGGTTTGCTGCGGTACCGCTTTCAAGAACAAAGGCGTTCAGCCGCTTCTGGACGCGGTTATCGACTATCTGCCGTCGCCGCTCGACATCCCGGCGACCGAAGGGGTTAAACCCGGCAGCGATGAAGTGATTGTTCGTCACCCCGATGACAAAGAACCGTTGTCGGCTCTGGCTTTTAAGATCATGAACGACCCGTTCGTCGGTTCGCTGACTTTTGTCCGCATCTATTCGGGCACCATGCAGGCCGGTACCTATATCTACAACTCGGTCAAAGACAAAAAGGAACGCGTCGGCCGCATGCTGCTGATGCATTCCAACAAGCGTGAGGACCTCAAAGAGGCCAATGCCGGCGATATTATCGCTCTGGCCGGTCTGAAGGATACCACCACCGGTGACACTTTGTGCGACCAGGCTAATCCGATCATTCTGGAAAACATGGAATTTCCGGATCCGGTTATTGAACTGGCGGTTGAACCGAAAACCAAGGCCGACGTTGAAAAAATGGGCTTGGCTCTGTCCCGTCTGGCAATGGAAGACCCGTCGTTTAAGGTTTCTTCCGATCCGGATTCCGGACAGACCATCATCCGCGGCATGGGCGAACTGCACCTCGACATTATCGTCGACCGTCTGAAGCGTGAATTCAAGGTCGAATGCAATGTCGGCGAACCGCAGGTCGCTTACCGCGAAACGATTACCAAACCCTGCGACATCGAATACACCCACAAGAAACAGTCGGGTGGTGCCGGTCAGTTCGCGAAGGTCAAGATCAAATTTGAACCCTTGGAAGGCTACACCGGGTTTGAATTTGAAAATACCGTTGTCGGCGGTAATGTTCCGAAGGAATATATCCCCGGCGTCGAAAAAGGTTTGCGCAGCGCCATGGATGCCGGCGTTATCGCCGGATATCCGGTAACCGGCGTCAAGTGCAACCTGTATGACGGTGCCTACCACGAAGTCGACTCCAACGTTATGTGCTTTGAAATTGCTGCCCGCGCCGCATTCCGCGAAGGTATGCGCCAGGCCAGCCCGAAGCTGTTGGAACCGATCATGAAGGTGGAAGTCGTTACCCCTGAAGAATACATGGGTGACATCATCGGCGACCTGAATTCCCGCCGCGGTTTGGTAAACGGCATGGATCAGCGTGCGAATGCCCGGGTGATTGACGCTCAGGTTCCGCTCGCCAACATGTTCGGTTACGTCAATACGCTGCGTTCGCTTTCTCAGGGACGCGCTCAGTTCACGATGGTCTTTGACCATTATGCGGAAGTTCCGAACGATATTGCCGAAAAGGTAAAAGCGAAGAACGCTTAAAGCATAAGTGAATGTTTTCGGGGCGGTTTGCGGCGTTTCCGCGGCCGCTCCGGAAAAGTTTTTAATAAAATAATTTTTTTAGGAAGAAGCACAGATGGCAAAAGAGAAATTTGAAAGAAGCAAGCCGCACTGCAACATTGGGACGATCGGTCACGTAGACCACGGGAAGACGACGTTGACGGCCGCGATCACGAAAGTATTGGCGGAACAGGGCGGCGCGGAGTTTTCGGCCTATGATCAGATTGACAAGGCACCTGAAGAAAAGGCTCGCGGTATCACCATTTCGACCTCACACGTAGAGTACGAAACGGCGAAGCGTCACTATGCGCACGTAGACTGCCCGGGTCACGCGGACTATGTAAAGAACATGATTACGGGTGCGGCGCAGATGGACGGTGCGATTTTGGTCGTATCGGCGGCTGACGGTCCGATGCCGCAGACGCGCGAACACATTCTTCTGGCCCGTCAGGTAGGTGTACCGGCGATTGTCGTTTACATGAACAAGGTAGACCAGGTAGACGATCCGGAACTTCTGGAACTGGTAGAAATGGAAATCCGCGATTTGCTGAGCTCTTACGGTTTTCCGGGCGACGAGATTCCGATTGTCAAAGGTTCCGCTTTGGCAGTGTTGGAAGACGGCGACGCGAAGATCGGTCACGATTCGATCATTGAACTGATGAATGCGGTAGACGATTACATTCCGCAGCCGGATCGTCCGAAAGACAAACCGTTCCTGATGCCGATTGAAGACGTATTCTCGATTTCGGGCCGCGGTACGGTAGTAACGGGTCGTGTAGAACGCGGTGTCATCCATGTCGGCGACGATATTGAAATCGTAGGCATCAAACCGACGCAGAAGACGACCTGCACGGGTATCGAAATGTTCCGCAAACTTCTGGATCAGGGCGAAGCCGGCGACAACATCGGCGTATTGCTCCGCGGTACGAAGAGAGAAGAAGTAGAACGCGGCCAGGTATTGGCGGCTCCGGGTTCGGTTACGCCGCACACCGAATTTGAATGCGAATGCTACATTCTGACGAAGGAAGAAGGCGGTCGTCATACACCGTTCTTCAACAACTATCGTCCTCAGTTCTACTTCCGTACGACGGACATTACGGGTGCGGTAGAACTTCCGGAAGGCACGGAAATGGTAATGCCTGGCGACAACATCCGTATGAAAGCCCAGCTGATCCACCCGATTGCGATGGAAGAAGGTCTGAGATTTGCGATCCGCGAAGGCGGCCACACGGTAGGCGCCGGCGTTGTATCGAAGATCATCAAATAAGATTTTCGCAAACGAAAGAAAAACTCCCTCCTGACCGGAGGGAGTTTTTTTGTATCTTTTACAATTCCCGATTTTGCGCCGGGTACAATACAAAAATGTCGGCGGACACTTCTTCGGGCAGGAATATGTTCAAACCGTTTCGCAGCTGCGTTTCTCTCCGTTTACCGGAAGGTTTTTCCTGCGCCGCTCACAAGTCAAAGGAGGTAAACCGAAGACAAAAAAAGAAAAAAGGAAGGGAAAAGCAAAAGAGAGAGAAGAGAGGGAAAAGAGAAGAAAAAGCGAGAAAGGATAAAAAGATGGAGAAAGAAGAAAGGAAGAAAAGGAGAGAAAGAAGCCGGAAGCAAAGGATAAAGAATCTGCAGTAAATTAAAAAGAAAAAAAGAAGATTTATAAAAAAGGAAAGGAAGGAAAAAGCAAAAGAAAGAGAAGAAAGGGAAAGAGAGGAAAAAGCAAAAAAAGATAAAAAGACGGAGAAAGAAGAAAGGAAGAAAAGGAGAGAAAGAAGCCGGAAGCAAAGGATAAAGAATCTGCAGTAAATTAAAAAGAAAAAAAGAAGATTTATAAAAAAGGAAAGGAAGGAAAAGCAAAAGAAAGAGAAGAAAGGGAAAGAGCGGAAAAAGCAAAAAAAGATGAAAAGACGGAGAAAGAGGAAAGAAACCGGCAAAACAAAAAAGACGGAAAAAAGAAAGGAAACGAGAAGAGAAAAAAGGGAAGAAAGAATAAAACAGATGCGGACAAAAACCGCCTCAAAAAAAGGATCGTTTTTTTGCTGCTGATCAAAAGTATAACGTCAAGGCAGAAAGTTCAATCAAAAACTTTTGTTTATCAAAAAACTATCAATCATATGCCGGGGCAAAACAAAAACAGCAAAAAAACGATCCTTTTTAATATACAATCATGAAAAAAAACAACAAAAAGAACAATCGGCTTAATTTTTACAATTTTTTGCAAAAGAAAACCATCAGGCTTTTGCTAAAACTGAGATACTTACTTCTGGCGTTCCGCAAGCCTGTAAAAATCGGTTTTTTGCGGCTTTACAACGAAGAAAACACCATCATTCCCTGCCTGATGTCGGTTATTGACATGACGGACATAATCGTGCTGATTTATTCCGACATAGAAGATTCGAGTCTGGAACTCGTCCGCCGATACATAAAGGACAACCGGCTGGAAAAAAAGTTCATTATCCGCCGCTACCCGCATAAAGTATTCACCCAGCACGCTCCCGAATACCGGTCAGGCAAAGTCAAACCGGAAAACACCCTGGCCGCCTATTATGAATTCGGTTACAAAATCTGCCGGCGGCTGGCCCGTTTCCGCAACGGTTTCATTTTCAAAATAGACGCCGACCAAATTTACATGAACAACTGTTTTAACCGCGCCGAAGAAATGATGAAAAAGAAAAAATACGCCGTCATCATCAATTCTTCCGGCGGATACAACGGTTATGTTACCGAAGGCAAATTCTATTCCCTGTGCCGTCGTCCAAGACACGGATGCCTGAACGGAGAATGCGGAGACCATCTCATGATCTCAAACGCTTTTGCCGAATTCGTCCGTTTTTCCATGTCGGTAACCGACGATCACGCCTGGGAAGTTCTTTCCCTGCCCAAAGCATTCTCCCGTTTCGTCAAACCGTTTTGCGGAATCATGTGGTTTCATTTCAACCACAAACCGTTAAAAGAAGGCAGGCTTTGTCCTTTTACCCCGGCCCAATACGCCGAATATGAAGAAAAAATCCTTCCGCTTCTGATTAAAGCCGATTCCCCCTGCAAAGAACTGTCGGTTAAAACCGAAAAAAACTTTTTCAATTGACTTACAAACAAAAACAAGTTATTAAGTAGCTCTGAAAACCCGAGGACCCTCTTTTTAAGAGGGCTTTAAATAACGATAATAAACCGGAGAAATAAAATGAAACGTACTTATCAGCCTTCCAAATTAGTCAGAGCACGCCGTCACGGCTTCCGCACCCGCATGGCCACTCAGGGCGGCCGCAAGGTTTTGGCGGCCCGCAGAGCCAGAGGACGCGCCAAGCTTTCTGCCTAAACCAAGGTTCAGGGCAAATGCCGGTTTTTTTTAAGCTGAAAAAACGCAAAGATTTTGTCCGTGCGGCAAAATCGGGAGTTTCGATTCCGACCCGCAGCATCGTCATACAGGCCGTTCTCCGTCCGGAAGAAACGGCACAGGGCGCGCGGATCGGCTATACGACAACCAAAAAAATCGGCAAAGCCGTTGTCAGAAACCGCTGCCGCCGGCGCCTGCGCGCCGCGGCGGCGCTGTGTTTCGGCAAACTGGCCCTGCCCAACGCCGACTATGTGCTGATTGCACGCTACAGCACCGCCGGCGTCGATTTCAAAGAACTCTGCCGCGATCTGCAATACGGCGTCAAAAAACTCAACCGGCAATTAAACGGAGAAACCGCCTGTGTTCAAGAGGATGATCAAACTCCCGTTTCTGTTGCCGATTAAATTCTACCAGAAAGTCATATCTCCGCTGTTGCCCCACAGCTGCCGCTTTCAGCCCAGCTGCTCGCAGTATATGCTGGAAGCCATCGAGATTCACGGCGTAATCAAAGGCCTCTGGCTCGGCAGCAAAAGACTTTTGCGCTGCCATCCCTGGGGCGGTTCGGGATACGACCCGGTACCGCCGAAAACGCCTCCCGCAAAAAACGATAAAAACTTGCATTGACGGCAAATACTGCTATATTCGTGTGGACAATAAAATTTTTTAGGAAAACGACGACAATGAACGAAGACATTAAAAGCTTTTATGCAGCGATTATCCTTTCCCTGATTCTCATTTTCGCAACCAACTACTTTTTCTTCAAAAAAGACGACGTCGTCGCAACTCCGCAGGTCAATGTCAGCCAGCCGGAAACGGAAACGGCTGCCGCGGACGGCAAAGACGAAGCCAAAGACGCGGTGCCTTTATCGACCGAAGAAGCCGTCGCCGCCAACCCAAGCGTCAAAATCAGCACCCCGGCGCTGACCGGTTCTTTCCGTACCCGCGGATTCCGCATTGACAACCTGTGGCTGGAAAAATACAAACAGACCCTTTCTCCGGACAGTCCCGACGTAGAACTGCTGACACCGGCCAAAACCGCAAATCCCTATTATGCGGAATTCGGCTGGCTGGCCGCCGATCCGGCCGTCCGGCTGCCCGACGCCCATACCCTCTGGACGGTCAAAGGCCGGGAACTGACCGACAAAACGCCGGTCGTTCTGGAATGGGACAATCAGCAGGGTCTGAAATTCATCACTAAAATTTCGCTCGACGAAAATTACCTGTTTACCGTCAGCCAGTCGGTTGAAAACAATACCGGCAAAAACGTCACCCTCTATCCTTACGGACTGATTGCCCGCGCTCCCGGCGCCGTCGGCGGCCGCGGCGTCGTCCACGAAGGCATGATCGGGGTTATGGACGGCACGCTGGAAGAAATCAAATACGACGACGTAAAAGACGAAAACAAAGAATTTACCACTACCGGCGGCTGGCTGGGTTTTTCCGACCGCTACTGGTTTTCGGCCATCGTCGTCAACCCCGAAACGGAAAGCCGGGTCAAGTTCAGCAAAAGCGGCAACGGTCTTTACCAGGCTGATTTTGTCGGCTCGCCGGTAACCGTGGTTCCCGGTTCGGTCGGCTCCGACCAGGTTATGTTCTATGCCGGCGCCAAGGAAATCAAACTTTTGGACCAATACACTTCCGAACGCCGCATTCCTAAGTTTGACCTGGCGGTCGATTTTGGCTGGTACTATTTCCTGACCAAACCGTTTTTCTACATCCTCGATTTTCTCTACGGCATTATCGGCAACATGGGCTGGGCCATTCTGCTGTTTGCCGCCCTGCTCAGACTGGTAATGTTTCCGATTGCCAACAAGTCTTACGAAAGCATGGCCAAGATGAAGAAAATCCAGCCCAAGCTGAAGGAACTGCAGGAAAAATACGACGACAAGGTCAAACTCCAGCAGGAAACGATGGAACTTTACCGGCGGGAAAAAATCAACCCTGCGGCCGGCTGCCTGCCGATGCTGATTCAGATTCCGGTATTCTTCTCGCTTTACAAGGTTTTAAATATTGCCATCGAAATCCGTCATGCGCCTTTTGTCGGCTGGATTAAAGACCTTTCGGCACCCGATCCGCTGACGCTTTCGGTAATCACGCATCTGCCGGTTCCCGGTTTTCTCGACATCGGCGTTTGGCCGATCATCATGGGACTGACCATGTATATCCAGCAAAAACTCAATCCGACCCCGACCAACAAAGATCAGGCGCGGATGTTTGCCCTGCTGCCGCTCATCTTCATGTTCATGATGGGGCATTTTGCTTCCGGTTTGGTTATTTACTGGACGCTTTCCAACATCCTTTCGATCATCCAGCAGAAAGCGATTGCCAAAAAGAACGAAGGAAAATAGCCGATGGAAAACCTTAACCCGCAATACGATTCGGAAGAGCTGGCCGCCGGGCGCAAACTGCCCGGCGCAGCCTGCACTTTCGTGCTCGGCGTTGCCTCTTTAAACCAGCTGCCGCCAGACGACCAAATGGAAGAAATCGCTTTTGCCGGCCGTTCCAACGTCGGCAAGTCGAGCCTGATCAACGCGCTTACCGGCCGCAAAGGACTGGCCAAAACGTCCAACACGCCGGGACGCACCCAGCAGCTGAACTATTTTAATCTGGCCGACAAACTGTTTTTGGTCGACCTGCCCGGTTACGGCTTTGCCAAAGCGCCGGAAAATCTGGTTAAACAATGGCAGAAAATGATCTTCGCCTATCTGCAGGGACGGGTAAACCTGAAAAGGGTGTTTTTGCTGATCGATTCCCGCCACGGCATCAAAAAAGTGGATCGCGAGATTATGGAGATGCTCGACAAGGCAGCCGTTACTTATCAGATTATACTGACCAAAAGCGACAAAATTTCCGCCGCCGCTCTGGCCAAGGTTTTCAGGGAAACACAGGCGGAAATCGCCAAACACGCGGCAGCTTACGTCGACATCATCGCCACCAGTTCGGAAAAAGGTTTCGGCATCGACGAGCTGCGGGCGGAAATCTGCCGGCTGGCCGGATAGAAACAGCCTTTTATTTTTCAAAGGCCGGATTTTCCGGTCTTTTTTTATTTGACAAAACGGCAAAACAACTTATGATGCGGCCGACTAACATATTATTAACCAATCACTATAATTTTATGCAAAAAGAACAAATTATCCGTTCGGTCAGCGAAGCCGTCTTCTTTGATTCGCAAGAAATCCGACTGGACCGCGAAAGCAAAAACTTTGGCGAAAACGTAGAAAAAATCGCCCGTTATCTTTCCGCCAACATCATCTTAAGCGCACCCGGCCTCACCGTTTACGTCGGCAATCCCAGATTACCGCGCCGGCTGGTTAAACGCTTCGGCGGCAAAACGCGCCACAGTGTCAGTCTTTATTGGCAGGGAACCGTCGGCATTGCGCCGCTGCTCGGCTTTCTCAGCCGCGAAACCGGTGTTCAGACCCTGCGTTTCAACGTCGAAAAGACAGACCTGCCGGCAGTCGTTTCCGGCCTGCAAAAGCTTTTCCGCCGCAGCGTGGTGCTGGAAGGGAACCAAACGGGAGAAAACGCCTATATCGGCTCTTGCAGACAGGCATGGCGGCTGAAGAGGAAATACGGCAAAAAAACCGTCGTCCGCAAATATGCCAACTACTGGCTCTGGCTGGCAAAAGACCTTCCGCTGAAAGACAACGAACTGACTTCGTTCATTACTCCGGCTTAAATTTCCGGAAAAACCTCAGACGTTCCCGCCCGCAAGGCCGGAACGTTTTTATATTTGCATAAAATATTAAGGATTTCCCACTATAATCGGCACCGTATCCGCAACGGGGAGAAATAAAAATGAAATATACGCTTTGTCTGCTGACACTGCTACTTGGCGGCTGCATTTCCCATTACTCGAACTATCAATATGATAACGGCGACGATTACGTCAGCGAAGGCACCGTCCGCATCGTCAACGACGACAATGGAAAAATCGGTTATGCCACGCCCGACGGCATCATTTTGATCGAACCGCAATATGCTTTCGGCTACCCGTTTAAAAACGGCAGAGCAAAAGTCACCTATGAAGGGGAAAGCCGCCCGGTCGGAAATTCCGGCGGAGAATATCATTACTGGGACAGCGACCAATGGTTTTACATCGACAAACAAGGCAATAAAATCGACGACAGAAAGATCGACGACTGAACGCATTTTTCCGCAAACAAACGCCTGTCCGCATTCAACCGAATCCGCATTGCACGGTTCGTTCCCGCCGCCGGGCATTCCGAATCCTTTCAAATTCCGGGCGCCGTCCGTTTTTATTCCCGTCATTATGCCTCTGATGCCGGGCGCAAGTTCGTTTCTTCCCCGGCTTCCCGCGCCGGGTCGAACCCGGAGCATAAAAAAAACCTCCCTTGCGGGAGGATTTTTTATGGCGCGCTCGGCGGGCCGGAGTATAAAAAACAACCGCTGCTCCGGTTGTTTTTTGCCGACGGGCGAAGTTTTGTCGCTTTTGACAAGCCGCCCGAACGGCGCCGGCAAAAGTTACAAAACGAGTGACCGAAGCGAGTTGGCAACTGCTTGAAAAGCAGAGCCTATGAGCAAGAACGAACCTTGGTTCGAATTCCGCCGGGCGCAATCAACACCCGTCATTATGCCCCTGATGCCGGGCGTAAGTTCGTTTCTTCCCCGGCTTCCCGCGCCGAGTCAAACCTGGAGCATAAAAAAACCTCCCTTGCGGGAGGATTTTTTATGGCGCGCTCGGCGGGATTCGAACTCACAACCTTCTGATCCGTAGTCAGATGCTCTATCCAATTGAGCTACGAGCGCATCTTTTTCATTTCACAAAAGCTTTAATACAGCCTTTTGTTTTTTTTTGCAAGCAAAATTTAAACAAATTTAATTTTTTTCTGTTAAATATCAGGGCAGACATGAAAATACTTATTTGTTTCTGACAAATTTATCTTTACAACAGGCGTGAAAAGTGTAAAAAAACATTAAGTTACGGATTTAAATCATATATTGACAAGGTAGCAGATTACATGAAAAACATTGCAATGAAATTATTGGTCGCATCAACGGTTGTTCTCACTTCCGCATGCTCGGGAGCCGGCTTTCCTTCCCTGCTCGGCGGCGATTCCGCGGGAAACGGCAACATTGTCGTCCGCAGTGGCTCTTACGAAGACGCCAAAGGCGCTAACACCGGAACCTTTGTCGGACAAAAGATTATCGCTTTCCGTCAGGAACTGGAACAAATCAAAGTTTCTCACCAGAGCAACCGCGAAGAACTGACAAGAATTCAAAAGAACATTACCGCCAATTCGACTCAGTATAACAATACCGTCGGCTCAATCGAAAGCAAACTGCAAATCGGCACCACGCCCGGCAACCCCAATCTGTACAACATGCTGCAGCAGGCGCAAAACAACGTGCAGACGATGTCAATGAACGCCAACGCCTTGAACAATCTGTCGGTCAAAGTCGCCAACGACGCCACATCCACCGTTTACCTGATCGATTCGATCCGCGCGGCTTTCAGCATTTCCGGCGCGGTTGACGAAGACCACCGCCAGCTGCACAATCTGCAAAACGAAGCCGAACAGCTGCTTGTCAGCATCAACAGCATCAACAGCGAAGTCAATGACGATTCCGCCCGTCAGCAGCAATATCTCGTTTCCGCCCAAAACCAGATCGGCAACCTGAATACGGCCATCCGCGTCGGCAGTTTTCGCAACGCGGCACCCGCGCCGGCACCCCGTCCGGTTTTGTTCGGCAGCAAGGCCGCTTCCCGCAATACCCAAACGGCAGCAGCGCCGGCAGCGGCGGTTCGCAGCGGCAAACCCCTGTTTGTTGCCAAATTCAAAAATGACAACGTCAGCTACAAAGAAGGCCTGAGCACGGCCGTTAAAGCCGCCGTTAACCGCAAAAGCAACACCGTTTTTGAAGTTGTTGCCGTATCAAACGGCTCTGCGGCCGGCAAAGCGCAGGAACATGCAAACAAAATCTTTGAAGAAATTGCCGCCATGGGCGTCAACCCGGGCAACATTAACTTAAGCGCAAAAACCAGCGCCCAGGCCGACGGTGCGGAAGTTTGGATTTTTGTTCACTGACAGCCCTTCCTAATTTACAAAAAACCCCGTATCCGCGGGGTTTTTTATTGCCTTGTCACCCACCGAATAAACACTATTTTACGCAAAAAAACACGGCTAAATTTCAAACTTCCCGCTCGTCGGAAAACATCCGTTAGAAAGACTCGGCAAGAGGGAATAGAGGAAGAGGAAGAGGAAGAGGAAGAGGAAAAGGAAAAGGAAAAGGAAAAGGAAAAGGAAAAGGAAGAGGAAGAGGACAGGAAAATGCAAGTACGGAAGAGAAAACAAATACGGGAAAAGTAAAAACAGAGGTACGGAAACGGGAGAAATGCAGGGGAACCGAGGTCAGAAGCGGGAGTAAGACAGAAAATATAAAAACGGGAGAGAACGAAATGCGGGAACGGAAACGAGTGTGAAAAAGATAAACATGAAACGACGACAGCGGCAAAAACGAATACTGGTATAAAGACGGAAGCCGGAAAACCGGGTTCGGCCGGAATGAAGCAGGCATCGGCGGAAAAAATGCCGTCATTCTTTGCCGAGGTTGGTATCCTTGTTGATATAAACGGCCATAATCACGCCGAAACTGGCGCAAACCGACAAAATAACCGTTCCGCCGTAGGAAATCAGCGGCAGCGGCACTCCGACCACCGGCAGCAGCCCCAGCACCATCGCAATATTGATGAAAACGTAAAGAAAATAATTGGTGGCCAGCCCGATAATCAGCAGCTTACCGAAATAGCTGGTGGTCCGCATGGCAAAAGCGTAACTATAGGCAAGAATAAGCATGTTGACCAGAATGATGACAACTCCGCCGATCAGCCCGAACTCTTCCGACAACATGGTAAAAATAAAATCGGTATGTTTTTCCGGCAGAAAATTCAGATGACTCTGAGTACCTTTCAGAAAACCCTTGCCGAAAACGCCGCCCGAACCGAGCGCGATTTTGGACTGCATGATATGATAGCCGGAACCCAGCGGATCGCGCTCCGGATCAAGAAAAGTCAGCACCCTCAACTTCTGATAATCATGCAGAAAATGCCAGCCGATCGGCATCAGAACCGCCGCCATTCCGCCCAGCGCGACAAACTTCCACACCTGCACGCCGACCGCAAACAGGATGACGCCGGTGGTAAACAACAGCATCATTGCCGTGCCGAGGTCCGGCTGTGCCATGATCAGCGCGGCCGGCACCAGCGCCATCATCAGCGGCGGCACGATTCCGCGGACGGTTTCAATACTTTGCAGGGTCGAAGTGTGGAAATATTTGGCCAGCGCCATCACCAACGCGATCTTCATCAGTTCGGAGGGCTGCAATTTGATAAATTTCAGATCAATCCAGCGGGTGGCGCCCATACCGGTATAGCCGGCCACTTCAACCACGATCAACAGCGCCAGGGTCGCAAAATAAAACGGATAAGCATAGCGCAGAAACAGTTTGATGTCGACCATCGACGCGGCAAACATTACCGCAAACCCCAACGCAAAACGCAGCGCATGGTTGACCGCCCAGCCGTCCCATCTGCCGTTGGCGGCGGAATAAAGCATCATCACGCCGGCCACGGCAAGCAGGGAAATCAGTATAAAATAGGTAAAGTTCAAATGACGGAGCTTTTCCCGAAAGGTAAGGTTCGGATTATGCAATCCCAGTTTATAGGGTTTATACATCATTTGCCGTTCTCCTTGTCAAGTTTCAGCGCTTCCCGCAGAAGTTTTGCTCCGATCGGCGCCGCCACCGAAGAACCGCCGCCGCCGTGTTCGACCAGCACCGCCACCGCATATTTCGGCTTGTCTTGCGGCGCATAGCCGACAAACAGCGCATGATTGCGATATTTCCACGGCAGGTCTTCCTGTCTGACAATACCGCTCTGGCGTTCTTTCATGGTAATCCGCCGCACCTGGGTGGTGCCGGTTTTGCCGCACATTTCCTGCCCTTCAAAATTAAAACGCGAACCGAAAGCGGTGCCGCCGGGGCGGTTGACAACCGCGCACATGCCTTCCTTCACCCAGTCGACATGATTTTTGTTCAAACGCATGTTTCTGATCTTTTGGCGTTCCTTTTCGCCGGTTTTGACGAAAGTCGGTTTTATTTCCTGCCCCCCGTTGGCGATTCTTGCCGTCATTACCGCCAGCTGCAGCGGCGTGGTCATGATATATCCCTGACCGATGCCGGCAATCAGCGTTTCGCCCGTTTGCCACGGCTCGCCGAAGCGTTCCAGCCGCCACTTTTTGCTCGGAATCAAACCGCCCTTTTCTCCCCCGAGTTCGATTCCCGTCGGCAGCCCCAGTCCGAAACGGCGGGACATGGCGGCAATTTTTTCAATCCCCAGCCGCTGGGCAACGTCATAAAAGAAAATGTCGCAGGAATGTTGCAGAGCCTCCACCACGTTCACCGCGCCGTGCCCGTATTTCTTCCAGCAGTGGAAAAAGTGGTTGCCGAGCTGCATGCGGCCGGAACAATACACTTTTGTATCCTTGGTAATGATGCCTTCTTCCAACGCCGCCAGCGCCACAATCATTTTGAAAGTGGAACCCGGAGAATACAGTCCGGCAATCGCTTTGTTCAAAAGCGGACTTCTTTCGTTGGCCAGCAGGGCATCGTATATTTTGGAACTGACGCCGTTGACAAAGTCGTTGGAATTGTACGAAGGCGTCGACACGAAAGCCAGCACTTCCCCGTTTTCCGCGTCAAGAAGAACCGCGGCGCCGCTTTCTTCACCGTACAGTTCATAAGCCTTTTCCTGCAGTCTGGCGTCTATCGTCAGTTGCAGCCTTTCCCCCGGCACGCCGTCCACCCGTTCGATTTCCTTCATTACCCGGCCGAGCGCGTTCACTTCCAGTTTCAGGTTGCCGCCGGTGCCGCGCAGTTCTTTTTCAAACCGTTTTTCGATTCCGTCCTTGCCGATTTTAAAACCGGGCACTTCAAGCAACGGATCGTTATCCTTTTTCAGGTCTTTTTCCGAAACCGAAGCCACATAGCCGAGCAAATGTGCCGTCCGTTCCCCGTACGGATAATAGCGGCTGAGACCGTCGTCGATAACGATTCCCGGTATGTCCGGCGACGCCAGCAGGATCCGCCCGGTTTCCTCCCAGTTAAGGCCGTCTTTGATCTTTATCGGCACAAAACGGCGGTATTTCTTCAGATCCTGACGGATTCTCTCTTCCTCGTCCTCGGAAATCGGCAGAATCTTCTTCACCTTCTTAAGCGTGTCTTCAATGCTGGTTGTCTGCTCGGCCACAATCATCGCCTGAAAATTCTGCCGGTTGCCGGCCAGAATTTTGCCGTTGCGGTCGACGATTTCTCCCCGCGGCGGAATCAGCAGCCGGGTCGAAATCCGGTTTTCGTCCGCCATGGTGCTGAACTTGTCCGCTTGATAAACTTGCAGATAGTAAAGCCTGACGATGATCAGCAGCAGCATCGCAAACTGAACGCCGACCCATACCAGCGTCCGTCCGATCAAAATCTTGCCTTTGTCATTGTCGCGGTTCATCTATTCGTCATCCTGCAAAAACCGGTTCAGAACCAAAGCGTTGAGACCTCCCACCAGCGGATAGCAGGCAAGGCTTGTCAGATAGGAAAAAAACAGCAGCGAAAGCGGCAGTGCCCGTTCATGGTAAAAGGAAAGCAGCATCCATTCGGTCAGCAGACAGACCGGCAGCAAAGCGGCGATTCCAATCCACAAAACAATAAAAATGCGGCCGTTCAGATACCTGATCAGATTGGTCACCAGAAGATACATCACCAGCATTGCCGTCAGTCCCGCGCCGAACGGGACGGCCGAAGCGGCGTCGGCAATCATGCCGAGAACAAACACCACCGGCAGGTTGAACAGGTCCGGCCGGTAAACCAGCCAGAAATAGGCACACATCAGTCCCACCGCCGGCCGCGCGTTGTCGGCAATTTCGGATTTGAGCGGCAAAAAGGAAAACAACACCAAAACGGTTGACACCAAAAGCGGCATTCCGCGGTAAAACCAACTGCCGGCAATTTCCCGCCAGTCTTCTTTCATTGCGCCTCGTCCCGTTCGGAAAAAACCAAAGCCGGATCCGGCAGCTTATAGTCTACGATCTGCACGTATTCCAGACTGCTCAGATTGTCAAAAGGTCTGACTTTTACCCCTTCGCGGTCGACGGAAACCACTTTTCCTACCGGCAGCCCGGCGGGAAAAACGCCGCCGATTCCGGAAGTGATAATCCGGTCACCGACTTTCACCCCGGCGTCAAGCGGAATAAACACCATCTTCGGCAGCAGATCGTTTTCCCCCGCCAACACGCCGCGAATACGGCTTTTTTCCGTCATTACCGGAATTTTTGAGTTGATGTCGTTGACAAGAAAAATTTTGGCATAGTCGGCGCCCGTTTTTTCTACCCGGCCGATCACCCCCTTGTTGCCGACGACAACCTGTCCCTTGCGCACCACCGGACTGCCGGCCGTATAAACCGTGATCGCGTGAGCAAAAGCGCCGCCTTCTTCCGCCACCACCTTGGCAGTCACAAAAGAAGCCTCGGGCGGCGGCGTATAATTCAGCAGCTGTCTCAACAACACGTTTTCGACCAAAAGCGCGCGGCTTTCGGCGTTGGCAATCGTCAGCCGCCGGTTTTCTTCCCTCAGGGCGCGGTTTTCCAAATCTATTTTCCGCAAGCTGCGAAGATATTCGTAGCCTTTCACCAAAACCGCGGCCGGCATCACCAGCACGTCAACGGCGGAAGAAACGATTTCTCCGGCAGTGCCGGAAGTTTTTTCAATCAGGACATTTTCGCTTTTGCTGAGCAGCATGAAAACAAAAGCGCAGACAAAAGCCAGAACGACCGCGAATTTTTTGATTGTTCCGCGTATCTGGCTGATATGCAAAAAAGTTTCCCGCTCTCTTTTTACCAAAATTCCGTCCCGAAAAAAGCTTAAAAAATCTCCTTAAGTAACTAACATATAAAAAAAATTATGGCAAACAAAATATCACCGGGCCAACCTCTTCGTCAACAGCTTTTGCCCGCGCTTTTTCCGCTTTCCGTCCGTCGGGGAAAAGAAAAAACAAAAAAAGAGCTCCGCGCATGCAGAGCCCTCTTTCAAATATGCACCCCTAACGGGCAGCCTTAAAAAGGCTACTTGTTAAGGTTAATGAACGGGGTGGCGCCTCCCAGCATATACTGAGGAAGCTTACCGTCCCATTTCTGAACGGCCTCATACTCGGTCAGGCCCTTGTTCTTGGACAAAGCCTCGGATTTGATCTCCATGGCTTCGGCCTCGGCCTTGGCGGAAATAACCTTCTGTTCGGCCTCTTCCTTGATACGTTTCGTATTGTTGACCGCCTCCTGAGCTTTCTGCTCGGCAATCACTTTATCTTCGATCGCACCCTCGAATTTTTCGGAGTAGTCGATGTTGATAAACTGGAACGTAATGTTCTGGAAGAAACGCTTGTCGAGACGGTTTTGCAAACCGGCGACGATGTCCACGCGGGCCTTGTCGCGGTTAGCGACCAAATCCTGCGCCTGCCATCTGCCGATCACGTCCTTGAGAACGTCGTTGAGCACCGGAATCAGCTTCTTGGCCTCATAATCCTGTCCGACCGTTTCATAAAGGATATGAACGCTTTCCGGATTCAGATCGTAGGTAAAAGTATACTCCAGTTCTGCCGTTTGCACGTCGGACGTGTAAGTTGCCGTCTTTTCGGTCATCTTCCGGGTTCTGACGTCCATCTCGATCATCGACGAAATGAACGGCCATTTGAACCCGACGCCGTTAACATACGATTTCTGGTCAACCTTTCCCAAGGTCACCAAAACACCGCGGTATCCCGGGCTGATGGAATAAATTCCCGAAAAAATCAGAACAAGCAGAATGATTGCACCGAGCACGGCTCCTGCCCATTTCATGATTTTTTTTACGGTCCAGGTACTTTCTTCGCGTCTTTCTTCGTATCCGTACATATTTATTTAATTTAAAGAAACAAAACTTTTTCTTTGAAAAATCCCCGTATTTTAACCGAAGCGCCTTGATTTTATATGCTGATCCCTGAACGCGTGGTTCAAACTGCGTAAGCAGCGGGCGGTCATTGCGATTGACTCTTTGATCAAAACGTTTCAAGTGATTAAATGATGCCTAGACAAAATTTAATCTGCGGTTTTTGTTCCAAATCCGAAGTTTTGCCGGTTAATTGTTACTAAAATAATTACTTGTGTTTTTAAATGTACATTAATTTTCGACAAAAATCAAGTCCAAAATTCAACGGAAAACAAAACCTCTGTCCGCCGCAAAAAAACGTACCTCAAAATGCGGCGGCCCGAAAGTTATGAAAACAACCTTCCCGCCGCCGGCCGGACACAAAAAAAGGACGCGTTGCAGCGCCCTTTTTCGGATATTCAAAATAAGGTTAAAAGCTTTTTAAAATATATTCGCTGATTCTGGCCGCATAAAACGACGGATCGGAGATTGGTTCGCCCTCGGCGATTTTGGCCTGATCCAGCAGCACTCTCGCCACTTCCTCCACTTTCAAGCGCAAGGCTTCGTTCCCCATGGCCTCGCTGAGTTTTACAATCAGCGGATGATAAGGGTTGATTTCCAGAATCCGGGTCGAGGCAAAAGCCGTCTGCTGCTGGTGATTGCGCATCAGCCGCTCCAGGTGAATGCTCATCTGTCCGTTTTCCACCGTCAGGCTGACCGGGCTGGTCGTCAGTTTTTCGGTAACCGTCACTTTGCCCACTTCGTCTTTGAACAGCTCCGTCATCAGCGCCGTCAGTTTCTCCAGACTGCCGGCCTCCGCCCGCCGTTCCCTGCGCTCGAAAGAAAGGTCCGCTTCGGCCTGCGAAACGTGCTTGACCGCTTTGCCCTTGTAATTGACCAGCGTCTGGGTCCAGAACTCGTCGATCGGATCGGTCAGCAGCAGCACTTCAATTCCCTTCTGCCGGAAGGCTTCCAGCTGCGGATTGTTGGCCAGCACCCTGACGTCGTCGCCGGTAATGTAATAAATTGCCTTCTGATCCTCTTTCATGCGGGAAACATACTGGTCAAGCGTCGTCATCTTTTCCGCGTCCGCGGTCGAATGAAACAGCGAGAGCGAAGCCACTTCCTCACGGTTGGCAAAATCTTCGTAAATGCCTTCCTTGAAAGCGACGCCGAAAGCCTGCCAGAACTTCAGATAATCTTCATAATTTTCGCTTTTCTTTTTCAGTTCTTTCAGCAGCCGGCCGACAATTCCGTGGCGGATTTTGGCCACCAGTGCGTTTTGCTGCAGCATCTCGCGGGAAATGTTAAGCGGCAGGTCGGAAGAGTCGACGATTCCCTTGACAAAGCGCAGATAAGAAGGCATCAGCTCTTCTACCTTGTCGGAAATGAACACCCGGTTGACGTAAAGTTTCAGCCCCTGTTTTCTGTCCGGCTGGAACAGATCGTACGGCTGGGTGGAAGGAATGTACAAAAGCCCCGTGTACTCAATGCTGCCTTCCGCCTTAAAATGCAGTGTCAGCCACGGATCGTCGAAATTGTGCGAAATATGCCGGTAAAAATCCTTGTACTGTTCTTCGGTAATTTCCGCCTTGTTGCGGGTCCATAACGCCGACGCCGAATTGACCGTTTCTTCTCCGGCCTCGCCCAGATTGAGCACAATCGGATAATTAATATGGTCGGAATAGGTGCGGATCAGATGGCGCAGGTAAATGGTATCGGTGAAATTCTTGTCGTCGTCTTTCAAAAACAGTTTGATTTCGGTGCCGATGCCGGCCTTTTCCGCCTCATTGATTTCAAACCCGTCAACACCGTCGGAAATCCAGCGCCAGGCCTGTTCCTCACCGGCCTTGCGGGTTACGATCTCCACTTTTTTCGCCACCATGAAAGCGGAATAAAAACCGACCCCGAACTGCCCGATCAGATCGGCGGGAGAACCGTTTTCCTTCATGTTGGCGACAAAGTCGGCGGTACCTGATTTGGCAATCGTTCCCAAATGATTGATCAGATCGTCCCGGTTCATGCCGATGCCGTTGTCGGCAATCGTCAGGGTGTTTTCCTTCTCGTCCGGGGTAATCGTGATTTTCAGCTCGCCGTTGCCTTTGGCGGCATCGGGCTTGGTCAGCTGAAGATATTTCAGTTTGTCGCAGGCGTCGCTCGCGTTTGAAATCAACTCTCTTAAGAAAATGTATTTTTCCGAGTAAAGGGAATTGATCACAATCCCCAGCATTTTGTTGACTTCGGCCTGAAAATTAATTTTTTCGCTCATAATCGAATTCTCCGTTTCTTCCCAAAAAGTTTCGTTACCTTATATATGGGGAAATATTTGCGCTTTCGCAAGTTTTCCCCTCCGATTTTTCGGTAAAAGACACTTTTTGCTTGATTTTATCGCAAATACGGCTAGATTGGGGGCTGAAATATTTTAAGCAACTCTTTTTTAGGAGACAAACAATGGTTTCTGTCGTTAATGACAATTGTATCAAATGCAAATCCTGCGCCGACGTATGCCCGGTAGACGCTTTCCATGAAGGCGACACCCAGCTGGTCGTTGATCCGGATACCTGCATCAGCTGCGGCGTATGCATCTCCGAATGCCCGCAGGAAGCGATCCAGACCGAAGAAGAAGCCGACCCGCACTGGGTTGAGTTCAACGCCGAAAAAGCAAAAGTCTGGCCGAACGCCAACGAATAAATTTCGGGATTTTGACCTCCGCCCGCCGGCGGAGGTTTTTTTTATGTTTTCCCGTCCTTCGCCCCGCCTGCCCGGCAGAATTTTTTCCTTGAAATCGGCCGAAGTTGTGTTATTGTGCGCTCAATCCGTTTACAAATTTTATGAAAGACAATGCAATGGAGCTGAGAAACATAGCGATTATAGCTCACGTTGACCATGGCAAAACCACGCTGGTCGACGCCCTGTTAAAACAAAGCGGCACTTTCCGCGACAACCAGAAAGTCCAGGAATGCGCCATGGACTCCAACGAGCTGGAAAGAGAACGCGGCATTACCATCTTGTCCAAATGCACTTCGGTCGAATGGAACGGTACCCGCATCAACATTGTCGACACGCCCGGCCACGCCGATTTCGGCGGCGAAGTCGAACGCATCCTGTCAATGGTTGACGGTGTCATCCTTCTGGTTGACAGTTCCGAAGGCCCGATGCCGCAGACCAAATTCGTGCTCGGCAAGGCCTTAAAAGTCGGCCTGAAACCGATTGTCGTCATCAACAAGGCCGACAAGCCGGACGCCCGCGTCGACGAAGTCTTAAACGAAATCTTTGATCTTTTCGTCAGCCTGGATGCCGACGACGAACAGCTCGATTTTCCGGTTCTTTACGCCTCCGGCCGCAACGGCTGGGCGGTCAAAGACCTTGAACACGACGAGAAAAAAGACCTGAAGGTTCTTTTTGAACTGATTCTGTCCCATGTGCCGGCGCCGGTCTGCTATCCGGAAAAACCGTTTACCATGCTGGCCACCACGCTGGAAGCCGACAAGTTCATCGGCCGCCTGCTGACCGGCAAAATCCTCTGCGGCAGCGTCAGACCGGGCGACACGGTTAAAGCTCTCGACGGCAAAAACAACGAAATCGAGCGTTTCCGCATCACCAAAATCCTCGCTTACCGCGGCCTGGCCCGCCAGAGTCTGGAAGAAGCCCATGCCGGCGACATCGTCGCCATAGCCGGCGCGATAAAAGCCACCGTTGCCGATACCGTCTGCGACTTTTCCGTCACCGAAGCGCTTGAGGCTCAGCCGATCGACCCGCCGACGCTGGTGATGACCTTTTCGGTCAACGATTCTCCGCTGGCCGGCCGCGAAGGCGACAAAGTTACCTCGCGGATGATTGCCGAACGGCTGAAAAAAGAAGCGGAAGGCAACATCGCGCTCAAAATCACCACTTCCCCCAACAACGATTCCTTTGAAGTTGCCGGCCGCGGCGAACTGCAGCTGGGCGTTTTGATCGAAACCATGCGCCGCGAAGGCTTCGAACTTTCCATTTCCCGTCCGCGGGTGGTTTTCCACAAGGGCGAAAACGGCGAAGTGCTGGAACCGGTTGACGAAGTGGTGGTCGACGTTGACGAGGAATTTTCCGGCACCGTGGTCGAAAAACTCGGCTCCCGCCGTGCCGAACTGGTGGAAATGATTCCCTCCCAGGCCGGCGGCAAAGTCCGCCTGATTTTCCACGCGCCCACCCGCGGCCTGATCGGTTACCATTCCGAATTTCTGACCGACACCCACGGCACCGGCGTCATGAACCGCAGCTTTTACGATTATGAACCGTTCAAGGGCGAAATTGAAGGCCGCCGCAACGGCGTATTGATCTCAAGCGAAAACGGCACCGCCATCGCCTATTCGCTGTGGAAACTGGAAGACCGCGGTCCGATGTTCATTGACCCCAACGTTCCGGTCTACGTCGGCATGATCATCGGCGAACACACCAAGCCGAACGATCTGGAAATCAATCCCTGCCGTTCCAAACAGCTGACCAACATCCGCGCCGCCGGCAAGGACGAAGCCATTTCGCTCACCCCGCCGCGGCGGATCACACTGGAAGAAGGGCTCTCCTACATTCAGGAAGACGAACTGCTGGAGGTAACGCCCAAAACCATCCGCCTGCGCAAACGGATTCTTGACCCGATTCTGCGCAAACGTTCGGCCAACAAGATTGCCTGATATTATTATAAGCAGCCCGCATAAAAGGGCTGCTTATATTTTCTAAAAATTCTTGCGCCGGATTTTGAATTAGCGTATGTAAAGTATATATTGCAACAGAAGGGAAAACCATGCGTAACACCAACAGAAAAAACAACCAGCTGCGTAATATTGAGCTGATTTGCGACTACAACCCCTACGCGGAAGGTTCCTGCCTGGTAAAATTCGGCAACACCCACGTGGTCTGCACCGCCAGCGTCGAGGAAAAAGTGCCGAACTGGCTGAAAGGCCAGAACAAGGGCTGGATTACCGCCGAATACGGCATGCTTCCGCGCGCCAACCGGGTGCGGGTGCCGCGCGAGTCCAAGTCCCCCTCCGGCCGCACGCAGGAAATCCAGCGGCTGATCGGACGTTCGCTCCGGGCGGTGGTTGACTTAAGCAAAATGAAAGACATTTCGGTCTGCATCGACTGCGACGTCATTCAGGCCGACGGCGGCACCAGAACCGCATCGATCACCGGCGGATTTGTTGCCCTCTATCTGGCGATGGAAAAACTGGTTGCCCGCAAAAAACTTGAAGTTAACCCGATTCGCGAGTTTGTTGCCGCCGTTTCCTGCGACATTTTCGCCGGAGAAAAAATTCTCGACGTCGATTATGAGGAAGATTCCCACGCCCAGGTTGACATGAACTTTGTGCTGACCGAAAGCGGAAAAATCGTCGAAATTCAGGGTACCGCCGAAGAACTGCCGTTTGCGGAAGAAGATTTCGGCGAGCTGATGGCCCTTGCCAAAGAAGGAATTAAACAATTGATTGCCGAACAAAAGAAAGTTTTAGGAGTGAAGTAAATGAAATTAACCAAATTGGTCGTTGCCAGCCACAATGACGGCAAAGTTGCGGAAATAAAAGCCCTGCTTGCCCCTTTGCATATCGAAGTGCAGTCTGCCAGGGAACTGCGGCTGGGTGACGTTGAAGAAACCGGAAAAACTTTTGAAGAAAACGCCAAAATCAAAGCCAACACGCTGAGTTTGATGTGCGGCCTGCCCTGCCTGGCAGACGATTCCGGCCTCTGCATCGACGCGCTCGACGGCCGTCCGGGCGTTTACTCCGCGCGCTATGCTCCCGACCGCGATTTCAAACAGGGAATGGAAATGCTGTTAAAAGAAATCAGTGAATCCGGCAAAGAAAGCCGCAAGGCACATTTCTCCTGCTGCATGGCGCTGGCCTGCCCCAACGAGAAGGTAAAACTGTTTGAAGGCCGGGTTGACGGCGAAATTGCCGAAGAACCGCGCGGCGACAAAGGATTCGGCTATGATCCGATTTTCATCCCCGAAGGCTATCAGCAAACCTTTGCCGAACTCGGCGACGAAGTCAAAAACCAGATTTCCCACCGCCGCCGTGCGTTGGAAAAATTCATCAGGGAAATAAAATAACCCGGAAAGAAAAAAATTGGCTGTAAACGTCCGCAACATTCCGGCCGGTTTCAGCCCGGTCGACACAATCGCCGCCTTGCTGCTCGAAGAGAGCGGCGGCTGTGATCTGGCCGACACGTTGGTATTGCTGCC
>OGQU01000795.1_pt1 | contig 32045 bp, 26 predicted proteins | sample 1553341 | NCBI WGS metagenome assembly OGQU01 (sample SAMEA2579920, study PRJEB22360) | human gut metagenome | biome: human gut; feature: human-associated habitat; material: faeces | place: Denmark | collected 2008/2010 | reverse complement strand
TAGGAACGGCAAAATTTTTTACACTTCTATTACTTCTTTATCGCACATAAGCAAACGTCCCGTTCCTGCATCACAAATTTGTTCCGGAGGGGGCTCTGTAAAACTGTTTGGCGTATTGACTTTTACGCGAAACAGGCACAGTATCGTCAGCATAGGAACTCAGCGTGTCGGAAAATAAATTTGCTTTGTCTGCCACACAAAAAAATACCTAAGCCATTAAAAGGCTTAGGTAAAAGGAATGCCGGTGATGGGGGTCGAACCCATACGGTGTCACCACCAACGGATTTTGAGTCGGCCCAAGTGAGAAGAACTTGGTGGATTTTTTAGGAATTTCAAGGAACTTATTTCCTGCCCTTTTTTAGTGAAAAAGCACCTATCCACGATACAATCTTTGATTTTCGGACGTACTTGCGATTGGAAATCTAGCAGACCAACGTAGTTGAGAAATCATTCTCGCTTTGTGGACAATCTTTCAAAAATGGCAGACTAAAAACCACCGCATTCGGAAAGTAGAGGCACATAAAAAATGGCAGTACCCAATAGCGGACATTTTTTTACTATCTAACGGTTTGGCGACCCGCTATTATTTAAGAAATGCCATTCTGCCACTATGTCACATCATATCAACCATCCAAGGGGAAACTATATCTTTTTATAGGAATAGGGCGCGGCGCGTTCCTCTCCCCCACACCCCCTCTCCAGCTGGCTGAAGAAACAGCCAGCTGAAAAAGAGAATATCGGCTCTTATAAGCATCTTACCTGTCCACAGGCAAGGTGCTTTTTTAATTTCAAAAATCGGAGGTTATCATGGGTAAATATCAGAAAAACATCGAAGCGGCAAGGCGCATCAGCGTAATGCAGTATCTCGAAACCTACCACCCCGGCGAACTGGTTCGCAAAACGGACAAGGAGTATTGCACCAAGACGCACAGCAGCCTTGTTATCACGCCCGCAAATGGGCTGTTTCACTGGTTTTCGCAGAGCAAGGGTGGCAACAATGCACTCGACTATCTGGTAAAGGTCGAGGGCATGGATTTTGTCTCAGCGGTACGGTTGCTGAACGAAATGACACCGATGCCGGTCTCTGTTCAGACGGCTAAGGCAGCACCTGTGCAGCAGCAGACATCCCGCCCCTTTGTGCTGCCGCCTGCGGACAGGAACGCCGAAGCTGCAACGGCCTATCTGATGCACCGTGGCATCAGCCCGAAAGTGCTGCGCTACTGTGTGGGTAGTGGAATCCTATACCAAACTACGCGCGGCAACTACCGCAACTGCGTTTTTGTGGGCAAAGATGAAAACGGCGTACCGCGCTCTGCTTTTCAGCGCGGCTGTCAAGGCAGCTTTCGCGGAGATGTCGCGGGCAGCCAAAAACAGTATGGCTTTCTGATTCCTGCCGAATCGGAAACCTGCGATACCGTAGAGATCTACGAAGCCCCTATTGATGCCATGTCCGGCGCAACACTGCGGCAGTACAAACATGATTCCCCGTGGCGCAGCGTCCACTACTTGGCGCTGGGCGGGTTGAACCATCAGCCGATTGACTACTTTTTACAGCAGCATCCCGAAGTAAAGCGCGTGTCGCTTTGCTTTGACCGTGACGACCCCGGACGGAACTTCACAAAAATTGTTGCGAAACGGCTTGCAGAACGCGGATATATCGTACAGGACACGCCCCCGGCCATAGGCAAGGATTATAACGACTATCTGCTGGCGGCTCGTAGACTTATCAGCATGGAACGGTAAAGGAGCGGAACATGAAAACTATTGCAGTTGCAAACCAAAAAGGCGGTGTGGGCAAAACGACCACCACAGTAAACCTCGGCACAGCACTTGCGGCTATGGGCTACAAGGTGCTGTTGATGGACGCCGACCCGCAGGGCGATTTGAGCAGCTATCTCGGCTATGAGGGCACCGAAAACGGCGCAACAATCAGTGACCTAATGGAATCTGTTATCAAGGACGAAAAGCCGCCAGAAGTGGTAATTCACCATGAAGAAAAGGTGGATTTCATTCCTTCCGACATTGGTCTGTCCGATATGGAAGTGAGCCTTGTAAACGTTATGGCGCACGAGAAAATCATGGAACAGGCATTGGAGCCGTTTAAGGATAAATATGACTACTGCTTGATCGACTGTATGCCCTCGCTGGGCATCATCACCGTAGCATCGCTTGTTGCGGCTGACAGGGTGTTGATTCCTGTGCAGGCGCAGCATTTCGCCCTCAAAGGTCTGGTGTCCCTGTTCAAATCCGTCAACCAAGTAAAGCGCCGTATCAATCCTCGGCTGGATATTGACGGCATTGTGCTGACGATGGTGGACAAGCGGACAAACCTTTCCAAAGATGTGTGTGCTGCCCTGCGCAGCGCCTACGGTCATGCGCTGAAAATTTACCGCGCGGAAATCCCTGTCAGTACGCGCACAGCAGAAAGCGCTGCCAGTACACATAGCGTGCTGACTTACGATGCCAACGGCCCGGCCAGTTTGGCATACAAAGCGCTTGCCAAGGAGGTGACGGAGAATGAGAGAGTACGGCAGCAACATCAATCTGCCCTCGCTCGATAATCTGTTTTCGAGTGAGCAGGAGCGGCAGGATGCAAAGCTGGAGAAAATTCAAATTTTGCCGCTGACTGAACTGCATCCCTTTCGGAATCACCCTTTTCAAGTTCGTGACGATGACGAAATGAACAAAATGGTGGACAGTGTCAAGGAATACGGTGTCATGACCCCGGCCATTGTCCGCCCCCGGAAAGATGGTGGGTATGAAATTGTAGCGGGCCACCGCCGCTGCCATGCCAGCCAGCGGGCTGGCGTGGAGACTATGCCCTGCATCGTGCGGGATATGGACGATGATACTGCTATTATTCTGATGGTAGATTCCAACTGCCAGCGAGAGCATATTCTACCGAGTGAAAAGGCGAAAGCATATCAGATGAAGCTGGAAGCTTTAAATAGAAAAGGCGGTAGACCGTCAAAAGAAAATTCGCGCCAAGTTGGCGCTAATTTTTCTGGCGTAAAAACAACACAAATTATCGGAGAACAATCCGGTGACAGCACTCGTCAAGTAGAACGCTTTATCCGTCTGAACAAACTCACTCCCGAACTTATGCAGATGGTGGATGATGGCAAACTAAAAACCACTCCCGCCGTAGAACTTAGCTACCTTACCCCCGAAGAACAAGAGGACTTCCTCTCTTACATGGAATCCGAGGGTTGCACACCATCGCTGTCACAGGCGCAAAAGCTCAAAGAAGCCAGCAAGGAAAGCGTACTGACCCCAGAAAAAATCCAGCATATTATGGCCGCCAAGCCGCCCAGCGTAAAGCCGCGTGACCCGCAGCTTATGATTCCCGTTGCAAAAGTTGAACGATACTTTCCGAAAGGCTTTACAAGCGACCAGATGCAGCAGGTTATCGTAAAACTGCTGGAAAACTACGCCCGCGCCCACCAGCACGGCAGCAGATGAGGGGGCACCGATGACAAGATTATTAGTTGTTGAACCCGGCTACTGCCCTTATCAAGCGGGTTTTCCCAGCGCGATGGCGGCTGCTTCCGAAGTTGTTGAGGGCGAGAGCCAAATCCTAAAACCGTTCGGGACTCCACGCATCGGGCTGATATGTAGTAAATCGCAAAGCCAGCTGAAATATAACAGGCAGGTCAATGATGAGGGCGTGACTGTTCGTGGGCGCTTTCTCGTTTGCGGACTAAATGGCGATAAGGTCATAGGGCTATCCAAGGATCAGGCAGACCGATACAGCCGACTACTTTTTCTCCCGCAAGTCGCGGATATGGCAAGCGATGAACTGCCCGCTGCCAAAGTGCGACCACAGGACGAGCGCTATGGAGGTAAATTGTCTTTTTGGGAAAGACTTGAACGATGATGATCATCTCCATCATTTATCTTAAAATCTCCGTCAGAATACAAAATGATGGAGATAATTAGCTGTTTGGAAAAGAGTGGGCAATAATCATTTATTGATTTTTCCATGACAATTCGATATAATACAATCAGGGGTGAGAAAATGATACTGCAATATTTTGTTACAGAAACAGCAACCGAACGAAAAATCCCCATTGAAATAGATCGTGCCACAGACGCTGACCTTGCCGGTACAAAATCCTGCTGGCAAACGGATTGGACAAGCGAATTTATCGGTGACCCGGATTTAGAGAAATACGCAGCCAAAACCGAGGATGGAGAAATCGTTGCTTTGGGTGCATATCGTGAAACGCCGGAGAGCATGTTTGTTTATATCGAATATATTGAAAGCCACCCCGACAGCAATCCCACACTGGTTTCGCATCGAAAATATGTCGATATTGGGCGGATGATGATTGCTTTTGGCATTCAGCTTTCTATCGACAGTGGAAAAAATGGCGTTGTAACCTTTGAAGCAAAAACTGATGAATTGGCCAGACATTATATAAGTGATTTTGGTGCGGTCCGCATTTTCTCAAAGCAGTCTGGCGGTCCTATTATGTTGATGATCGCGGATAATGCTGCACTTACAATATTTAACACTTATCTTTCATAAAAGGAGGTCACGTATGAACGAGCATATTGACATTGAAGTGAAGCGTATGTCCAAAGAAAGCATCGAAATGCTGAACAATTTAAGTGCTGTATGCAAGCGATACGGCATCAATTACTATCGTGCGACGCAGGAAATGCGGGATCTCTTGGATACGATTGCACTGCATGAATACCAACTGCAAAAGGCGCGTGAACAAGGCTTGACCCGTTCCTCGGTTCCTCCGTTCATGGGCATCAAGCGCAGCGAACGCAGCAATAATCGTCCCGCCTAAAACCGAATTAGTATTCACACAAGGCTCTGTACAAATTTGTACAGGGTCTTTTTTATTGAGGTAAACCAAATGGGAAATCCTGATAACGTAATTGGCTACATCGAATATCTTAGTGATGATGGAAAAATAATCGGATATGTTACTCCCTTTACAGATGTAGACAAGTTTAGAAAGGAAATCTTGAAAGCCGCTGAGGTTGGTATGCCGATTACCCCGGTTGTGTTCCCGGATAAGATGGACAAGCCATTGGAATTGCCGCGGGACATCTATTGGCCGGGCGGCTTTCGTAAAGAAAAGAGACAGACTTACCCTTATGAGATATACCAAACCAGTAACCGTAATTTCGTTTTCAGAAACTATGCTTATGCGAAAACCCGTATGAAGGCTGCGGATTATAAACTCGTTTATAGTGGACGGATGGAACGCTGGGATGAGCCTGAAGATATTTATATAGCGCATAACCAAGGCAACCGTCCCAATGCTCAAAAGATGCGTTCTGTTTCTATCAGTGATATTATTGTGATCCACAACAGGAGAGAAACACAGGCTTTCTATGTAGATGAATATGGTTATCGTCAGGTTGATTATCTATTGCCGGAGTTAGAGAATTTGAAACAATCAGAACCGGAACCTTATGAACGATGAGGAGTAGTAAATGGCAAAATATGAAAGTATCCGTGCACTTGCCAAAAAGCAACTGCAAGCCGTCACGGAGAGCAGCGACCGCTGGAAAGCATTTTTGCAGACAGCGGCCATTGCTTATAATTATAGTTTCCCGAACCAGCTTTTGATTCACGAGCAAAGCCCCACCGCCACAGCCGTGGCCGACATAGCTTACTGGAATAATAATGCGGGTCGCTGGGTCAAGCGCGGCGCACACGGTATCGCGGTATTTGACACGCGGGCAAATTCTTCCCGGCTGCGGTATCTGTTTGACATTTCCGATACCATCCCCCGTGCGGAGGTCCCCGACGCGCTGCCGTGGGTCATTACAGACCAGAACTGGCGGCCTGTTTGGGATAAAATCGTAGCGGATAATCACGCTGACAGCATCCAGAGCGCCCTCCTCATGCTCTCTACATCCTGCGTTGCCCAGCGCAGCGCCATGTTCACAACCGCACTGGGAAAAGCCATAGACGGCAGCAGCTTACAGTGGGCCAAGCCGGACGAACAGCGGCAGCTATTTATACAGCTTATCACCCAAAGCTGTCTGTATATGGCCGCGCTGCGGTGCGGCGTGGATACTGCGCGGCTGGACCTGTCAGCCCTTGAATCCGTGAACCAGTTTGATACAAACAGCATTGCTCTGTGTTTGGGCAGCGCTTGCCAACAGGCGGCACGGCCTCTCATGCAGCAGATCGGTAGCATCACGAGAGAAATCGACAGTGTTGCACGCGCCGAAAAAGTCCGCTATTATGGTGACAAACAGGAAGAAACCAATAACACCAAGGAGGTCAACAATGGAGTACATGATGGTGAACGGCTACCAAATCCCGGCGCTGACGCTGAACGAGCCGCCGATGCCGGAAATCGGCAAGTACGGCAGCCTGCGGCGGAAATTCCTGCTGGAGAACGCGCCGATGGTGTTCGACGAGATGCTGCTGGAGGGAACGCTGTACCCACATCTGGCGGAGATGGACAACGCAGTACACCGGCAAATCGAGCAGACGATGCAGACGCTGATGCAGCAGAGCACCGCCCCGAACCGGCAGACAGACCCGATGGGCTGGACGCAGTGGATGAACGCCTTGCAGAGCCAAGCCGAGGAACTGGCGATGCAGCAGATTTACAGCCTGTAATACAAGAACCCCAAGCGGAGAGCGATATGCCCTCCGCTTTTTCTGTACCCATTTCTGATTTGCCGCCGCTGAGCGATGAACTGATTCTAGGCTTGCTGGCGAAGGACTCCTCCAGCCGTGCCGACAATGCGGCTATTCTGGAATATTTCAATGAGCATCCCGACCTTGCCGAGCGCAGCGCCTTTTGCAAGCACTGTTACAAGCAAATTTATACATATTTGTTCGTGGATGACCATACCGTGGGTTTTATCCGGCATGATATGTACCTTGAACTTTGGGAGGGTAACTATCTTACCAAAACAGCACAGGTCAATCTGACATGGGATGCTGTTGCCGCAAAGATTGCTGACCTTATCGAGCAAGGGCGGCTGATTGTTCCCATCAAGGCTACACCCGTGCAGCAGCAGATGGAGCAGCTTACTCTTACTCCCGAAGATTCTGAAAAGGCAGGGCTGCCGAGCCATGAGCAGCAAGCAAAAAATATCGACCTTGCGGCAGAAGCCAAAAAGTGGAACAAGCCCATCATTGACGCATCCGGCAAGTATATTTCCGAGCAGGACATTACCGATGCACTGTGCAGAGGCAGCGGGTTTGAAGATGGCAAATTCCGTATTCAGCAATATCTCTCTGCACAGGTACTTCCTATCGAGGAAGATCAAGCCCGCTGGCTGAAAAAGGAATACGGCATCGGCGGCGGCACATGGATCTTCCGTGATGGTGGGCATGGCTTTCTTGACCACATGGGCAAAAATCTTGAAATCACCCGACGTACAGAGGACGGCGAGTATCGCCGCGTTTTGAAGTGGAAAGAGGTTGCCCAGCGCCTGCGACTTTTGGTTTACAACGACCAGTATCTGACCGATGCCGAAAAAGCCCCCTATCAGGCATGGGCAGCAGAACAGCAAGCCGCCCGCGCGGCGAACGATGCCGCCCTCGCTCATGCAAAACACGCCACCGCGGATTTCTGCGAGAATGAGGGGCTAAACGAGCCGAATTTCTCCGACTTGACCCGCGTGGAGTTTGCTTACTCTACCACCGAGGACGATGAGCACGAGATCCAAGTGTATGCCAATCTTCTGCGGAACGAAATCCGCTATGAGGTTGACGGTAACATTGTCCATATCGACTACTTCCAAGATAACCACGAGCTTGCTGCGCAGGGCATTGAAAACAGCGCTTTCTCGGATTTTATCAATATCGCCGAAGCAGAGTTTGAAAAGCATCATCCGACTACAAGAAAAGTCGAAAAATCACCTGTAACTATCGGCAGTACGGTTTATCTGGAAGATGACAGACCCTTTACCGTGGAGGAAATCGGCAGAGAAAACATTCATCTGCGGGATGAAAGTTTCCCGCTGGTAGGCCGTGCCGTCAGCCATGAAGAATTTGCGCGGCTGCTTGCGGCCAACCCCAAAAATGCAGCACTATCCGCCCCGGAAGCTCCAAGCCGCCAAGAGCAGCCGGAAGAAACTGCTGACCCCATCGTGGGCGAAGTCATCGAAGAACCCAGCCCCTTTGTGGCACAGGTTATGGCGGATGCAGAACGGCTTTCGGCAAAAGATGAACCTTACCACCGCGAACCCATTACCTATGAAGCCCCTTATCTGGATAACCTGCCTACAGCACCGCGCGAAAAGTTTGCAGCCAATATTGCCGCCATCCAAAAGCTGAAAGAAATTGAGCAGCGCGTAGCGAACGGCGGCAGCCCTGCTTTTGAGGATGAACAGAGAATTTTAGCACAGTACACGGGCTGGGGCGGGCTTTCGGATGCGTTCGACCCGAACAAAAGTGCATGGTCGAACGAGTACAGCCAGCTGAAAGCAGCATTGTCTGAATCTGAGTATGAAGCTGCCCGCAGCAGTACACTCACGGCCTTTTACACGCCCGCCACCGTTATCCACCCCATCTACCGCGCACTGGAACGCTTCGGCGTAAAGGGCGGCAAAATCCTAGAACCCAGCATGGGCACAGGCGCATTTCTCGCACACGGACATTTTGGCAGCAGTGATGCCAAATTCTACGGCGTAGAATTGGACAGCATCACAGGCCGCATCTCCAAGCAGCTATATCAAAAGGCCAATATCCAAGTGACTGGCTATGAAAATGCGCTTCTCTCCGACAACTATTTTGACTGCGTTATTGGCAATGTCCCTTTCGGTAATTTTCAAGTCAATGACCCGCAGTATAACCGGCTGCATTTTCCCATTCACGACTATTTCTTTGCCAAGAGCATCGAAAAGCTGCGCACCGGCGGCATCATGGCGTTCATCACCTCCAGCGGCACATTGGACAAAAAGGATGACCGCGCCCGCAAGTACATTGCCGAGCGCTGCGACCTTATCGGTGCGGTGCGCTTGCCCAACAATGCGTTCAAGGGCAGCGGCACTAAAATTATGACGGATGTAATTTTTCTGCAAAAGCGCGATACGCTGCGCCAGCAGGACGAGCCTTGGCTGCACCTTGCAGAAGATGCCAACGGCATTACCATGAACCGCTACTTTGTGGAGCACCCTGATATGATTTGCGGCAAGATGGAGATAGTCTCCGGTCCGTATGGCCCGACTCCCACCTGCCAGCCAATAGACCCCGATGCGGTGGATCGTTTCGGAAAGCCGTTGTTGGAAACGCAAATCGACACTGCCATGCAGCACTTGACCGCCACGCTGACAAAAGCCGAAATTCCCATACAGGAGGAAAGCGGCGAGGACACCAAGTACATTGATGCCGATCCCTTTGTGCGTAATTTCAGCTACACGGTAAAGGACGATAAAATCTATTACCGCGAAGGCGCAGTCATGCGGGAATGTAATCCCAACGCAGCCTCTGCCGAGCGTATCCGCAAACTGGTGGAACTGCGCGATACCACCCGCGCTCTGATCGATGCGCAGTTGCAGGACTTGTCGGACGAGGAAATCCACCGTCTGCAAGCCCAGCTTAACCGCCAGTATGATGCCTTCCGCGCCAAGCATGGCCTAATCAACAGCCGCAGCGCGGAGTTGTCTTTCCGGGATGACAGCAGCTACTATTTGCTGTGTTCACTGGAAAATGTCGATGAAAAAGGAAACTTTATCAGCAAGTCGGATATGTTCACCAAAAGGACTATCCGCTCTGCACAGATACCCGACCACGCCGACACGGCATCGGACGCTCTGGCACTGAGCATCGGGGAACGTGCCAAGGTCGATATGCCTTACATGATGCACCTTACCGGGAAAGATGAAGCAACGCTTGCCAAGGAACTGGCGGGCGTTATTTTTGTAGAGCCTTTCCGCAAACAGGAGGACGGCAGCCCTGTTTACCTTATGGCGGATGAGTATTTATCCGGCAATGTACGCGAAAAGCTGCGTGTTGCTCATGTTGCAGCCGACCAAGACCCGGCGTTCCGCATCAATGTAGAAGCGTTGGAACAGGTGCAGCCCAAGGACTTGACGGCGGGCGAGATAACGGTTCGGTTGGGTGTCACATGGATCGGGCCGGAAATCATCAAGCGGTTTGCCGATGAACTTTTTCAGTCAACCTACCGCGAACAGAAAATAGCTGTCCGTTACAATGAATATCTGAATAACTGGTATATTTCCAACAAGAGCCAGGGCAACGATAATATCCGCGTCACGAACACCTACGGCACAAAACGTATCAACGGCTATCATTTGTTGGAGAACGCACTCAACCTGCGGGCCACCAAAATTTACGATACAATCTATGACGAAAACGGCAAGGAGCAGCATAAACTCAATGGTCCTGCCACCGAAGAAGCACAGGCCAAGCAGCGGATGATAGAAGATGCTTTTAAGGACTGGATTTTCAAGGACCGTGAACGCCGGGAAAGTTTGGTGGCGCTGTACAATGAAAAGTTTAACTGCATCCGCCCCCGTGAGTACGACGGCAGCCACATCCAGTTTTTCGGCATGAACCCGGAAATCGCGCTGCGGCCCCACCAGCGCAATGCCATTGCGCATATTTTGTACGGGCACAACACACTGCTGGCGCACGTTGTCGGCGCAGGTAAGACCTATGAGATGGTCGCCGCCGCGATGGAGAAAAAGCGATTGGGATTATGCAGCAAAACACTTGTCGCCGTGCCAAATCATCTGACAGGCCAGTTTGCCAGTGAAGCGCTGAAGCTATACCCCAACGCAAACATTTTGGTGACAACGCAGCGCGATTTTGAAAAGTCAAACCGTAAACGGTTTTGTGCCAAAATCGCCACCGGCAACTATGACATTGTGGTAATCGGTCACAGCCAGTTTGAAAAGATTCCACTTTCCGATGCCAGAAAAGCCGAGTTTATCCGCAAGCAAATTGACGAACTGGAGATGCAGTTGGAGAGCATGGACAACAGCGACAGCCGTCTGACAGTCAAGCAGTTGGAAAGTAAGAAAAAGCAGTTGAAAACCAAGCTGTCAAATTTGCTGGACGCCCCGAAGCGGGATGATGTGGTGACTTTTGAGGAACTGGGCGCAGACTCCCTCATGGTCGATGAAGCACACAATTTCAAGAACCTCATGACCGTTACTAAGATGCACAACATCGCGGGTATCAGCACCACCGAGAGCCAAAAGGCCAGTGACCTGTTTATGAAGTGCCAGTACCTTGATGAAATCACCGGGGCGCGGGGGGTAACATTTGCCACCGGCACCCCCATTTCCAACAGTATGACCGAGCTGTATACCATGCAGCGCTATTTGCAGCAGTACACCTTGGAACGCAACGGCCTTGCAAACTTTGACAGTTGGGCGGCCACCTTTGGCGAAACCGTCACAGCCATCGAACTTGCGCCGGAGGGAACCGGCTACCGCACAAAAACACGCTTTGCTCGTTTTTTCAATCTGCCGGAACTTATGGCAATGTTCAAAGAATGCGCTGACATTCAAACAGCAGATATGCTGAAACTGCCTGTCCCTGCCCTTGTGGGCGGCAAGCCGACCAACATCCAGCTAAAGCCCTCTGAAATACAAAAACAGATGGTAGCGGAATTGGGCGAACGGGCCGACAAAATCCGCAATAAAATGGTAAAGCCCTATGAGGACAATATGCTGAAAATCACCAACGACGGACGCAAATTGGCGCTGGATCAGCGCTTGATCGACCCCGACTTGCCCGATGATCCTGACAGCAAGGTCAATATCTGTGTGGGCAAAATTTTTGAGATATGGGAGCAGACCATGCCTCAACACAGTGCGCAGCTTGTTTTCTGCGATCTGTCCACGCCCAAGGCGGGCGTTTTCAATGTCTACGATGACATGAAAGCAAAGCTGATCGAACGCGGAATCCCCGAAACAGAAATTGCCTTCATCCATGAAGCGAACACCGATGCCCGCAAGACGGAACTTTTCGGAAAAGTTCGCAGCGGTGCAGTTCGCGTTCTGATGGGCAGCACCGCCAAAATGGGAGCCGGAACCAATGTCCAAAAGCGGTTGATTGCGTTGCACCATCTGGATGTACCGTGGCGGCCATCTGATATTGAGCAGCGTGAGGGCAGAATATTACGACAGGGCAATGAAAATAAGGAGGTCTATGTTTTCCGTTATGTCACCGAAGGTACATTTGATGCCTACTCATGGCAGCTTATCGAAAATAAGCAAAAATTCATCGGACAGATCATGACCTCAAAATCTCCGGCTCGCAGCTGCAATGATATGGACGAGGCTGCACTGTCCTACGCCGAGGTAAAGGCATTGGCGGCTGGCAATCCGCTTATCAAGGAAAAGATGGACTTGGACGTGCAGTTGACCCGTCTTAAAACACTGAAAGCTGCCCATGACAGCCAGCGTTATGAACTGGAAAATAAAATTGCCATCGGCTTCCCGGCTGAAATCCGAAAATGCAAAGAACAGATTGAAAATGCCACGGTAGACGCCGCCACCGTAAAGGAACATTCCGTAGTGGATGCGGACGGCAAAGATGTTTTCTGTATCCAGTTGGAAAAGAAAGTTTACTACGAAAAAGAACCTGCGGGGAAAGCCCTGTTAGGTCTGCTGGGCTTGGCACTGAATAGCGAAAAGCCCGTACCTATCGGGTATTTCAAGGGTATGGAACTGCAAATTCAACATCTGCCTTTTGGCAATGAATACCATGCAAGATTGGCTGGCTCTGGTACATATAGCACTCAGCTGGGAGCTGATGTGCTAGGCAATCTGACACGCCTTTCCAATTTGGCAAATGGTATTGAACCGAGCATTGAAAAGACCCGCAATATGCAAATCCAGTTGGAACAGCAGCTTGCCAGCGCCGAGGAAGAAGTCAAGCGGCCATTTCCACAGGCAACGGAACTGACTGAAAAGAGTAAGCGTCTTGCGGTGCTGGAGGGACTGCTGAACATGAACGATAAAGACATTGTGACCGACACCGAGCCGGAACAACAGTGTCAGACCGACAATCGACAGCGTGGACAGGAGGAACGATAAATTTTATGATTAAAGGCAGAAAGACCAATCGTATACGCGACCACCCCAAGGATGAAAGGAGTAGTTTTTATGAAAAAATCTATTGTTGCATTGGGCATAGTATTGGCGCTGTCCGGGTGTGCAGCGGCAGCGGATGAAACTCTTGCGGCTGAACCGGCTGCACTGGTGGAAATCTCACCGGCCACCGAAGAAACTGCGCAGCCGGTGGAAGCTGCTGCAACTGCCGAACCTGCGCAGACAGCAACCCCTGAGCCGACACCCGAACCGACACAGGCCCCCACGCCCGCGCCGACAGCAGAGCCTACGGCAGTCCCCACCGCAGAACCCACGCAAGCCCCGGTGGAGGAAACCGTAGCCGCCGCTCCGGCACAGGTTAGTATGAGTTATGGTGCGGTGCCATTCGACCTTGCAGCCGGTACGGAGCAATGGTGGAGCATCGACAGCAGCGACAGCGCATACTGGGCCGTGCAGGAGAACATCAACGCCATCCGTGCGGCGGCGGGACTTTCCCCGCTGTCAATGGACGGCGGATTGAGCGCGGCGGCAGATGCCCGCTGCGAGAGCTTTGTCGCGGGCGGTGCGTTCGACCACAGCGGCATGACTACCCGCAGCGAAATCTGCGCAGCCGGTCCTATCGGCTCGGCCAGCAGCGTATGCAGCTATTGGCAGAACAGTCCTGCCCACTATGCCAACATCACCAACGCCAGCTTTACGAGCATGGGTGTCGGCTGTTGGTTTTGCTCCACCGCCGAGGGGCAGTATACCTACTGGACTGTCACATTCAACTAAAACTCCTACTTGTTTTCATACACAAATTATGATATAATTTCTGTATGAAAGAGAGGTGCTATCTATGCCGAACATTCGTTCCAGCGCAGATTTGAGAAACAACTACAATGACATTTCCTCTTACTGCCATGCCTACAACGAGCCGGTCTTTATTACCAAAAACGGTAAGGGCGACCTTGCCGTTATGAGCATGGAAACCTATGAGGAAATGGCGGGCCGCATTGAACTGTACAGCAAGCTGCAAGAGGGCCTTGCCGACGTGGAAGCCGGGAACACGCGCCCCTTTGCCGATGTTATGGCTGATTTGCGCCACCGCAGGGAGCGCAGATGAAATACAACATTCACATTACCCACGCTGCCGAGCGCGATATGGCGAACGCCTACGACTATATCGACCTTGTACTGAAAAATCCAACTGCCGCCGACAAGCTGTTGGATGCTGCCGACGAAAAAATCGGAGCACTGGCAGAATTCCCGCACAAATTTGAAGTCGTTTCCGACAAACTGCTTTCCCTATGGGGAATCCGCTTCACCATCGTTATGAATTACCTTGCGTTTTACACGGTGGACGATGCCACGCAAACGGTGCATATCGTGCGGTTTCTCTACGGCAAAAGCAACTGGATCACCATTCTGAAAACAGATGCAGCAAACGGCAGTTTGCCGATGTTCTCATAACCGAATATTTTACCCAAGCGCTCACTTTTGTGGGCGCTTTTTCTATTGGAGGAAAACATGATTTATGACGAACTTATTGAAGAATTAGCGTTGACCCTGCTTACAAAGGCAAGGTATGAGGGCTGTATTAGCGTTATAGACGGTTTCTCACAGTGCGAGGAGGATAAAACTCGCATAGAGTATCCTATTGACGGTGTTATGCGCATCATGCCGGTGGGCAGCGAAATCTGGCCGGAAGAGTGCGAACCGTTACTGAAAAAAATTGGTGCTGAAACGATTGGAGACGTTGCCGACTATCTGAACAAAAGCAAATCCGAAGATTCAAGTGCTGATGATGTTCTTTTTACTGCATTGCTCAAAATCTGCTATGAAAATATGGACATGGACGGCAAGATGGTATTTTGGGAAGATATGCTTGAAAACAACTCCTTGGAATGGAGAGATGTTGAATGATTTGCATACACGAAGTGATTTATTCAGTATGCAGTCGTAATTTTTGTGGAATCTTATCTGCTTCGGAGGATTTTATGACGCACGATGAAATGATGAGTCTGCTGGCAAACACGCTGGCAGATGCAGCCGGACACGCTGGCTGTTTACCTGTTTTGGACTGTTTCAGCCCTCATCCGGGAGAGGAAGTAACCGTAAGCATTCCTATGTGTAACGACACGGTGGATATTGTGCTGGAAGATCTCGATTTTCCGCACGAGTGGGAAGAATTGTTGGAGAACAGCGGTGCAGATACTATGGGCGACCTTGTTGATTACCTGTGCTATTGTTCGCAAAACAATATTTCTCTTGCCATTTCCCCTGAAGATGAGGAAAAGCTGTATGCAACGCTGATTGATGTCTGCTATGAAAATATGTCTTATGACAGGCAGGTCGATTTTTGGCGTCATGTGCTGGAAACCAATTCTTTGGTGTGCGAGGTAAAAGAATGACCCCGCAGGAGCAGCTCTGCGAAAAAATGCGGGTGGAGCAGAGCGCCTATTGCCTATGGCTGACCGCACAGCCACCAGAAGAAATTCTACACCACGCCTACGAGTACAGCGTCCGTGAGGACATTATTCTGGCAACGGAAGAAATGAACCTCACCCTTGCACAGGTGCGGGCGCTGCTGAAATCTCCCGCGCCGCTGGCGGATGTGTATAAGGATTTTTCCAAGCTGGAAACCGATTATATGAGCATTGTGGCTCAGTGCGTGGAAGACCGTGCAGATGACTTGCTGAAAAAGGAGCAGCAGCAGAACCCACCCAAAGTATATCGACAGTCCGTCACTTATGCCCGCGAACACGGCGAATTGCAGCAGTACCATGCGTCTTGCCACTTGAATGAAAGGTGTCGGGACGAGATTGACGCAGCGCTTGCACAGCGCTTTGATGGTATGCGGCTGGGCGCTGGCGCTGTTGAGCAGGTAGTGGCGGAATATGGTTTGGAGCGCACAAAATATGTGTTGGCAGCGGCCATTCAAACCCGTGATGGAGATGGTCGAATTTCTCGCACGAATAGAGAATGGGCAGATTCCATTCGCACGATCAAAGATATGGATCGCCGTGGATTTGACCGTTCCTGTTACTACGCTGACCTACAAGCGCATACCTGCCTATTGGACGGTTTTGTAAACCAAGTGCGAAAATTTGAAAAAGCCAAAGCCCAGCCCGCCCAGAATACTCCCGAAAGATAACCGCAGCGTCTGCATTTTGCAGGCGCTTTTTTTCGTGAAAAAATCTCTGTTTTGAAAGGATTTCACAATGAAAGAAACACATTATAAATTGAAGCATCGCGTTACCGCGCTGTTTGCGGCGGCGGTAATGCTCTGCTCCATGCTACCCGGTGCGGCGTTTGCGGAGGAACCCACACCGCAGCCCACCGAGGAAACCGTGCAGATGGAGCAGCAGACCGAGCCGTCTGAAACAGACAACGGCCAGACCGACGAGAGCAGCCCCGACCCCGGCGAGGATGTAACCGAAGCCACTCCGGAAACGGCGGAAGAGCAGCCCGCTGAAGAAGAAATCCCTGCTGCTGTTGTCGGCGCGGAACTGTACACTGACTTGCCCGATGCACCCATCGGCTCCTATATCGGCAGCGAGGGTCTGCCGGTTGCCACCGGTGAAACTAAAATCGGCATTTCCGAGTGGCCCGAAAGCCAGCTGGAAGAAGGCGGCAGCTATCTGACTGCCGTTGCACTGGACAATGACGGCCTTACCATGGCTGCGCCCCTGCTGGATGGCGCAGACTATGCCATTGTTCCCATTATGGCGCAGGTGGAGTACCCCGCCAACGGCAGCACGCTCGATCTGGTTCTGCCGGACAGCGTGACCCTGCTGGACTACTACGGCGCGCCCGCCGAGGATGCTGAAAGCCTGCTGCACAACGAATACAGCGAAACCTCCGCTGCGGTGCTGGGTGTATATGTGCAGGCAGATGCGAATTTTACCGCGCAGTTGGTTTACACCGCACCCGATGGCAGTACACTGACCAAAACCCTACAGGTAGCCATCGACCGCAATGCGACTGCCGAATATCCTTTCCCCGACAGCGAAATTGCCGCCTTTGCCGAGCGCCCCACCCCTGCGGTGACAAGTGGCAAGATCACCAAGGTTGCCAAGGTCAACGGCACTTGGCTGATCTGGTTCAACGGCGAACCCGCCTACTGCTGCACCCCCGGCGCAGACGGCCAGCCCAAGAACTGTCCAACGTACACTTATGTCAATACTTCTATGGTTGGCGCAGACCAGTATGTACCCGGCGACCACTATGGCAACCAGTACAGAATCTGGGGCGGTTTAACGCAGCTTTCGCTCGGTATGCAGGAGCTCCCTCCGGTTGCGCTCTCCGCAGAAGCGCCGAGTTTGCTGGATTCCTGCCGCACGATCTATACAGATGCGCAGATGCAGATTATCGAGAATTATCCTGACAGCACTGCCGCCAAAATTCTTATTGGATCTGCGCAGACGCTGTTGGAGGGCACAGACGCTTACGCATCCGCCCGCGGCTACTATACCTATATTTATCAGCCGGGCCGCGCGGGCTGGCAGACTGTGGCTGTGATTGGCCCCGAAATCTCCGATGACGAACCGAACCCCAAACCCATCGTGCAGGAAATTTACGCCAACTGGGAAGCCCCTGCGCAGACCGCAAGCGGCAGCTTTGATTTTGACTACGGTATCATCACCAACAAGGTGCAGCTTAAAACCACCGAGAAAGTGGACGGCGCGACCATCGAGATTGAACCCATCACCCAAAGCGGTACTATTGACGGCGGCACATGGAATATTTCTCCCGCAGATAAACAGAGCGTTACCACTGCTGGCCACACCAACGATGACAATTTTCAAAACAATGGCGGTGCTGCATCTGCAAGTTGGACGCTGCACTACTCCGTAAGCAAAACCACCGACAGCCGCAACGGGCGAGTAGGCCCCTACACCACGCAGGACGAAGCCGATGCAGCCGCCGACAGCGCCCGCGATGCTGCGATTGCCGAGTTGCAGGGCGAGGCCCAGCGCATGGTGGACAATGCGGTTGCATCTGCAAAGGCAGAACTGGCGAACGTCAAATTCCGCTATGAGGAAGTGGGTGTTCCATACGGTTTTGAAATGTATTGGGGCAGCAACGGCAGCAACCAGACCATTTCTGTACCGGCCAATTCAAACAATGCCTATCTGATGAAAAACGATGAATGGTCCTTGCAGGTCAACATCAAGAAAACCGACAGCGAAACCGGCAATCAGATTGCTGCCGACGCGCAATATGAGATTTTCCAGTGGGATACTGTAACAGGCAAATACCAGCCCACCGGCGGTTACAACACTTACAGTGTGCAGCGCCAAGGCGATGGCACTTATGCGGTCATCAACAGTGCAGCCTATGCGACCACGGATTCCATGCGGCATACCCTTTACTACACCCAGCGTAATACGGGCAAGTTTATCATTGTGGAAAGCAAAGCGCCCACAGGCTATTTTGGCGATTGGACAGACATCAATCATCCCGGCATAGCCAACACTCCGCTGGGCAAGCGCGGTTACTATATCGAAATCACCGAGGACAGCGACAATTCTGTAATCTGGCTGGACAACGCTGACTACAATGCCGACATTGCCACTACCGACAAAGGCGGCACCAAACTTGTCACCCGTACAGGTGTAGAAACTACCGTTACCATTTACGACACTGCCAAAGACCCCAGCCGCACTTATAACACCGACAATAGCGGCAAGGCGGTCAATGAGGACAGCTACACAATCACGCCAACAGACGGCGTTATGAAAAATGACCGCACCTTGGGCGAAATCAGCATCTCCAAGGTTGACCTTGATGCCGTGCGGTATGTGGGCGGCAGCACCACCCACGGCACAGCTCTTGCCAGCGGGCAAGCCCACGGCGATGCCACGCTGGACGGCGCGGTGTACGACCTTTACGCCGCCGAAGATATTACGCACCCCGATGGCGTGACCGGCGTAGTGGACTACTCCAAAATCGTGGATGCAGACGGCAATCCCATCTGGCACACCACAATCCGCGACAACAGCGGGCAGTGGGTCAATGACTATCTGCCGATTCTCAAAAAAGACCATCTAGTAGCCAGCGCAAAAATTGAGGACGGCTGGCTGACCTTCGCAAACCTGTACCTAGGCAAATATTATGTGGTAGAGCGCTCCACCGGCACGGTCATTCCGCTGCGTGACGGCGCTCTTGTTGTTTCCAGCACCTATCCCACCGTGGACAGCCGCACCAAGGCAGCCACCGGGCAGGCCGCCGCGCTTGCCAAGAACGGCAGCGGGCAGTACACGGATTGGGTGTACAAGAACCAGTTTTCTACAGTCTCTAAAGGTAAAGCGTTGGATGGCTCTTGGACTTACGATGCCTATTACCTGTCCTTTGCAGACGGCTATCTTGTCGATGAGCATAACTACTACATCACGCCTGCCTATTCTGATGAGGGTTGGTATGTAGAAAAGACCACCTTTGCCGATAACCGACAGGCAGCCGGTGAACAGATCGACAAGACCAGCTACAGCGCCAATTACCACATCCATGCGGACAATGCGCTGGCCGAGAGCCAAGACCAAGCGGCAAAAGGCAATGTAGAAATCAGCAAAATCGTATCCTCCAGCGGCCAAAGCAACGGACTGGAACTGGAGGGCGCGGGCTTTACATTCTTCCTTGTGTCCGACCTGTCCAAACTGAAGCAGTTTGAGCAGACCCGCAGCGGCAGCTACACCCTGCAAAGCATTTTGGATGCCTACATTGATAAGACCTACGATAACGAGCATCCGAAGTGGGATTTTTCTGCGGAAACGCAGGCCATCGCAAAGACCTATGAGGTCAACGCTGACGAAATTGCCGCCTACAACAAAACTCTGACGGCGGCAGGTGAGAACAAGAATGGCAAGGGCAACGGCTGGCAGCCCACCGGCAGCGCCAACGAATACCAGCTTGCCGAGATTTTCAGCAATGACACCGGGAATATTCGTGTGCAGGGCTTGCCCTATGGCACTTATCTGGTCGTGGAAACCACCGTACCGCACGACCTGTTCCAAGCTGAGCCTTTTATTGTCACCGTTGACCCCGAACAGGATAACAACCCGTGGGGCGCTATGGCCACCCCCAAGGACAGCGTAATGACAGGCTCTGACAGTTATCAGAAATTCACCGTACTGGACGAGGAAATCGAAGTTTATCTCCGCATCACCAAAGTTGACGAGGAAACCGGCAAACCGGTACTGCTGCCCGACACCGCTTTCCAAATCTATTGGCTGGACGAGCAGGGGCATTACCGTTATGACAGCAACGGCAACCCGAAACTCGTCACGATGACCGATACCGTCAACGGCCATCTGACAAAAGATGTAGACACTTTCTACACCAACAGCGAGGGCATCTTGACGCTGCCTGAAAAATTGCCGCTGGGTAAATATCGCATTGTGGAAGTCACCGGCCCGAACGGATTCTACAACGAATGGCTGGATTCTGCCGGATATGAAAACGGCATTTTGACCGACGATGCAGATGGCATCTACTATGTGGATTTTGAAATCACCACAGACCGCATTTATGCAGCCACCGGCGATAAAAACGAGAACGGCATGGATACCCTTGTGATTGGTGAAAACTACTCTAACCATGAGACGCTGGGCAAATTGACGATCCGCAAAACAGGCGAGGTCTTAGCTGGCTGGAAAACAGAAGTTGGCGCACTTGACCCGTGGATGACCGGCGAGGCCGAGGACGGCAATTTTGTGTATGAAACCCGCCCGCTGGCCGGTGCGGAATACACCATCACCGCCGCCGAGGATATTTATACGCAGGATCGGCAGACCGACAATTATGGCAACCGCACGCTCTGGTATGCCAAGGGCGATGTAGTCGCCGTAGTCACCACCGGCGACGGCAGCGCAGACATTGCCGCCTTTGCCCCTGCCCGCACCAAGGCCACCTACGATTTCCTGTCCGTAATCCATGACGGCACGATTGGCGAAGTCAGTGTGACCCTGCCGCTGGGCAGCTACCACATTGAGGAAACCAAGCCGCCTTACGGCTATATCGGCACCACTGAAAGCTATGATGTCACCTTTGCATGGGATAACGAACTGAACGATGTGGTTATGGCCACGAGCATTGCCAAGGTTGACGGCGCTGCATCTTCCCAGAGTTTTGAGGTCGTGCGCAGCAAGGATGCCAACGCAGATTTCACCGAGCAGCAGACCTTAAAATTCTACAATGACCGCGAAAAGGCCAAAGTAGGTGTTTACAAAGTTGACCGCGAAACCGGCAAATACCTTGCGGGTGCGGTATTCAACCTGTACGCTGCCGACGATATTTACAGCGTGGACGGAAAACTGCTGTTTGCAGCGGGCGAACTGGTCGCCACCAGCCCCGAAACCGGCGCAGACGGCTACACCTATTTTGACCGCGATGTTCCTATTCGTGGTGAGTATTACGGCCGCAGCATCCGCAAGGATGCCACCACCAACAGCGGTAATTACATCGTCAAGGAACTCCGCGCCCCGCTCGGCTATTACGTCAACGAGGAGCCGATGGAAGTCACCTTCACCTATGACGGGCAGGCTGTAATGGTGCTGGATAACACTTGTTCCAATAAGCCCACGGAAATGTGGGTAAGCAAGCGCGATTTGACCAACGACGAGGAACTGCCCGGTGCGACCCTTGCTATCAAGGATACGGACGGCAATACCGTAACCACATGGGTGTCCACCGATGAGCCGCATCGCGTGACCGGGCTGCATTTCGGTGAATCTTACACACTGACGGAGATCCGCGCCGCTGATGGGTACGCACTGGCCGATGATATTACTTTCCGCCTGATTCAGAAATCCGATGAGGACGGCAATCCTCTGGAGGAGTGCGAAGTTTACTATCTGACCACCAAGAACATTTTGTTCTGGAAGTGGGATGACTGGAAACTGCTGGACGATGTCACCGTTATTATGCAGGATGATATTACCAAGGTACAGATTTCCAAGAAAGACCTTACCACCAACGAAGAACTTCCCGGCGCGGAACTTATCATTACCGATGAAGAAGGCAGCGAAATTGACCGCTGGATTTCTACCGATGCACCGCACTACATGGAGAAGCTGCCCGCTGGCAAGTATACCTTGACCGAGGTGACTGCCCCGGACGGTTATGCCATTGCGGAGCGCATGGAGTTTGAGGTGCTGCCCAACGGTGAGGTGCAGACCTTTGAAATGTTTGATGATACCATCAAGGTAAAGATTTCCAAGGTAGACATCACCACCAACGAAGAACTTCCCGGCGCAGAACTGGTTATCAAGGACAAGGACGGCACCGAGATTGACCGTTGGATTTCCACAAACGGACCACATTATGTGGAAAAGATGCCAGCAGGAGATTATACACTGACGGAAATCACCGCACCCAACGGCTACAAGGTTGCAGAAAGTATCGACTTTACCGTTCTGCCCACCGGCGAGATGCAGACCGTGGTAATGAAAGATGCCCGCGAGGACACACCGACACCTACCCCCGACAACACGCCGACCCCGGACCATACTCCGCAGCCCACGCCGAACACGACCCCAGCGCCGACACCCGTGCCCGCTGCACCCACTGCAACACCCACGCCGCTGCTGACGATTCCTAAGACCGGCGACAATTCTTCGTTGGGACTGCTGCTGGCGATTGCGGGAATCTCTCTTGCAGGGCTGGCCGTTCTGGTCCACAAGAGCGCCCGCCGCAAAGATATTGCGCCCCGTGACGATGATGACGAGGACACCGAGGACTAAGGAATAATCGGAAAATGAAATATACTTTTTTACAGGGAGGACCGCGTGGCCCTCCCTATTTTTATAGGAGAGAAGATGGCAAAACACATTTTAAGTTGCAGTTTCGGAAAAGACAGTATCGCCACCGCGTTGCTGGCCTTGCAGCATGGTGAACCGCTGGACGAACTTGTGTATTGCGAGGTCATGTTCAGCGAGGAAATATCCGGCGAGCTGCCCGAACACAACCGATTTATCCACGAAACGGCAATCCCGTATTTTGAACAGCGCGGCATCCCGACACGGGTTTTGCGCTCCGAAAAGACCTATCTATCCTGCTTTTACCATGTTGTCACACGAGGAAAAACCAAGGGGATGCTTTCGGGATTCCCTCTGAGTGGGCGCTGTACAATTCAGCGGGATTGCAAGCTGCCGCCGATCAAGGCATATCAGAAGGCATTGCCCCCGGACACGGTGCAGTACATCGGCATCGCCGCAGATGAACCCAAGCGACTGGCACGATTAAAGCCCGGTCAGATGTCTTTGCTGGACAAGTACCATGTGGCCGAACCAGAAGCGAGGTCTATGTGCGCAGCTGAGGGGCTGCTGTCCCCGCTGTATGACTTCACTAAACGCGGGGGTTGTTGGTTTTGCCCGAACGCATCAATCAGCGAACTGCGGCATCTCTACAGATACCACCCCGAACTCTGGCAGCTTTTGCTTGAATTACAGGACGTGCCGAATAAACCCACCGAACGTTTTAGTTGGCGACGCACTTTTCGTGAGATAGACGAACGCTTTCGGCAGGAGGGCGAACAACTAAGTTTTTATGAGGAACGGTGAACAATGGACGAACAGAAAAGACCCCGCGCGTGGGTGTACGCGAGAATTCCCGGCGACTACGATGGCACAATGAACAGCTATAAAGTTTGCTCAATGCAGGCGCTGCATGACGGCTGTGATATTGTCGGTGGAAGCATTGACGAGCGCGGCGGCTGGCTGCTGCGCCCTGGCTACCGTGATATGCTGCGGCAAATTAAGGCTGGAAAAGTTAACCGGGTTTACATCTGCCGCATGCGGCAGGTCAGCGGCAAGGAGCGCCACTTGTACTCTTTTTTCAAGCGGCTTATGCAGCACGGTGTACAGGTCACGGCTACCGAGTACAGCCTGCGTGACCGGATTAATATGTTTCGGCTGGCTCGTCGTGTCGAGCGTTATGCGACCCGAAAGGGGTTGCAGCTGCCGTGGTGACTTTCAGCGGGCGGCGTACTGTGCCTATGGCACAGTACGAGCAAGCATGTCATTTTGCTGTCATGACAGCAAAATGACCACTTGTTAGGGGGAAAGCCCCCTAAGACCCCGTAAACATTGCCGCCGCATTTTACATGAAAAGGAGGTGCACGATTATCGCAAAACGAAAAAAGCAGTTGACTGTCCGTTTTACGGAGGAAGAATATGCAGCCTTAAAAGGCAAGTGCGAAATTGCAGGAATGAAAATGGAGCCGTTTGTTCGTGCGCTGGTGGAGGGATGCAGAATCAAACCCGCGCCGCCCGACAGTTATAACAAGCTGCGTCAGCAGTTGACACGCACCCTCGGCAGAATCATGGAAATGAAAGGTATCAGCGTGACAGTGCTTGACCTTGTGCATTTTCAAGGCCATTACAATCCGATGGCCTATCTCGAAACCGATGAGGACGCCATCAAGCTGGCGTTCGCCATTGTCAACAACACCAAACCCAAGGATGCCCCCAGCGGCGGTGATAAGTTTTGGGATGATTCTTCTGTGCTGCTGATCTCTGCATTGATTCTCTATCTCATGTACGAAGCCCCTGCCAGTGAGCAGAATTTTTCCACATTGATGTATATGATTCTGAATTGCCAAGTCAGCGAAAATGAAATGGTCGAGAACCCCTTGATGATGCTGTTTGGAGAACTGGAGCGCCGCGACCCGCAGCACCCCGCTGTCCTGCAATTCAAGTCTTTTATGTTGGGTGCGAAAAAGACGCTGCAATCCATCTTGATTTCCGCTGCGGCCAATCTTTATATGTTCAACAGCCGTAAGTTTGCGGAAATGACTTCTCGTGATGAAATGTTCCTGTCGCGTATGGGGCTGGAGCAGCGGGCGCTGTTCATTGTGCTACCCGACAATGACACCACGTTCAACTTTATCGCCACGATGCTCTACACACAGCTTTTCGACCAACTGTTCAGACTGGCAGATTCCACGCCGGAATACAACGGTGCGCTCCCCGTCCATGTGCGTCTGATGATGGATGAATTTGCAAATGTTGCACTACCGAAGAATTTCAAGAATATTCTTGCTGTTTGCAGAAGTAGAAATATCAGTTGCGACATTATTTTGCAGAACATTGCCCAGCTAAAAAGCCTGTTCAAAGACGATTGGGAAGGCATAATCGGAAACTGTGACACCCTGCTTTACCTCGGCGGTAACGAGTACGGTACATACGAGTATCTTTCCAAAATTCTCGGCAAGGAAACCGAACGCACCAAAAGCCAAAGCATTGGCAAAGGCAGCCGGGGCAGCAGCAGCGACAGCCTGCAAACGGCGGGCCGTGAACTGTGTATGCCCGATGAAATCCGCCGTATGCGTGACGATGAGTGCCTGCTGCTGATGCGCAGCGAGGACCCGGTCATCGACAAAAAGTATAATCTGCTTCATCACCCGAATGTAAAATATACACCCGATGCAGGAGGTGAGCCTTATGTAATGCCGCCCGACTATATGGGCGACGCCGTCACTATCACGATGGGTGCTGTTGCTGCCGCGACAGCACCCGAAATCACCGAAGAAATGTACGAACAACTCGACTACTTAGAAAAACACCCGGAGGAAAATTATTATGAAAATGAAGAAAACTTCTCTCAATACGACCAAGGTGACTGACCGCAAAATCAAGCGCCTTTATCTTGTGGCGGCGACGGTGGTTGCCGCTGCTTTTGTTATGGCCATGCCTGCCTTTGCAGATGATCCGCTGACGACCATCAACAATCTGAGCGACTTTGTGTTCAGCGCCATCAAAGCCATCGGCGCGATCCTGCTGGGGTTCGGCATCGTGCAAATCGGCCTTGCTCTCAAAGGCCACGATGCCAGCCAGCGGGCGCAAGGATTTATGACGTTCTTCGGCGGCGTAGTCATTTACTTTGCAAAGGATATTCTTGATATGATTCTGTAAGCGATGCCGTCTCGTTGACTTTTATGCTAAATAAGCGTATAATGTTTAGCGTAAAAGTCAATTCAAGAGAAGGTGTGTGCTATGGATTCTACAACGAAGATTATAAAGTTGGCTTCCCAAAATAATGGCATCGTAACTGCTGCTATGATTTCTTCTGCCGGAATATCACGCGGAAGTTTGAAATATTTGGCCGATACAGGCCGATTAGATCAGGTCTCCCGTGGGGTATATACCCTGCCGGAAGTTTGGGAGGATGAATTTGTATCCATTCAAGAACGATATAAGCGTGGTGTATTTGCATTGGATACCGCACTGTTTCTGCATGATTTGACTGACAGGACACCACACAAGTTTCACATGGCATTTCCCTATGGATATAATACATCCAGTCCAAAAGCAGCGGGGATTTTATGCTCTTGCAAGAAAGAGCCTTATTACAGTCTTGGAATCGCGCTGGTTGACACCCCTGCCGGAAATACAGTCCGGGCCTACAATGCAGAAAAAACCCTATGTGAAATTCTAAAGCCCATCAGCCACACGGATATTCAAATCATTACAGATGCATTCAAGCGGTACGCTGGCCGTAAAGATAAGAACATTCCTTTGCTTTCGGAATATGCTCATCAACTACGCGTAGAAAAACGGCTGCGTCCTTATTTGGAGGTACTATTATGAAAAACGCTATGCAGCTGAAAGCGATTATGAAAAAACTGGCGAAAGAGAACCAGATTTCCGCACAGCTTGTTCTGCAAAATTATATGCTGGAACGATTCTTGGAGCGGGTATCATTATCCCCGTATCGGGATAATTACATTATCAAAGGTGGCTTTTTAATTTCCTCTATGGTGGGGCTGAACTCCAGAGCGACAATGGATATGGATGCAACCATAAAGGGTTATCCAGTTACGCAGGATGCCGTCCAAAAAATGATAGAGCAGATTCTCACCGTTCCTGTTGACGATGACATCACATTTACATTCAAAAGCATTGGTGAAATCCGGGAGGGTGATGAATATACTGGATACCGCGTAGCTTTGACAGCCGATTTTCCGCCTATGGCAGTTCCCTTAAAGCTGGACATTACTACTGGCGATAAAATCACACCACGCGAAATTCAATATGACTACAAGTTGATGCTGGAAGATCGTCATATTCAAGTTATGGCATACAATTTGGCCACCATTCTGGCGGAAAAGCTGGAGACTGTAATATCTCGCAGTGACCAGAATACCCGGCCAAGAGATTATTATGATGTCTATATCCTTACCAAACTGCAAGCAGAAAATATAGACTTTCCCGCTTTAGGGGCGGCACTGATGGCTACAGCCAGTAAGCGAGGCTCTGATTCGATTTTGCAAGATTATAGAGCAATTGTGGAAGCGGTGCGAAACAGCGAGATTATGCGTAGGCAATGGGATAATTACCGAAAAGATTTCGACTACGCTTCCACCATCAGCTTTGATGAAGTGTGTGATGCAGTTGCTTCTACAATGGACACCCTAATAACAAACAATTTTTTTAATTAAGCTATGCAGTCGGCAGACTTTCTGTCGGCTATTTTCTTTTATCTGAAAGTGGGTGAAAACTTGAATCAAAACTGGATCGTCGAAAATCTGAACAACGCCTTTTCTACATGGAATGGAAAGCTGGGTGAGTTATGGGGGCTGGTGACAACCGGCCCCCAAACTTTTAAGGGTGGCGCAGTGTGGAGCGTGATGCAGACACTGCACAATGGTATGGTTGGCATTGGCTATGCACTGGTCGTGCTGTTCTTTGCTATATCGCTATGTAAAAACACAATGAATTTTCACGAGTTAAAACGCCCCGAAGCTGCAATCCATTACTTTCTCCGCTTTGTGGCGGCAAAAGCGCTTGTGGGATACGGCATGGACATTATGCTGAATGTGTTTTCCATCTGTAACGGCATCGTCACAGATATGGCCGACAGCATGGGCGGTATCTCAGAAGCTATGGTGTCGCTGCCCGCAGAAATGCAGACCGCTATCGAAAATGTGGGATTTCTCGCCAGCATACCGCTATGGCTCGTAACGATTCTCGGCAGCTTGTTCATTACGGTGCTTTCCTTTGTAATGATTCTTACCGTGTATGGTCGCTTCTTCCGTTTGTTTATGTACACAGCGCTGGCTCCGCTGCCGCTGGCGGCTTTTGCGGGGGAAAGCACACAATCCGTGGGCATATCATTTTTGAAAAGTTATGTCGGCGTGTGCTTAGAGGGTGCGGTCATTGTGCTGGCCTGCGTGATTTACTCGGCGTTTGTCAGTACGCCGACAGTAGCCAGCGGCGAGGCGACCACTATTGTGTGGAGCTACCTTGCCGAAACCGTGTTCAATATGCTCGTACTTGTGGGGCTAATAAAAGGCTCTGACCGAATTATCCATGAAATGATGGGGTTGTAATATGCAAATTCCAATAAATAAAGAAATCCGCCATTACCAAGAGGAAATCTTTTTGGGGCTGAATCTGCGGCAGATGATTTGCTCCGGCGCGGCCATTGCCGTGGCAGTTGCGGTCTATTTGGGGCTGACCCCGCTGTTGGGTCATGAAACGGCGGGCTGGGTCTGCATTGTGGCCGCTGCGCCGATTGCAGCAGCAGGATTTTTTACTTATGACTGTCTGACCTTTGAAAAATTCCTGCTTGTTGTAATAGACAGCACAGTTATCAGAAACGATTGGCGGTTATGGAAAACCGAAAACAAATATTGCAAAAAGAAAAAAGGTGATAAGCATTGAGACTAAGTGAGTACGCATCTACGCGAAAAACGCGCGGCAGCTATAAAATGCCCCGTTCCGTGCAGCAGAGCATCCCCATCGACAGAATCTATGCAGACGGTGTTTGGCAATCGGAAAATGTGTTCAGCTTGATGTGGCAAATCAGCGACATCAACTACGCCATGCAGAGTGACGCGGCCAAGCAGAATATTTTAACGCAGCTTGGCACGGTCTACGCGGGCATCCCTGCTGACTGCTGGATGCAAGTCTGCATCGTCAGCCAGCGCATGGATGAAAAAGCCTTTGCCCGTGATGTGCTGTACCACCGCGAGAACGACGGCTTTGATGCCCTCCGCGCCGAGCGTAACCGCCAAATCAAGGCCAACGCCCGCGAAAATGGAAATGTGGTGCAGCATAAGTACATCATCGTGTCCACGAACAAACCCGGCGTAAAAGAGGCCCGCGAACGCTTTGTACAGGTGCAGGGGCATTTGCTGTCTGCATTTTCCGCCTTGGAATGTGCCGTCATGCCGCTGGACAACCGCGCACGGCTGGAGGTACTGCACAAGTTTTTTCGCATTTCCGAGGAGGGGCGTTTTAACTTCGACTTTGATAATTGCGCCAAACTGGGGCAGGACTTCCGCGATTCTATCGCCCCGGACTGCATCCGCTTTTGCAAAAAGCATATTAAAATCGAGGATTTTTATGCCAAGTGCATGACGATCAGTGAGTACCCGCAGCAGCTTGATGATAAGTTTATCTCCGCACTGCTTCAGCAAGTGCCGTATATTGTTCTATCCATTGACATTGAACCGGTGGAAACCGAGGATGCTTTCAAAGAAATTGACAATGCGCAGATGAAAACCGATGCCGAGAAAGTCCGTTTCAATAAGAAATCCGTGGAAAATCTCGACTTTACATCTTCCGTGCCGCAGCGGACGCAGGAGCAGGACCGCATCATTGCCAGCATCCGCAAAGAAATGACGGAAAATGACCAGCAGATGTTTTTGAGCCTGCTCACCGTCACTTACTTTGCGGATACGCTGGAGGACCTTGCACTGGAAACCGATGCACTGAAAACCACAGCAGCAAACTATAATTGCAGATTTACAGAGCTTTATTTTCAGCAGGAAAGGGCCTTTAACACGGCCATGCCCTACGGTCTGCGGCGCATCGAGAGTGTTCGAACAATGCTGACAAAATCGCTGACTGCCCTTGTGCCATTCAATACCCAAGAAATCCTTACTCCGGGCGGCATTTGTTATGGCAGAAACGCGGTCACGGGAAACCTTATCATCGGGCTGCGCACTACCCTCGTAAACGGCAATGCAATGGTTGTCGCTACCTCCGGCGGCGGCAAATCAATGTTTGTTAAGTTGGAAATCCTTATGCTGTATCTGCGCTTCACAAAAGCACGTTTCTATGTCGTAGATCCCGAAAATGAGTACGCGCCCCTCGTGCAGGAATTGGGCGGCGAGGTTGTGAATATCTCGGTGGACAGCGCTACGCACTTTAATCCGCTGGACTTCAAATACGATAAGGCAACGAAAATTCCTCCCCATGTTGCTAAGGCGGAATTTGTGTTGAGCCTGTGTGAGCAGATAATGGGCAAGGAGCATATTCTGGCCGGTGATAAAAGTCTGATTGACGATGCTCTTGAAAACATCTATAAACCCTTGATGGAATCCCACTATACCGCGCCATGCCCGACTATCAAGGACTTGTGGATGGCACTGAACAATCAGCGCGATAAACGGTCAAAAGAAATCGCGCTTGCATTGCGGATTTTCGCCACCGGCAGTATGCAAGCGTTCGCCCAGCCTACGAACGTGGACATGAGTAACCGTCTTATCTGCTTCAATATCCAGAGCTTGGGGGAACAGCTAAAGCCAGTTGCCATGCTGTCCATGCTGGAGTACATCAACACCGCTGTTATGAGCAACGAACGCAACGACCCCAAGGCCGCCACATGGGTGTACTTTGACGAAATCTATCTGCTGCTGCGCGATTCTTTGAGCGCCAATTTCCTGTACACAAGTTGGAAGCGCTTCAGAAAGTACAACGCCTACGCCACCGGCATCACGCAAAATGTGCAGGACTGCCTTACCAATGACACCGCCTATGCCATGCTGGCAAACTCTGAATTTGTGGTCATGCTGCGCCAAACCAAGGACATTGACAGCGTGGTAGAACTCTACGGCCTGTCCGAGCCGCAGCGGAAATATCTGCTGCTGGCACAACCCGGCGAGGGCATTATCAAAATGGGCAACAGCCTTATCCCATTCAACAACCCCCAGCCAAAGGACACTAAGACATATAAGTTGCTTACTACAAAGCCCGGTGAAATGGAGGGAATCCTATGAGTGAAAATGAAATCCGCGTGCTGTATGTGCAGCCCGGTAAATACCCGGAGGAGCGCACGATTCCCAACACATTAAGGGCATTGCAGGAGCTTGTCGGCGGTGATATTGAATGTTGCCGTCCGTGGAGAGATAGCGTTTGCGTTATCTGCAACGACTCCGGGAAGATTGACGGTTTGCCGCCTAACCGGCTTTACGGACATACAGATTTTCTTGCAGGTTCTTTTGTAGTCTGCGGCAATGGCGGAGAAGACTTTATCAGTTTGACTGATAGACAGGTTTTCTTATATGAAAGGCTGTATCATAACCCTGTTGTCTTTCTCCCCACGCCGCATGGCCTGTTGCCGATGAAATGCACTCCTGAACAGTACGAGCAATTCCAGCGCGATGGCAATAAGCTGAAAATCAAACCCATCGACCACGGAGAACGCTAAGAGCATGATTTTACACAAACAAAAGGCGGGGTGTCGCCCGCCTTAGAATCTCAAAAATATAACCTCATATATAAAGAAAGCAGGAGGACACCACCATGACCGAACCTAAGTTTATGACCCCTGCCCACCGTAGGGCATACTTAACCCACCTCAACCGCTGCAAGGCGATGGACAGCTACCACCGCGCACTGATTTACATCTTGACAGCAGTACCCGCACTTCGGAATAACATTGACGCTTGTTTCAATTTTGAAAAGGACGAAATCAAGCCGGAATCGCTGGCCGCAGGATGGCAGACCAGCGGCACAACCAAGCTGACACGGTTTGCCTATAATCTTTGGAATGGATACGATGACAAATCCTGTACACCGTATGACCTGTTCGACTGCTCCTTTGCGCCGTATATGTACGAAGCCGTAAAACTGCGCTACCCGGAATATACGCGCCAGTTGGATGATGTGGTAATTGACGATGCCCGGAATTAAAGCAAAGCGCAAGCAGTTTGTGCGCAAAACGCTTATGCGGACCAAGGCGCAGAGCCAACGCACCGCCGAGCAGCGGCAGGAATCACCCGAAGAATACGCACAAACCGAGGTGCAGCA
>OGQU01000776.1_pt1 | contig 32753 bp, 28 predicted proteins | sample 1553341 | NCBI WGS metagenome assembly OGQU01 (sample SAMEA2579920, study PRJEB22360) | human gut metagenome | biome: human gut; feature: human-associated habitat; material: faeces | place: Denmark | collected 2008/2010 | reverse complement strand
TTTGGCTGCGTTGGCTGTGGCTTTGGCTGCGTCGGTGCCGGTGACGTAGTTGGCTGTGTTTGTACTGCTGTTGTAGTTGTCGTTGTCTCCTCTGCAGTAGTTGCCTTTGTTTTTTCCTCAGTCGTTTTTTCTTCTGTTGTTTCTGCCTCAGTACTTGTTTCTACCTCAGAAGAAGTTTCCTTTTCTGTACTTGTCTCTTCCTCTGTAGAAGTCTCTTCCTCTTTTGTCTCCTGCGCAGTGCTTGTCTGCTCCTCAGTTGTCTGAACAATTGTCTGTGGAAGCTTCTTTTTATCCTGCTTTGTTGCAGTAAGCATCTTTGCTGTCGCAATGCCCACAACCACAATACCAGCAAGACAAATTAAAATCATTCCTCCAAGGATTTTATTTGCAATCGACTTTTTCTTTACCGGCTTCTCATCTGATTGGTCTGAAAAATAGGCTGCATTATTTTCATTATCATACGGACCACTTTCCGCCTCATATCCATCATCATACTGTTCTTCCTCGTAAGAACCATCATCGTACTCATCATCCTGATAAGTATCATCATACTGTTCCTCCTCGTAAGAACCATCATCCTGATAATCACTATCATCGTACTCATCTGATGACAGCTCATCATACTCCTGTAAATCTCTGCGCTTAAAAACAGTGCCTACGCTAGTAGCCACCAGACTCTTGCCACAAATCGGGCATACTCTGGTTCCTTCCTCAAGCTTCGCACCACATTTTGGACATATCATCCTCTGATTCCTTTCTGATTATCCTTATTTTGTAATTTCTGCAAATTCATCAGCTTTTCACTGTTCCAGCTGATTTAATGCATTCTCCACGCGTGCATAGCATGCCTGCACACCTGGCCACATAACCTTTGCCTGCTCCATATCACCCGCTCTTAAAGCCTCTGTGATATCATAGCTTACTTCAAACAACGACTTAAAACCCAGGTTTGCACAAATTCCTTTAAGTGTATGTGCCGCACGAAATGCAGTCTCAACGTCACCTGCATCCATCGCCTGTGTTAACTGACTCATGCTTGGATCCTTCTTAAACATTAATGCAAATTTTTGTATTCTTGCTTCGTTCATGAGGCGCTTGAGAACGTCTTCATAATCTCCACCCATTGCCTCATAGCACTCTTTTATTGTCATGCTCTCTCCAATCTATTTATGTAACTATAGTTTCCATTTTCATTTTGTATTCTACTCTATCATTTATAAAATTTCAACATATTTTCGTTGCTTCCTACAAATAATTAAGTTTCAACAATTTTACTTGGATTATCTCTCATAATACGACTTGTGTAAAGTCGCCCCATATGCTTCTTTAAATATTCACAGCACTCCTCCATATGAGAGGCACGTCCCCTCAAATTGTGGGCATCGCTTGCAACATAATGAAGCATATCCTCCTGCATTAGCTTTTTACAAAAACGCTGTGCACCAAGTCCATTTCTTCCAATCACAGCATCTGCATTGACCTGCATCTCGCACCCCATTTCGATAAGATCTGCGATAAAATCAAAATCTTTTCTCAGCGCACGATAACGCTCAATATGGGCAATAATCGGATAATAGCCTGCTGTCAAAAGAGCATCCGCTCTCTCTTTTATAAAAGCTCTTGTACTGCTGCTTGAAAACTCAGTAAGTACATAGCGTGAATCTGCAAGTGTTGGACGAAAATCTCTGTCTAATGTCTCCACCATCTCCATATTGGCATGAAACTCACATCCCAAATACAGACGGATATTCCTATTTCTTGTTTCATCAACAAGCGTATCATACGCGCTCCAAATATCCTCCATATCAGGTTCAAACATTTCTTTTCGAAAATGCGGTGTCAAAATAATTGTCTCAACACCAGCGTCTATTTCCTTTTCAATCATTGAAAGGGCCATGTCCATATCCTTCGCTCCATCGTCCACCCCTGGCAGAATATGGCAGTGAATATCGTACAAATCTCTCATAAATCACTTTCCTTATCTATTGCTTTCCCTTACATTTCAACGTTATTCTAGCATTTGTTAAGTGCCCTTGTCAACCGCTGAAAATTAGAAGAAATCATTCTTATAAAAGGGTCGGAATAAGGTGATAAATGTGCCAAAAGTGATTGTTTTTTGCACATGACTTTTGTATAATAATGCTGCAATTTGAGACTGGCAAAAATCGGCAGGCCAAATAATAAAAATAAATGAATGGAGGTTTCATTATGTTAGTAAACACAAAAGCAAGAGTCGGTGTATTTTCTATCGCATTAGGCGCATACCTTCCGCAGTTCCCATCATTAGTACCGGAGTTCGAGTCACAGTATGCAGCATTCAAAAAAACTCTTCCAGATACCGTAGAGGTTATTGACGGCGGAATGGTTACCACAAAGGAGCAGGCTATGGAAGCCGGAGATAAGTTCCGTGCAGCAGATGTTGATCTGGTATTTCTCCAGATGCTGACCTACGCTACCTCCTACAACATGCTTCCGGCAATCCGTGATCTTGATGTTCCGGTTGTTTTAGTAAATGTTCAGAAGTTAAAGGCATTAGATTATGAGCATACCGATATCGCATCCTGGCTCGGTGAAGGCTATGCATGCGGCGCTGTAGGTGAGGCAGTTGCAGACCTTGAAAGAGCTGGAAAACGACATGCTGTTATCACTGGTGTTGTTGAGGGCGGTGATCCTGGTGTTCAGGCAGAAATCGAAGACTGGTGTAAAGCAGCTCAGGTAAGAAGAAGATTCCGTGACACAAACATTGCACAGATTGGAAGACCATATCCTGGTATGATGGATCTTTACATTGATGAGACAAATCTGTATAACAGAATGTTCTTATACACAAAGCAGTTCGACTGGGAAAAAATGTGGGCTATCGCAGATGATATTACTGACGAGGATGCGATCCGCGCAAAGGCTCAGGATATTCTGGATACCTTCGAGATTGAGGGCGGCGGCACCATCGAGAAGGTTTGGGATATGGCAAAATATGTTGTTGCTTTTGAGAAGTGGGTTAAGGATGAGCACCTTGGACTGATCGCATCTCACTATGACGGATTTGCACAGGGAAAGGCCGGTGTTCTTGACAGTATGCTTATTCCTGCATTCTCTATGTTAATCAAGCAGGGAACTGCATGTGCCGTAGAGGGTGACATGAAGGTTGCCATGGCAATGAGTATCTTAAAAACAATTTCTGGAACAGGACAGCTTTCTGAAATGTACTCCATCGACTTTAACGATGACATCTGTATCATTGGTCACTCTGGAAGCGGCGATGCTGATATCTCTGCAAAGAAGCCAACCATGAAGATCGTTAAGGTATTCCACGGAAAGACAGGCGGCGGCTATCTGACACAGTTCTATCCACATACTGGTCCTGTTACCTACCTGGCAATCACACAAGATGCTGATGGTCACTTCAAGTTTGTTGTAGCAGAAGGTGTAAACGAGGACGGACCGATCCTTTCCTTTGGTGATACTAACATGAGAACACGCTTCACCTGCGGTGCAAGAGAATTTGTAAATCGTTGGAGCGAAGCTGGCCCAACTCATCATATGGCAGCAGCAACTGGAAGACATATTGATACCATCTTGAAGGTAGCAAAGATCTTAAATGTTCCTGTTGAAATTGTAACTAGATAATTACAATTCAAAAATTTACACTTGCATTTTTTGCAATACAAGAATATAATGAAACCCGTAACGGGGAGCTTGCCATTTTGCAGGCTGAGAGTAGACGAAATGCGTCTTGACCCATAACCTGATTTGGATAATGCCAACGTAGGGATATACTATACGTGTTTTTCTTGTACAAAAAAAACATGCGGATATGTCTTTTACAGGCATATCCGCATTTTTGGTATAGTGGAATTTTTTCTGCTATTCCTTATAAAAAGGAGCGAGAATATGCTGAAAGAATGTTTCGACAACGTAAGAAAATCAGTACCGCTTGTACACAACATCACAAACTATGTGACTGTCAATGATGTAGCCAATATCATTTTAGCATGCGGTGCAAGCCCAATCATGTCCGATGAACCAGATGATGTTACGGACATTACCTCCATATGCAGCAGCTTAAACATCAACATTGGTACGCTGCATAAATCCAGCATTGAAGCAATGTATCTAGCTGGAAAAAGAGCAAACGAACTTGGTCATCCTATCCTTTTAGATCCAGTAGGTGCCGGTGCTTCTGCACTTCGCACAAATACTGCCGTTGGTCTTATGGAACAATTGCAGCTGACTGTAATCCGCGGAAACATCTCCGAAATCAAGACACTTGCCAATGGAAATGGCACAACAAAGGGTGTTGACGCTGATGTTACTGATAAAGTCACAGATGATACCTTGGATGAGGCTATTCTATTTGTTAAAAAATTCGCTGCGCAAAGCAAAGCAATTATCGCTGTTACCGGTGCTATTGATCTTGTCAGCGATGGTACACGCTGCTACGTGATTAGAAATGGCCGTCCAGAGATGGGACAGATTACTGGAACTGGCTGTCAGCTTTCTGGTCTTATGACCGCCTTTGTCGCTGCTAATCCATCTAATCAGCTTGACGCCGCTGCTGCTGCTGTCTGCGCAATGGGTCTTGCAGGTGAGATCGGCTACAGCCACATGAAAGACGGCGATGGCAACTCAACTTACAGAAACCGCATTATTGATGCTATTTACAACATGGACGGTGATTCATTAGAGAAGGGAGCTAAATATGAAGTGCGCTGATAAAGACCTTCTTTTATATGCTGTCACTGATCGCTACTGGCTTGGCGAGCGAACTCTTCACGATGTCGTTAAGGAAAGTCTTGACGGCGGCGTTACATTTGTACAGCTTCGCGAAAAGCATTTAGACCAGGCTCATTTTCTTGAGGAAGCAAAAGATTTAAAGATGCTTTGCAAATCATACAATGTTCCTTTTGTGATTAATGACAACGTTGATATAGCACTTGAAATGGATGCTGACGGCGTGCATGTCGGACAAAGCGATATGGAAGCTGGCGATGTACGTGCCAAGCTTGGTCCTGACAAAATTATCGGCGTGTCAGCGCAGACTGTTGAACAGGCAGTTCTGGCAGAAAAACGCGGAGCTGATTATCTTGGTGTTGGCGCTGTTTTTCCTACCAGTTCCAAGGATGATGCAACAGAGGTTTCCTATGAGACATTAAAAGCTATCTGTCAGGCAGTCTCCATTCCCGTCATTGCAATCGGCGGCATTACAAAAGACAATGTGGCAGAATTATCTGGCAGCGGCATCTGCGGAATTGCCGTTATCAGTGCCATTTATGGTCAAAAAAATATAAAGGATGCAGCTGCGAACCTTAAAATGGCAGTTAAAAAAATAATCGATTAACACCATTATGCGGTCTGTTGGGGGCACCACCTCAGATCGCACTACAAAACGTTAATGAAAAAGGAGAATTTTATTATGAAAACAGCATTAACGATCGCAGGAAGTGACTCCTGCGGAGGCGCCGGCATTCAGGCAGATATCAAAACAATGATGGCAAATGGCGTATATGCTATGAGCGCCATCACTGCTTTGACTGCACAAAATACAACCGGCGTGACTTCTATTTTAAATGCAGATTCTAAATTTTTAGGAGAAGAGCTTGACGCAGTTTTTACTGACATTTATCCAGATGCTGTAAAAATTGGCATGGTTTCAGAAAGTGATCTGATCCGCATAATTGCATCAAAGCTTCGCCAATACAATGCCAAAAACATTGTTGTAGATCCTGTTATGGTGGCTACAAGCGGTGCAAAGCTTATCAGCGACGATGCCATTGATACGCTAAAGCAGGAATTATTTTCACTTGCTGATGTGCTTACGCCAAATATTCCAGAGGCCGAGGTTCTGACTGGACGAACTATCTCTAATGCCGAGGAAATGATTGATGCAGCAAAGATGATTTCAGAAACATACAACTGCGCAGTATTATGCAAGGGTGGGCACACCATAAATGATGCCAACGATCTTTTATATTTAAACAATACTTATCGCTGGTTTTACGGAAAGCGTATTCAAAATCCTAATACACATGGCACTGGATGCACATTGTCCTCCGCAATCGCATCAAATCTTGCAAAGGGATTTGATCTCGAGACATCTGTATGCCGCGCAAAGGACTATATCTCTGGCGCATTATCTGCAATGCTTGACCTTGGAAAAGGAAGCGGTCCTATGGATCACGGCTTTGCAATCGATAATATTTACACAAAGGAGGCTGACATCTAATTATGGAAAAGAAAACTTCTCTATTTGAAAATGGTTTAATCTGGTTTGGTGCCGGTGTTTCGATTGCAGAAATTCTGACAGGTACCTACTTCGCTCCTCTTGGCATGGCAAAGGGTCTCGCTGCAATTTTAATTGGTCATGTAATTGGATGTGTTTTATTATTTTTATCAGGTGTTATTGGCGGAACACTTAGAAAAAGCGCAATGGAAACAGTAAAAGACAGTTTCGGCATTCATGGTGGTCAGCTATTCGCAATTTTAAATGTACTTCAGCTTGCCGGATGGACTGCAATTATGATTTATGACGGTGCACTGGCTGCACAGGGAATTTTCCAGGCTGGTCAATGGATCTGGTGTCTTTTGATTGGTGTTTTAATTATTGTCTGGATCCTGATTGGAATCACCAATCTTGGAAAATTCAATACAGTAGCAATGGCTGCCCTCTTTATTCTGACACTTATCTTAGCAAAAGTAATTTTCTTTAACGGATCTGCCTCTGTAGTTCAAGATGAAGCAATGTCATTTGGCGCTGCTGTAGAACTTGCTGTCGCAATGCCTCTTTCATGGCTTCCGCTTATCAGTGACTACACACGCGAAGCAAAACAGCCAGTTAAAGCAACTGCTGTCAGCGCGATTGTATATGGTATCGTAAGCTGCTTTATGTATCTGATCGGTATGGGTGCTTCTATTTTTACTGGTGAGAGCGACATTGCTCAAATTATGGTAAAAGCCGGACTTGGCGCTGCCGGTCTTCTGATTGTTGTATTTTCTACTGTAACAACAACATTTCTTGATGCCTACTCAGCAGGTATTTCAAGTGAATCTATTGTATCTGGAATAAAGGGAAATTATGTAGCTATTGCCATAACTATTATCGGAACTATCGCGGCTATTGTATACCCGATGGATGATATCACTAATTTCCTCTATCTGATCGGATCTGTTTTTGCTCCGATGATTGCTATTCAGATTGCAGACTTCTACATTTTAAAGAGAAAATCTTCTGATGAACTGTTTAAGTGGCGCAATCTGTTTATCTGGCTGATTGGTTTTATCCTGTACCGTATTCTTATGCGTATAGATATCGTGTGCGGAAATACACTGCCTGATATGCTGATTACAATCGCACTTTGCCTGATTGCTGCAAAAATAGTAAAAGAAAAAAATTAAAATTTTAGGGAGGCAATTATGAAGCAAAATTATAATGCACTCATTTTAAAATCAGTTAAAATCACTGCCGGCGCAATTTTAGCCATTCTTTTTGCCTCCTGTCTAAACTTAAAGTACAGCGCTACAGCTGGCATTATCACAATTTTAAGCATTCAAAATACAAAAAAGGAAACCATACAGACTGCACTTGCAAGAGGCGAAGCCTTTTGCTGTGCACTGTTAGTTTCCTTTTTATGTTATAATTTTTTCAGCTATACAACGGCAGCTTTTGGCATCTATCTATTAATATTCACAACACTTTGCCTCGCAATGAAGTGGTCATCAGCAATCGCCATGGATTCTGTTCTCATTACACATTTTTTAGCTGAAAAAACAATGAATATTCCAATGATTGCAAATGAGATCAGTCTGTTTTTAATCGGTGCTGGAATTGGAGTCCTTCTTAATCTTAGTCTTCGTCCAAAGGAAAATGCATGGAAAGATAAAATGGCAGAGGCAGATGAGTCCATTCGTGCCATTATCCAAAGAATGGCAGAACGCATCAGAACACTAGATCGTACAAACTACGATGGTTCCTGCTTTCTTTTGCTTGACAAACAGCTAGGTAACGCAAAAAGCCTTGCACTCACAAACATGGATAACACACTTGGCACGCCGTCATGCGCAGAACTTGACTATGTACAAATGCGCGAATTTCAAAGTCAGGTGCTTCGCCAAATATATAACAGCATTCAGATGATCGCATATCTTCCAGACCAGGCTCCAATCATAGCTGATTTTTTTGAAAGAATCAGTAAAGAATATGCAAAAACAAATGATGTGAAATCACTTCTTGATACACTTCATGAATTGATTCTTTCCATGAAAAATGAAAAACTCCCCACAAAACGTGAGGAGTTTGAAAGCCGAGCTGTTCTTTTCTATATTTTAAAGCAGCTTGAAGAATTTCTTATTTTAAAACGAAATTTTGTAGAGCGCTGGCACTAATTTTTACCATCTTGAATCAGCCATAACCGTTTTGCAGCCGTCTTTGCTTCGCTTCTTCGGCTTACATCAAGCTTTGTCAAAATATGGCTCACATGTGTTTTAACAGTTGGAAGCTTTATATCCATAATTTGCCCAATCTGTGCATTGCTTTTGTCTGCACAGATAAGACGAAGAATCTGAAGCTCTGTTGCTGTAAGTTCATTTTCCATTGACAGATGCGGCTGCAAAAAATCAGGATAAAATGATGCCTCTACTCTTACATCTTTTATCAGTCGCGCAAACCATTCATCATCATTTTTATACTCTGTCTGTTCAAGCAGTGAAAGCACTGCGGCTCCATATACACTTATAGTTCGTATAAAACCAAACTCCTGCGCCGTATCAAGCGCTGAATTTAATTTTTCCTTCCAAAGTGAATCCTTTTTTCTGTACAATGCAATCGCCTCTAGCACATTAATATGAATCCCATCTATATATCTTGAACACTCCCTACAATATGACTCCAATGGTGCGAGTGTCAAAAGTGCTGCATCTGGCATTCCGAGTGCAAGCTCTGCCATCGCCTGTGTAAGATATTGATAACGCTTTAAAACATTTAAATGAAGCGGATCTTTTGGTGCCTTCTCCCGATACCACACCTGTACACGCTCGAGATCATCCATATGAAGCCAAATACGGCAGAGTACTGCATCTATATTATGGAAGAAACGCGTATGACCATTTTCCTCAAAACGCTCTCGAATCATCTGTACTGTCCGAAGCGCATCCTCTGCACGTCCTAATGCAATCTGGCTGCGCGCCAATAAACCAACAATTGCAAACTCAATATCCGGCGTTCCCTTTTTTTGTACCTCTCCAAGCTGAGAAACAAGCAAAAGAATACGCCCAGAAATATCCTCGCCCTTTTCAAATTTACTCTCTGCAATTGCACAGTCTGCCAGACCTACTCCGTCCTTTCCCAAAACAGCCTCTACTGGAATGCGCATTGTCTGATAAAGAAGATCATCTATTTTGCTCCACGGTGAAAAATCCTTACCTCCATTCATAATACTTGGAAGCGTGCTTGTTACTGAAAATGGCGGAAGTTTCACTTCTCTATTAGTAATCAATCTAAATACAGATGGAATAATCTGAATCATTTTGTCAGTTTTTCTCTGAGGAAGTGAAATATCCAGCCATGCAATTCGACTTTTGATCTGACGAAGCACAGCATCCTGCTTTTTACACTTTGCTGCAAATTGTTCCAGCTCATGATACCAGCGCTCCGAATTCTCATAATCTGTATTCAGCGCGCAAAGCATACTCATTCCCTGCATGAGTGACGGTGATTCTAAGATTTCTGACTCAGGCAAACTGCGGTAATATTTTTCCATCTCACTGTAATGTCCCATTCCAGGATGACTCTCTCCGTTTCGAATCAAAATTTCCGACACCTTTGAGTGATCTTTTCCCCTACTGTAGCAATCAAGCGCCTTTTCATAATCTCCCTTCAACTCGTAATACATGCCGCCTCTCACAAGCACTGCATTTTTCTTTTGCGAACTATATTTGCGCTCAAGCTCCCATAAAAGAAAATCACGAAATTGCGGCCAAAAACGAAATTGAAGAATCCCATCATAAAGAAGCATTGTTGTATTTTTCTGAATCCAGTCTAACAGTTCACTTGTATTCGGATCACCGCTGACCATTCTCGCAAGCTCATAATCAAAATTATCAAACGACGCCAATTCAAGCAGGAGACGGCGTATTGGCAAATCAAAGCGATGGTAAATTGCTGCCTCAAAATAAAGAAACACCTCATGATATACTTCCTTTATAATGTCTGAATTAAATACACGCTGACTATCCGCATGATTGATACGTTGAAGTGTAACAACAACGCCTAAAGGATATCCTATTGACTCTTTAAGCATTTCATTAATTTCACTGTCTGTCAGCTTAATATTATATCCCAAAAACAGCTGCCTAATATCATCTCTGTTAAACAAAAGATCTCTCACACCAATAACCATCATATCACCAGTATACTGAAATGCCCTAAGCACACCTGGCACAGAACCACGCGACAGCAGCACAAATTTTTTCTGCGGATTATCACGAATTAATTCATTTAATTTTTGTAGATCCTCATTCTCCTGAAATTGCTGAAGATCATCAATCATCACAATATCGCAATTTAATTTGATCTCTGGCAGTATTCCATCTGTCTCCAAGCCACTTATTAATTCAATTTTTTTTCCGCGCAGAAGTTCAAAAGCCACCGTGGTTTTTCCAAATCCACATGGTGCACCAAAGTACAAAATGCGTCCATGATCCATAAACTCATCAAATTTAGTTTTTATTGTCTTTTTTATAATCACATATCTATCCACAGAATCCTCCTCTCTTTTTAGTTAATAGTTACGGTTTTTATAGCCAACTTTAATTTAAATTATATCGTTTTTATAAAAAAAGTAAATCATCCTAAAGTATTAAAAATGACAAAAAGGCTGATCCACTTTCGCGAATCAGCCTCCTGGGTGTGTGTCAAATATGGGAAACCAGCGTAATTACTCTGCAAGCTCAGTAGAAATTTCCTCGGAAGGCTCCTCATAAGATGCAATGCTGGTGTAGTACAGCGAAGCAACATTTTTCACAACATCGCGAAGTGATACAAAGCTTTCAGGTGATGTAAACTCAGCAAATTCTCCATCAGTAATGGAAGCAATACCAAGCTGAACACCAATTGCATCCTCACCTTCTGCCGTTGCTGAAAGATCAAGCAGTACTGCAGATACGCCATCTGCGGAATCAATAGAAAGTGTACCCTCAAAAGCAGCATACTCTAATGCTGATGAAAGAAGCTCAGCAAATGAAATATCAGAAGACTCATCTGATCCCATAGAAAACTCTTCCTCAACACCAGCAAGTAACGCATCTACCAGTTCAGAAACAAGTGCAACACTATCTTCCTCTGAAAGCTCAGGATCAGCTTCTCTAAATCCCTCTGCTGCTGCCAGTATGTAATCAGAAACAAATTCAAGTCCTTCTATGTCTTCTTCTGCGGATTCACCATCTGTTCCTTCTACAGATGCCATTGCCTCATCAATACTCTGAGCGATTGTAAGAAGAGTATCATTGTTGATTGCGATCTGGACACCAGTATCAGTTTCAACAGTCTCTAAATCTGCCAGATTATCAGTAATTGCTGTTAAAATTGTATCAAGCTGACCATCATCTGATGCTGTCGGAGCAGGTATTTCAATCCAAGACTCTGTAATTCCTACCATAGAAAGCAGCTCAGTCATACTGTCATCTGCTGTAAGCTCACTATATATGTTTACAATCTCTTCTACATTTAAATAAACATCCTCACCACATACACGAAGCACATCATCAAAACCATAAACAACAGGTTCTTCTGTGCCCATCATTGATGCTGGGAGAGTCACTGATACAGAAAAAGAGCTGTCTCCACTTTCATTATAAACAGCTGTGATATCAGCACTCAGCGTTTCTCCATCCTGTGTAAGAGAAAATGAAATCATATCGCCATAAGTTACAGGTGTCTGTGCTGCCTCGTCTGCAAAGATTACACCTGCCGGGCTCATCGCAAGGATACCACTCATCATCGCTACTAACGTTCTTCTCATCTTCATAAAGAAATCCTCCAATCAAATTAACTAGTACTAGTTATTTTTTGTTTTTACTGTACTTTTCATTATAGAGAACTTCTAAAAAATGTAAATCATACCAAAGTATGATATCACATTTTTTCCAAAAACGCATACTGACTCATATACAATTCCTTATAATAGCCATCCTTTGCCATCAGCTCATCATGCGTACCCTTCTCCAAGATATTTCCCTGGTCAATATACATGATACAGCTTGAGCTTTTAATAGTTGACAGACGATGGGCAATGATAAAGGAAGTTCTGCCCTTTAATAATTCCTGAAGACCCTGCTGTAAAAGTAACTCTGTCTCTGTATCTATGCTCGATGTTGCCTCATCGAGAATCAAAATCTTAGGATCGGCAAGCAGCGCTCTCGCGAAGGAAATAAGCTGTCTTTGTCCTGCCGACAGACGGCTTCCGCGCTCATTTACCTGAGTCTGGTAGCCATTTTCCATACTCATAATAAAGTCATGCGCACAAACTGTCTTCGCTGCTCTGATTACATCTTCATCGCTTGCTTCCCTGTTTCCATAGCGGATGTTATCCATTATTGTTCCTGAGAAAATAAAGCTGTCCTGCATCATAACGCCCATCTGTTTTCTCAGTGATTTGATCGTCACACTGTTAATATCAATTCCATCAATTAAAATCTTTCCAGAATCGATATTGTAGAAGCGGCTGATCAGATTTACAATTGTTGATTTTCCTGCTCCTGTCGGACCTACGATTGCAAAACTGTCTCCTACGTTTGCCTTAAAATTTACATCATTTAAGATACGTACACCTGGCTCATAAGAAAATACAACATGAGAAAACTCTACCTCACCCTTAATCGGCGGCATTTCCACGGCGCCAGGAGCGTCCTTTACATTAACTGGCTCATCAATAGTCTCAAAAATACGCTCCAGATATGAGATTGCTGTCAAGAGTGAATTATAAAAGGAAGCCAGCGTATTGATCGGATTCCAGAACTGGCTGATATAAATTGTAAGTGCCGTCAGAGCACCGACACTAATTATATCATTTCCGCCCATAATCCAGTGAATACCAACCCAATATACAGCTGCCGTCGCAAGGATTGATATAAACTGAACAGTCGGTCCAATCATAAAGTTATACTTGATAACGCTCATCCATGCCTTTCGATAGCTTCCGCTTAAATTATTGAATATGCCAAGATTCTTATCTTCTCTTACAAATGCCTGTGTAACACGCACACCATTGATGCTCTCTGCAATATAGGCATTCAAATTTGATTGCTTATTGCTTGCAAGCTGCCATCCGCGGCGCTGCTTTTTCTTTACAAAAAGCACGATTGCAAGAAGAATAGGAAGACCGCACATACAAATTAAAGTAAGCGGTACGCTATAATAAAACATAAAACCTAAGATAAAAAACAGTGAGCAGCAGTCTGTTATTGTATTTACAATACCATTTGACAGAAGATCACTTATGTTGTTTACATAGTTGACAATACGCACCTGAATCTTTCCATGCGGACGGCTGTCATAATAAGAAAATGGCAGCTCCTCCAGATGAATAAACAATTCTCTTCTTAACTCATGAATTATGCCCTGACCAATCTGAGATGTCCACTTAATCTTTATGCGAAGAATATAAGCTGTTGCCAGAATTATCAAAGCTGCAAGTGCCGCCATCAAAAGGATTCCCTTTTTGTCATGATTTGGGATGTAAATATCCATTACGCGCTGCATCAGCACAGGAATAACCATGCCAAGTGCAGATGAAAACAGCATCAGCATTATTGTCATAATCAGCTTTTTTCTATAACGGCCTACATAACTAAATAATCGCTTAATCTGCTTCATGTCAAATTTAGTTTCGAGTGTCTCATCCACGTCATATTTATTTCGTGCCATTATGCCTCACCCCTTCCCTTTTCTGCGCGAACCTTCTTAAAGCGGTCAAACTCACCATATTGATGATGAAATACAGTTGAATAATAGCCCTTTTTTGCAAGCAGCTGTTCATGTGTTCCTCTCTCGACAAGACGGCCATTATCAAGTACAAGAATCTGATCTGCATGTATAATAGAAGATATACGATGAGCAATGATAAATACAGTGCGCTCATCCGAGATTTTCTTTAATTCATTCTGAATCATGCTCTCCGTTTCCATATCAATTGCAGAGGTTGTATCATCAAGAATAATTATTGACGGATCCTTTAAAATTGCGCGTGCAAGCGAAATTCGCTGTTTCTGTCCGCCTGACAGACCTACACCGCGCTCACCAATAATCGTATCATATCCTTCTGGCATCTCCCTGATAAATTCATCAGCATTTGCAATCTTTGCCGCTGCCTGCACCTGCTCAAATGTACAGTCTGGATTTCCGTAAGCGATATTTCCCTCGATTGTATCTGAGAACAAAAATACATCCTGCATCGCAATTCCGATATTTCCGCGAAGCGTCTGGAGATCCAAATTTCTAACATCAATATCATCAACAAGCACGCGTCCCTGATTAACATCATAAAAACGGCAAATCAAATTGATAAGTGATGACTTTCCAGAACCAGTCGCACCGATGATACCAACGGTCTGGCCTGGCTCTACATGAAAGCTGATATCCTTTAACACAGTATCATCATTTGTATAATAATTTACATGATCAAAGGTAACACTGCCCTTTAGCTTTCTTTTTTCTACAACATGCTCTGGCTGCTTGATATCTGGCTCAGTTGTATAAACCTTATAGATTTTTTCAATTGCGGTAAGAAAGCGCTGCAAATCATTGATGATCCATCCTGCCTGACGAAGCGGACTGTTAAGCATCCATAAATAACCGTTAACAGTTACCATGTTTCCTATAGTCATCTCTCCGTCAATTACCATAAAACCACCCATGATCATAAGGATAATAGTCAGACACTGAGAAAGAATCTCAAACATCGGAATATATTTCATCCAGATCGATGCGGCATTTAACTGTGCATCACGATATCCATCATTCTCGCGGTCGAACTTTTCAAGCTCATAATCTTCCTTTGCAAATGCCTTTACAACACGGTTTCCTGCGATTGTCTCCTGTGCAAATGCATTCAAACTAGAGAAACAGTCACGCACCCTGTCAAAGGCCGGCTTAATATGACGTCTCTGGCTCAATGTCACTGCCAATGTAAACGGAAGTACAATCAGCATACAAAGTGCCATTTTAACATTAACAGAAAAGATCATCACAAGTGCCATCAAAAATACAAGGATATTCTCAAAGCTAAAATAAATAACATGAGAAACCATGTGACGCACTGCATCCATATCTCCTGTCTGTCTGGACATAAGATCTCCTGTGCGGTTTTTGTTGAAGAAGTTAAAATCTTCCTTCATCAGCTTACGATATGCTTCTTCCCTCATATCGTAGACAAGTCCCTGACTGGATGACTCAAAACACATTAAAAATATGAAGCGCAGCAGCGATCGAACAAGCGTCACTCCAATCATAATAAGCAGCAAAATACCAAGCTTTTCATAATGCTGCCCCTCAATAACTTCATCCACAATCATACCAGAAATCTGTGGGTTGATCAAAACAAGCAGTGATGTGATAAACACTAAGATCAAGCCTACGATCATTCTTACGCGGTATTTTTTTAAAAAAGATAAAAACCAGCGTATGTATCCCATATTTCTCTCCTCCTTTTTGTAGTTTTTACAGTTCACGCGTCATGCTAGATCTGGACAAATTTCATGCTTGCATAGAAATTTGACAGATCAGCAGGACGAAGTGGACGCCCGTTCATGAACAAAACAAAGTTGCGCGCAAACTTGTTTGCGGTTAGCAACGACGCACGGAACGTGCGGTTTTGCGAATGGGTGTCCAGTGAACTGTAACACCGTTCTTTCATGTTACTCTAATATTTTTAAAATAAAATGTACTTTTCTTGAAAATTGATGTATAATAATCAAATCAAGCTTTATCATTTCTAGGCATTTTTATTTTTAAGGAGGTTTACTTTACTGTGTGTGATACGTACGACATTACTTACTCTGACTTAAATCCAACTTTATATTTCGCCGGTAAACGCACGGTGACAGAATCGAATTTTTCTCATACGCATGATGCACCCGAACTCTTTATAGTGTTATCTGGTGATCTGGCAATCTGGATGGATGGAACTACCACTCCACTTACAGCCGGTGATATTGTCTGTGTACCGTCGCACATACCGCACCGTACACTGCCTACAGTGCATGATAACCCTGCAATTTTATTCTTTACTTCATTTTCAAACTTCCACTTTAAGGGAATGGAACCAAACTGTCTTGATTTTCCTGGCGGCTCATCTGTGCTTCACACGGACGGTCTTGTCCGTCAGGATATCACAAATCTGTGTCTTCGTATGATATCTGAGCGCTACAGCAATCAGGTCGGTCAGTACTTTATGCAAAAGGCATATTTGACACAGCTTCTTATGACAATCATCCGTCAGATCACTGTTCCACCAAAACAAAGCTGTTCTCCTGTCACCTTTGAGACACACCATAAAACATATGTGGTGAGCGAGATCCGCCAATATCTGAGCAGTCATTATGCTGAAAAGATTTCACTTGATCTGATTGCCCGGAATATGTATTTAAGCTCTGCTTACATATCAAAAATTTTCAAAGAAGAGACTGGTGAAGCTCCAATCAACTATCTGATTAAAATGCGCTTAGAGCGCGCCCGCATTCAACTTGAATCTGATAACGGACAAAGCATAAAAGCCATCTCAAACAGCGTTGGCTACGATGATGTTTACTATTTTAGTAAGCTTTTCAAGAAATATTATGGCATGTCTCCAGTTCACTACAGGAGTAAATACAAAAAAGTAGTGTAAATAAAGACCAGTGTGACAGGTACGCGTGGCGTTTAAGCCATCGTACCTGTCACACTGGTCTTGTTTTTTATAATCCAATCCAGCTTCTTAATACTCTAAAGTTTGCCGGTCCCTGATTAAAGAGAAGGTCTAACAGATTAGCTTCACTATAGTTTTCACCCTGATTAGCAACCATTGTTGACTCAAGCTCTGTGATCTGCAAATAGTCAATCGCTGCAGCTGCATATTTTCCAGGATTCTTTAAAACCATCTGATACACACTAGAACCGTAGCTGCTTCCGCCTGCTTCTCCAAAATAAGTTGTGCAAAGATCTGTTACCTCTGCTTCACCCCAGCCGCCTGCATGTACTGAAATATCAGCAACACCATACAGTGCATACGTCATTCTCGTCGACGCAATCAGGTAATTTCTTAAATTATCATCTAATCGATCATCATTTAAATAAGCTCGAATAATACCGAACTCAGTCCAACCATTTACAAAGCCATTGCATACAAGATTTTTCTTAAGCGCGCTTGAAGATGCGCTGACTGTATCATATGCGTATGCATCATCAGGTGCCTGCTTTGTAAAGCTTGCTGCGCCTACCTGAAGCGTTGAATCAACACCCATTAAGTCATTCATAACCTGATAATTACCGTTTGCTTCATTTGCCAATGTCTCACGGAAATCGCCCCAGGCTCCATCTACACCACTATACTTTTGCAGCAGATAATTGTAGTAATCAACACCGCCCTCAACACTGCAAAGTGCAGCATCAGCAGCGGCCGCTGCCACACTGTCATACTGCTCACCATCCATCTCAACATTCAACGCGTCAAGCAATGCATCATATGTCTTTGCCTGTACCTCTGTCAGATGTGTTCTGTCATACGTCTGCAGCTCCGCAAGTGTTCTTGTAAGATTCTCACTCTCACGCTTTAAATAATTGCTGTTTTGTGCTACAGCCTCATTCAGATTGGTGATAAATTCATCAAAGTCAGACTGCTCTATCGCATAATTGCTGTCATCTTCCTCATTGCCAGCCTGAGAATTATCACTTTCTGCTCCAGTCTGCGCCTCTTCTGACTGCTGTTTGTCTGCATCTGCCTGCTCACCAGTCTGTGCTTCACCATTTACATCACCTGTTTCCTTTGGCTCATTAGAAGTTTCTTTTGTTTCATTTTCTTTCGTTCCAACTTCCTTTGTGCCCTGCTCTGCCACGCTCTTTGTCTGGCCTAGTGACATCGCAATACCGCCTGCTGTCAATCCGGCAACCAAGACTACTACCATTACAACTGGCAGCCACAAACGCATCATCATGATTCTGTGCTTCTGCTTTCTAATCCTTTTTCTATCTTCTGAATTCATACAACAATCCAGCCTTTCTCTTTTTCTAAATTCTTTACTGTGCTGCTTTTACCTGACACAAAGCGACACAGTAACCTATAACCACAGTATAGCATGATTTTTCAATACAGACAATTGCTTTTCTCACGTTTTTCTTGCAATCTTTCGTTCCTGGTGGTATCATAAATTATATCTGTGCTGCATTTTCCAGCCCTTTGTAAATTCGGGCTGTACAAATAGCATCACTGTGAAAAAATAGACCGCTTTTGCGGCAGAAAGTGAGAAAAACACCATGAAGAAACCGTATTACATCACCACGGCCATTGCTTACACTTCCGGCAAGCCGCACATTGGAAACACCTACGAGATCGTGCTGGCAGATTCCATTGCCAGATTCAAGCGAATGCAGGGCTATGATGTGCGCTTTCAGACAGGTACGGATGAGCATGGTCAGAAGATCGAGTTGAAAGCTGCTGAGGCTGGAAAAACACCAAAGCAGTTTGTTGATGAGGTGGCAGGCGAGATCAAGAAGACCTTTGACCTGATGAACACATCCTATGATAAATTTATCCGTACTACTGACGACTACCATGAAAAGCAAGTTCAGAAGATCTTTAAGAAGCTTTATGACAAGGGTGATATTTACAAGAGTGAGTACGAAGGTATGTACTGTACTCCGTGTGAATCCTTCTTCACAGCTTCTCAGTTAGTTGACGGCAAATGCCCGGACTGCGGACGCCCATGTACACCAGCTAAGGAAGAAGCTTATTTCTTCCGTATGAGCAAGTATGCCGATAAGCTTATTTCTTATATTAATGAGCATCCAGATTTCATCCAGCCAGAATCCAGAAAGAATGAGATGATGAACAACTTCCTTCTTCCGGGACTTCAGGATCTGTGCGTTTCCCGTACCTCCTTTAAGTGGGGTATTCCGGTAGACTTCGATCCAAAGCATGTTGTTTACGTATGGATTGATGCACTTAGCAACTATATCACTGGACTTGGCTTTGATCTTGACGGAAACAGCGATCCGATGTTTGAAAAGTATTGGCCGGCTGACCTTCATCTGATTGGAAAGGATATTCTTCGTTTCCACACTATCTACTGGCCGATCATGCTGATGGCTCTTGATCTGCCGCTTCCAAAGCAGGTATTTGGCCATCCGTGGCTGCTTCAGGGCGATGGCAAGATGAGTAAGTCAAAGGGAAATGTAATCTATGCAGACGAGCTTGTTCATTTCTTTGGTGTTGATGCTGTTCGTTATTTTGTTCTCCATGAGATGCCATTTGAAAACGATGGTGTAATCTCTTGGGATCTGATGATTGAGCGTATGAACTCTGACCTTGCAAATACACTCGGTAATCTTGTAAATCGTACCATTTCTATGACAAATAAGTATTTTGGCGGTGTTGCCGTAAACTATGGCGTAAGCGATCCTGTTGATGAATCCTTATTTGAGGTTGTTACCTCCACCGCTTCTAAAGTTACAGCCCGCATGGATAAGCTTCGCGTTGCTGATGCAATTACAGATATCTTTACTCTGTTCAAGCGCTGCAACAAGTATATTGATGAGACAGCTCCGTGGGTACTGGCAAAGGATGAATCAAAGAAAGAACGTCTGTCTACCGTTATGTACAACTTGATCGACAGCATCTTAATCGGTGCTTCCTTACTTGAGCCATTCATGCCAGAGACTGCAAAGAAGATTGCTGATTCCTTAAATGCACCGCTTCGCACAATGGATCAGGTTTCCACAATGGGCACCTACCCATCTGGAAATAAGGTAACAGATCAGCCGCAGATTCTTTTTGCACGTGTTGATGCAGAAAAGATGATGGAAGAAGTTAATGCACTTATGGAGTCCAAGAAGGCTGCTGTAAAGGACGCTTCCGAAGAAACTGCTGAAGATGAAAAAGAAGATGAGGCTGTTATCGACATCGAGCCAAAGGAAGAAATCACATACGAAGATTTCTCAAAAATGCAGTTCCAGGTAGGTGAGATTATCTCCTGCGAGGCAGTAAAGAAGTCCAAAAAGCTTCTGTGCTCTCAGGTAAAGATAGGATCTCAGGTAAAGCAGATTGTTTCCGGTATCAAAGCTCACTACACACCAGAAGAAATGGTTGGCAAGAAGGTTATGGTTCTTGTAAACTTAAAGCCGGCAAAGCTTGCAGGTGTTTTATCTGAAGGTATGCTGTTATGTGCAGAGGATGCAGATGGAAATCTTGCACTGATGACACCAGAAAAGAAAATGCCAGCTGGCGCTGAGATTTGCTAAATCAGTTCACACGTCACACTAGATTTGACAAATTCCAAAAAGCCAGGGTGACAGGTACGATGGCTCCGTACCTGTCACCCGCTTTTTTTGTATTACAAGCAAGTTTATCGCAAGGGCACCTCGATGAATGACTTTGTCGGCACCACTACATAACATAATAACTCACAATTACCACATTTTCAAATATTCATACAGTTCATCAACCGTCTCAAATCCCATTTTTCTATACATTTCTTTCGGTGTATCGTCTGCATCTGCATGCAGGAACATTTCTTCCTTAAACTGAGATGCAATGTGTTTCATAAGTGTGGTCGCCACGTAACGCTTGCGAAATGCTTCCCTTACAACAAGAGCATCCATCACCACATAGCCATCTATCGCATATGCATAGCAGGCACCTGCCGGTTTTCCATCTAGATATGCCACATAATAATGAAATCCCGGTATCTCCATCGCCTTTTTTACGTAACGCGCATCACGTCTTCTGATAAAATCTTCGCCGTAGTCTGAAGCAAAAGTTTCGATATCAATTTTAAGTAAATCGGCTAATACATCACCGGAAGCACTGTCATATATTATTACGTCAGGGTTGCTCTTCCATCTTGCCATATTTTCTTTCTTATTTCTAAGAAGCATTGTTTCTGTGCAGCATTCTTCCAAAGAAAAACGTTTGATCAGAACCTCATCTAACTTTTCTCTTGTATCGATCTTTAGAAAGCCTCTGCCGAGCTGGCGCTGGTATGCAATTGCCTGCTCTAGTTCTTTGCCTGTTGGATCATCTAATAATGGCACAAACTGGTTGTGATCATACATATTATATAGATCATCATCCTGCCATTTTTCCATATGCTCAGAAAATGCACGCTTTTGTGAAAACAGTTGTTTAAATGACTGCTCTGCCTTTCTAATACATAAGCAAAGCTTTCCCTGCTCTAATCTCATTGAACACCCTCCTTATTCTTCTTAATAAACTCAATAAATGCCTCTGCCGCATGGGACAAGGTACGGTCTTTCTTCCAAATCAACGCATAAAATGCCTTCGCGTCTGGGTGATTGATTTGTCTAATACAGACCTCGCGGTCTCGTACAAGTGACGATATCGACTCTGGATAAATCGCAATTCCAACTCCATTTTTGCTGAGTTCATAGGCATTCATCATATGCGCCACTCTGCCGCGAATAATAGGCATACTCTGCGGATCTGAAAACCATCCATGAATCTCACCCTGACGCGACTCGCGTGACGGGATCAAAAGATCATATGGAAGCAGTTCATTCGGATTGATCGGTTCATTTGTCTCTGAATAAAGCGGATGACCTTTCGGAATCATCGCCACCCACGGCTCCTCGTATACCTCTAACACATGAAACTCCTCCGTGTTAAATGGCGCCGTGATCATCGCCACCTCGCATAAGCTCTTCGTGACACGATTATTTACATCATCTGTATTTCCATTCCACAAAATATACTGCACATGCGGATGTATCTTCTGAAACTCTGAAATCCAATGTGCAAAAAGATGAGGACCACATCCCTCAACTGAGGCAATGTAAAGTGTTCCCTGTAAGCCCTCTTTTCGGATTCTCACTTCTTCCTCAGAACGGTTCACCAGATCAAGAATCTGCGATGCGTACTGCAAAAACAATTCTCCTTCTTCCGTGAGTTTTACCTTGTGCGGTGAGCGCTCAAATAATTTTGTGCCAAGCTCCTCCTCTAAATCCTGAATCTGACGGCTGAGCGGTGGTTGGGCAATCGCAAGTTTTTCAGCTGCTCTGGTAAAATTTTTCTCCTCTGCCACTGCCTTAAAATATCGAATATGACGAAGCTCCATCGAATCACCTGCCTTTCCAAACAAATTTGCTTTGATGGGAATTCCTTGATGAAAATTCCTTAATATGATATTTTACATGATAGCATGTATAGCCACCTCGTTACAATACCTATAGAGTATTGTTATACATTTATTATATGTATTTCACATTTTCATTGCCGTGTGCTACTATAAAACCATCAAAAAGAGATCCGGCCGGTCTCCAAAAAAGAACCAACTCATTACTTCACTAGTATAGAGTTAATGAAAGAAAGAGAGGTATTTATTATGAAGAAGATTTTAGATAAGGTCAGCGAATTTTTCAAGGAATATTATGTAAGCTTTGGTGAGAGAATCTGATGCGAACATATTGCGAAAATGATATAGAACATTTATAGGGTGCCGCCTTTGAACACACTGCAAACTGGTTCAAGCGCGACACCCTTTTTGTTAATCATTCGTTATCCGTTTTCTGTTACTTTATTTTCTTATTTTATTACTAAGCCAGGGGGACAATAAAAAAGCCACCGCCCTGTCCCTCTACTCCCTGTACCACCTGAGGCACTAATTGAGTCATTGTACCTGTCCCATATGGCACACTCACATTTCTAATTGCTTTACCACCTTTTCAAAATCATAAAACAAATCAATATATTTTTCTACAATTGTATTACAGTGTGTTTTTACTATCTCACAATCATAGTCATGTGTTAATTCATTTCTTACTTTTAACATGTCCATCCATGCTTCATCTGAAATTAAATTTGCCTTGAATGCTTCTCTAAGTACTTCTCTTGGCGAACCAGATACAAAACCAGTAATCGCATAGTATTGTATCAATATATCCTTCATGACCTTCCATGCCAAATCAAATGTAATACTGAATTTTGCACTAGTTCCACTCAACACAAATGAATCTGTAAGATCTCGTTGTCTCGCCTCTGCCAGTGCATCTAATGATTTACAAAATGATAAAAATCTCCTATAAAATTTTTCGTCCATACTTTCTAACATCCTCCATCAACAATTCATTTCTACATGTATCCATATTCAACACATCCACACTATAAAGTGTCGGAAGATCCTCTATTTTCTCCACTAATAAATCAAAATCATTAACTCCAGATACCGCTATATCAATATCACTGCGTTCTCTTGCTGTCCCTTTCGCTCTTGAACCGTATAGAACCACTTCTTTTGCTTGAAATTCATTACATATTTTTATTATTGCCTGTATAATCTCTTCGACTTTCAAAAAAGTCACCTCGCTTCCTAATTTTAATGTTCTTCTAACCACTTTTTGACTATTTTTGATACCTTTATGTTACTATAGCTTTTCTCTTTTATCAAGTAGAACCATTGGAGGATTGCCCCTAGGGTGAGTCAGTAGGTATCTTTACGAAGAATATCGAGGTATTCGGTATAAGAATATATTTTGGCTTTTCCAAATTTGTCTGTTTGCTTCAAGATTCCATAATCAACCAAAATAGAAACCACCTTCGCCACAGTGTTATATGACATGTCAAGAGTCGCAGCGGTTTTCTGAATATCAATGATCGGATTGGATTCTAAATAAGAAAACACTTTAAGAACGCTAGTACGCTGCCTTTTTGTAAGAGTGTCAAATAATTTTGTACTTTTATCATGTAGTGCAGTAAGTAGATCGATTGTATGAATTGCATCCTCCGCAGAATCTGCAAATGCCTGAAGGAAAAATGAAATCCACTGTTCATAATCACCAGTACGTCGTACCTGTGTCATACGGTCATAGTATTCGATACGGTTCATCTTGAGGTAATAAGAAATATAAAGTGCTGGAGTAGACAGAATGCCTTTTTCCATTAAGAAGAGCGTAATAAGAAGTCGTCCAACACGTCCATTACCGTCAAGGAAGGGGTGCGTGGTTTCAAACTGATAGTGGATCAAAGCGGCCTGAATCAACGGGTCAAGAGGATCATCACTATTGATATATTTTTCGAGGTCGGACATGGCTGTTAGCATATCTTCCGGATTTGGCGGAATATAACGAGCGTTTTTGAGAGTACTTCCCTGACCGCCAATCCAGTTTTGTGAATAGCGGAATTCGCCAGGATTTTTTTCCTGTCCTCGTACGCTTTCCAAAAGAACTGCATGAGTTTCTTTGATCAGACGATTGCACAAAGGTAGCGTTTTTAGCCGCTCAAGAGCAAATTCATTCGCACGGATATAGTTCACAACATCGGAGACATCCCGATTTGTGTTGTCTTCAATCAGAGGATTCAAGATATCCTCAAGAGTGCACTGTGTGCCTTCAATCTGTGAGGAAAGAAGTGCTTCTTTACGGACGTACATGGAAATAAAAAGTTCCATGTTTGGTATACGGGAGGATAATCCTTCAAGTGTTGCTATTTTTTTGTTTGCATCAATAAGTTTCGTGAGGAGCTCACCAGATACCTCAATAGGAGGATTCGGTGGAAGCGGGGCTGGCCGAAAGGATTCATAAGCCATTTCGCCTGACAGATTACTCACGAATGTTCCTGCTCGGTTTGTCATAATTTTTTCCTTTCCTCCGGAAAACGGAAATTGAAATTTCTAGGTCTATTTTAACATAAAAATTTCAGGAAATCAACTTATTATGAAAATGCAGAGCAAAAGAAATTTCAGTAAAATGAATGTTTATGAAAATTCTTATTGAAAATTGTCGTAGAAATTTCAAAAAACCATATGTGATAGGTACGGTGGCTTGATTAGTGTCCCTGGTCCCTGGTGCTCAAGCTCGCGAATTTTTTTCCCCGACTCGACTGCATTCTAACAATGAACCATTTATGCCAGGCACTGCGTTCCCATTTTTATTTTTTAGTTGCAGCCAATTAAACAATTATTTTTTATCTGTATTTTTTCTTTTATTCCTGAGATTTTTAAAATAACTACAACAATACGATCATCACATATCCCAATGTATGTATCTGTTGCTATCTCCACTAAACAATACTCAGAATAATAATCGCCATAACATATAAAGCTGTTCTGTTCATCATAGTAGCATACTTCTTTATATGGCTTATAAACACTACCTGAATATTTTGTTCTATCTTCATCTTTCAAAAAAACCTGTCCTCTATGGCTTTGAATATTTTTGATTTGTATCATTTTTACCTTGATGCCTTGTAAAAAACAAGTCATACAATAAAGCCTTCCTGTTTTATATGATGCCTCGATCATAAATCGTAAACTATTTCCTAAAGACAAAGTAAAACCTAATTCTTCTGTTTGCAATCTTTCAGAATCAAATAGTACTGATGTATCTTCATCTATATATATTTTTCCGATACATATATCATCAGTCAATTTATATACAATTTTCATTCTAATCTCCATTCCGCCGCTTTGCGGCGGCACAAATAGTGATGAAAGATTTCACTTTCCCCTACACTGTGCAATAATAGTTTCAAGAAGCTATACTACAAAGCACGGGAGGAGGAGTTGTAGAAACCTTTCTCGTTTTAAGACAGCATTCTAATCAGTGTAAGTTCTGCCTTTTCAAGCACAAATGAGTGGCATCTTGAATCCGTGCACTAAGAATTGTTTAAACGCCTTGGTTTAATTGTGTGGCAGTTCAGTCAATGGCTTCTTATCTTTTAACGAAAGGAGCCTTTGCTTATGAAAGTCACTTTTCAAGAAGACCATGGGGACAGGAACGATGGCTGAATTAGTGTCCCTCGTGGCTCAAGTCCGCAGACTTTATGCTTCCTGACCCTTACTTCTCCTTCCCGTCGACATAAGCCTATCCAGCAATTCCTGAGATGATATCAAAGATATCATCAAAGCAGGTATTATTTTTAATAATGCCAGAACCTAATTTTTTGTAAAATTGTGTTCAAAATATGCTGGCTAGTACATTAGTCTTCTTCTCTATTTTCTGTACCAATATAATATTTTCCTTCTTTTATAATTTTTAATATTTCTTTCATATCATCCTCAATCCATATTTTTCCCTCTTCCATTGTATACATTGTTAGATACAGTGAAAGCTTATTAAAATCACAAAATTTTTTTGATAATCTTGGAAAGATACATTTATTTTGTATTTCTACAAACATATACTCTCCTCCCATAAATACCTTTTCACTATCAATTTCTTTTCCATCCTTTAACAAGACAAAACTACAATAATATTGATATCCTGCTCGAAACTCAACTCTTTCATTAAATATTTCATCTGGATCATATATATTATTTTCCCAATATTGTTCTAGTTTTATATTGATTCCATATACTTCTAGTTTTTTCTCCCACCTCTTCATATTTTGTTTGAATTGTTCCCAGATATTTGTTTCATTACTTATAATATTTGTTATTTCCTCTGTCGAAAACTTTTTCATATAGCCACTTCCTTCATTATTAATGCTCTACACAGAACAAATTTTCTAGCACCTATTATGTATAAAAGCCACTTTTACCTGACCCTTCTGGCTATTAGACTTTATGATTTTTGACCCTCACCTGTCTTGAAGTCATAAAGTTTTTGCATTACTTCTTCCTCTTCTTTACTTTTAAATTTATAGATAATGCATATACCACTTTTCACCATATCATATATTACTTGGCGACCTTTTTTTACGGGAAGCAATATTTCATCCTGTATACCTTTCTCTAAATACTCTTCTAATTCTTTTTCTTCATACAATTCATACTTTATGAGTTCTGTTTGGTAATAACTATTATTTTCTTTTATTTTCGATAGCACTGTAATTCTCCCATAAACATCTGCTTCAAAATATTGTGGAAACACTTTCACATAACTATTATCCAAAAAATAATAATAATTGAAATAATATACTTTTCCGTAATAAGATCTTTGAAGATATACTCCACATCGTATTCCATCGTTACTATCTTTATAGTACATAGTTTTTTTCTTTTTAAATCCATATTTTTTAAGCAGTCTATCACAGAGGTTCTTAAAATTTTTAGTGTCCATAAGCGTCTCCTTCACACCTTTTTTCATAAGTGGGAAAAAGCTTCCCCCTATTTTTTAATAAAGTTCTAGTATCATTTCAAATTCATGTCACAATTCCTCCCAATATCTCATTAATTGTTTTATTCCCTTTTTTACATTTCTTTTATTCATAGGCTTTAATTCATAAATTATTTTTCTGGTCTTATCCACATAATCCGGGCGTAATTTAGAAAGCAGTCTTACTTCCTTTTCTTCTTCGATGAATGCAGTTGTTGCTTTATACCCATTATTAATATAAGTTCCTGCCCGCAGTGAAGATCTTGTATATCCTTTACTTCTATCTAGAGATTTTACAATTTTTGCACTCTCAGGTGTAAAATCAACTGCTTTCTGGATTTTTATTACTGCAGTCGTTTTATCTGCCACTTTATTTGCCGTTTTAACTGCTCGAGTTGCCTCACCAGCTCCCGTTACAAATGGAATTAGATCAATAGCATCTCCAATTAATCCAGCCCAGTTCCACGGATCACCAGGATTAACGCATACCTCTACTACACTCGTTCCAAGTGACACGATATCAAATAAAGTTTCCCAAAAATATCCCTGTAAATCTCGTCTTACTACCGGATTATTATCACAATACACATATAGATTCTTATGATACAGCTCCTGTGGCTTCGCAAAGATCACACCAGGATCATCCGCATTCACAAATCTTCCGACTTCCGGATCGTAATATCTGCTTCCCAGACAATACAGTCCTGTCTCTGGATCGTAGACATATTTTCGGTAGCGGAATGGATTCAGCGTTGCAAGGGACACGCCACTGGTATCCTGTGTGGACGTTACCTTGCCCCAGCTGTTATACTGGTATCTTACCACTACCTTATTGCTGCTGTCAATCAGTCCCACAACATCTCCAAGACCATTATACAGATAGAAATAGTCTGTCTTTCCATTTAATCGAAGCAGGAATGGCTTGCCTTCGGCATCGTACACAAACTGTACCGTAGTCTTAGTAGTACCTGTGTTTCCAGTTGTGGTTCTCACCAGACCGCTCAGTGTACTTCCATTATAGTAATACTTTGTTTCTGTATTACCGCTTGTCTTTTTGACGCGCTTTCCATCACTGTCGTAGGCAAAGTCTACAGTTCCCCATGACAGGCTTACCTTCTTTAATCGGCGGCCTTCTCCCCAGGTTAACGGGACACCTCTTAACAGAGTCGGATTTCCACCTGCATCATAGACATAGCGGTAGCCATTCCAGGATACCAGCTGATCCTTCCAGCCATCAGTTCGATAGGTGAATGTCTCATTCTTCTTTATGGTCTGCAGGGTCCATTCCTTATAGTCATACGTCTTTCTCGAAGTCATATTTCCGCCTGCATCGTAGGTATAAAGAATGGTCTCATTTAATGCACCGTTATTTTCACGAATCAGCTGATTGAGTTCATCATACTGATATGTGATGACCTTCGTGCCAGATGTAATCTTTGTGATATTTCCCACATTGTCATACTCGTAGCTCCAGCTTTTGGTTCCATTCGACATTGAGGAAAGAAGACTGTCCGTGTCGGTCAGATGACGAAGGGTTCCATAAGTAAAGCTGTTTTCTCGTGTCTGTCCACCCGGAAGTGTCATAGTTTCCTTTGTGCATCGCGCCATCGCATCATAAGCTAAACTTTGTCTTTGTTTTCCATCGACAGTAAGTCCATAGGATAATCTAAGTAATCGTTATGAGTGGGCCATTGTTCGGTGCATAACTGTAACGCTCCAGTGTGCGATCTCTAGCCTTTACTGCTGTCTGGTTTCCAAATCCATCATACTCAAATGCATAAGTGGTTCCACCATGCTTGATACTCTTAATTCGGTCTCCCTCATCATGACCACATTGATGACAGGCACGGTGGCCAGATTAGTCTCCCTAGTGGTTCAAATTTGTGAACATTTGTTTTTCTCAACTTAACTGCATTCTAGTAAAGACACAAAAAAGCCTGAAAGCTCTTTTCTTGAACTTTCGGACTTTTTTAATATCATGATGTTTTAGGGGCACATATCGAGTCAGTAGGGACACATTATGAACCATCGCCCTGTTCCGATGGCTCACCCATCTCTCAAGTCCATTTTCTTTGATCTCGAATTTCATTATCCCAATATTGACATAGTTCTTCTTCACGTTCTTTTGAATACCCTATAAGCATAATTCGTTTCCGATGCATTGTATAAAAAATTATTCCTCGTTTTTTTTTCTTTTTTTCTTTTTCAGTACAACCTTTTTTGCAAATAAAAAATATATCGCATTCACTAGCTTTCTCTCCTTCTCTCGAATCAGTAGACATTGTTCTTCTTTCAATTATATCTATATCTTTCCAACATATTTCTCTATGAATATGGAAATAATATTCAATCTGAATTCCTTTTTCATTTAAATAATATCTCCCATCTGAAATCATGCACGCATATGCTTGCACCCAACCAGCACATATCCATATTCCCAAGAAAGGAAATACAAGTATTATAATGAGGACTATATTTATTATTTGCTCTTGTATTACACTTGGTCCTTGCATCACGATTTCAAAAATGTAATAAAATATTACAATCAATGGCAACACTCCAAAAAATATGCCAGCAACACTTGCAATTCCAATTCCAAATATAGTTTCAAACTTTGCTTTTTTCCCTCTTTCTTCCAAATATTCGATTTTCTTCCCATGATCCCAATTCCAAATACATCTTTTTTTCAAACTCAATTCTCCCTTCATGCTGTTCAGGCAGAAGGAATCCCCTGCCTGCAGCACATTGGGGTCAGGAACCGGCATTTGCTCTGGGGACAGGTACAAGAAAGCGTCCGCACCCCCTTAATGCCTCTACATTACCTCAAACAGCCCATTAAGCAATTATTTTTAACCTGTATTTTTTCCTTTATTCCCAATATTCTTAAAATAATTACAACAATATAATTATCACGTATTCCAACATATGTATCTGTTGCAATTTCTATTAAACAATACTCAGAATAATAATCACCATAACATATAATACTTTTCTGTTCATCATAATAACAGACTTCTTTATATGGTTTGTAAATACAGCCAGAATATTTTGTTCTATCTTCATCTTTCAAGAAAACTTGTCCTCTATGAGATTTAATATTTTCCACTTGTATGCGCTTTGTCTTCATACCTTGCAAAAAACAAGTCATACAGAAAAGTCGTCCTGTTTTATATGATACCTCTATCATAAACCGCAAATTATCTCCCAGTGACAAAGTAAAACCTAATTCTTCTGTTCTCAATGCTTCAGAATCAAATAACACCGATGTATCATTTTCTATATATGTTTTTCCTACACATATATCATCATTCAATTTATAAATAACTCTCATTTAATCTCCTTTCTGCCATCTTCAATTGGCGGCACAAAAATGCTTAAGGCACCTTAACATTTTTCACTATGTCATAAAACAACTTGGAAGACTAACATACTGCAAAATACAGTGGAAGAATTTTTTCATCTGCTTAGGGGAATAATATCTTCCCCAAGCAAATTTAATTTCGAATAATTTATTTAAAATCCATGACCAAAATGCCATACTGTCTCTTCCAAAACATTAACGCCCAAACGCCAAAGTCTTTCTTTTCCATTTACATAGCCCTTTGCAGAAAATACATATCCATTTCCAAACTCATCTTCTGCCATTTTTCCATATTTAATAATTTGTTTCTGCATTAATACAGAATTATTATATTTGCGCTTCATATGTTTAGCATCTGATATTGTTTTAGTGTACTTGTAATTTTCAATATTATTGTAAGCTTTAATTCTTGGTTTATTTTTAACTAACCAAGCTCCACTCACTGAACTTCCTAGCTCAGCTACGATTGCCGTCGTGTTTGCATATACATTATATGCTTTTTCATTTCCTTTAAAAATTTTATCTTTTACAAAATTTTTTGAAGTAACTGATTCTTGAATTTCAGCTGCCCCATTTACAGCAGTTGCAGTTCCTGCTACTACTGTTGTTGTTGCAACTGCCATCATTACAGGACTTGCGACTCCACAAGTTAATACAGATATTCCAATACATACTGCTGTTACTCCAGTTGCCAACCAATTTATTCCTGTTACCCACTTTGGCCAGCCACCTTCTTCATCTTCCATGTTAACCGGATTGTTAAAGCAGTACTGATACAGATTCTTTCCCTGCACACTATCCATCTGGTAGGTCAGTGTCTCAAAATCATCCGCATTCACAAATCTTCCAACTTCCGGATCGTAATATCTGCTTCCCAGACAGTACAGTCCAGTCTCTGGATCATAGACATACTTTCGGTAGCAAAATGGATTCAGCGTTGCAAGGGACACACCACTGGTATCCTGTGTCGAAGTAACCTTGCCCCAGCTGTTATACTGGTATCTTACCACTACTTTATTACTGCTGTCAACCAGACCGGTGATATCTCCAAGACCATTATACAGATAGAAATAGTCAGTCTGTCTTTCCATTGAATCGAAGCAGGAATGGCTTTCCCTGAGTATCATATACAAACTGTACTGTAGTTCCCGCTCCTGTACTTCCAGCAGCCCTTTTCACCAGACCACTCAGCACATTTCCATTGTAATAATACGTTGTGGTATTTCCTCCGCTTGTCTTTCTTACACGCTTTCCATCGCTGTCATAGGCAAATGTAACCTCTCCTGATGTTGCAGCAATTCTTTTTAAACGGCGTCCTTCTCCCCAGGTCAGTGCCATTCCTCGCAGCACAGTCGGATTACCGCCTGCATCATAGGCATAGCTCTTTCCATTCCAGGACAGTAACTGATCCTTCCAGCCATCGGTGCGATAGGTAAAAAGATCCTGTGTCTGTACCGTTGAAACCGCTCCCTCTGTATAGGCATATGTCTTTCGGGAAGTCATGTTGCCGCCTGCATCGTAGGCATAAAGCACCGTAATTCCAAGTACACCATTGTTTTCACGAATCAGCTGATTGAGTTCATCATACTGATAGGTGATGACCTTCGTACCGGATGTAATCTTTGTGATGTTTCCCACATTGTCATACTCATAGCTCCAGCTCTCGGTTCCATTTGACATCGCAGAAAGAAGACTGTCCGTATCGGTCAGATGACGAAGGGTTCCATAAGTAAAGCAGTTTTCTCGTGTCTGTCCACCCGGAAGTGTCATAGTTTCCTTTGTGCATCGCGCCATCGCATCATAAGCTAAACTTTGTCTTTGTTTTCCATCGACAGTAAGTCCATAGGATAATCTAAGTAATCGTTATGAGTGGGCCATTGTTCGGTGCATAACTGTAACGCTCCAGTGTGCGATCTCTAGCCTTTACTGCTGTCTGGTTTACAAATCCATCATACTCAAATGGGGGTGCGGACGCTTTCTTGGACCTGAATTAAGCAATTCCAAGACTGCGTCTATACTCCATCGGACTCAAACCCCCTAACGACAGTTTGATCCTTTTATCTCTATACCATTGCATATATTGGTTTATAATGCTGATAAATTCTT
>OGQU01000766.1_pt1 | contig 33258 bp, 20 predicted proteins | sample 1553341 | NCBI WGS metagenome assembly OGQU01 (sample SAMEA2579920, study PRJEB22360) | human gut metagenome | biome: human gut; feature: human-associated habitat; material: faeces | place: Denmark | collected 2008/2010 | reverse complement strand
AAAACCCGCGGCGGCCGTCAGCAGCAGTTTCGCCGCCATCCGTTCGCGGGCGGACAGTTGAGCGTAGACCTCCTGGTCGGCGTGCGTGTAGGAGCGTACGGGGCGGATTCGCCAATCGGCAAGAGTGCGGACCTCGCCGCGGCGCAGGGCGCGCACCGCGCATTCCGGGCAAAGGTTCAGAGTCCGGGAATCGAGCTGGTCGATGTATTCATGCCAGCCGTTCATGGCGAGGAAAGCGTCGAAACCGTCCGACGTCTCCTCGTTCCAGCGGGTCGACCAGATCGCGGTGTGGCATCCGTCGCACACCTGGACGTAATCGCTCCGGCTGTCCGGCCATTCGGACTGTTCGTAGATTCCACCAGCCATCACGCAACCTCCTCATGATCAGCATCAAGCCCCAGCAAATAGTCGGTAGACACACGGAAGTGCTCGGACAACACAACGATGTCTGAAGTTGTCCAGCCAATGCGTCCCAAGAGTTTTCCATTCGCCGAAGTTTTCGATAAACCAAGCAATGAACCGAGTTGGGCACAAGTAAGTCCCTCACTCTTTACCAGAGCACTTATCCTTTGGGTCACTCCATTCATAGTTCTTTCTTTCTGACTTGGTTCATTTTTACTGTACTTCACTATAGCGTACAGTTTGACTGAACGCAAATCGTATGAGACACTTAATTAAGAAATTCTGAGCTATTTTGGGAAGTGATCATATGTCCACATCGGAAGTCTCACCAGAAACACCTTTGGATAAAGGACAGCGTGCTGAAGCGGCGATCCCGACCAACGTGAGAGTTTATCTAGGACTAAGCGGAAAAACACAAAAGGCACTTGGAGAAGCTTTGGGCATTACCAAGAGTGCTATGTCCATGAAAATGTGTGGCAAAGTTGGATGGTCAGTAAGCGATCTTGTAACGACCGCCGATTTTCTAGGTGTCACGCCGAGCGCTCTAATGGATGACACAATTCTCAGCAAAGCCGAGGCTGGATATGCAAAATCGGCCGAGTATGGAGTTTTTGCCGAGAAGCCAGGTGCTTTGGTAGGTGCCGGCTCCCCCAGGTTCCTTGTCAGTCCCTTCAACCCCGACGCCCCGGTCGAGGGTGGAATCTCAGGTGCAGTTAAAGGTGCCTTGGCCGGTTTCGTGCCGTTCGGGGTCCCGTCCGGCTCGGGTTCCCCGTCCAGCCCCTCGAAGCATGACGGGATTGGGGTTTCCGGCCGGTCTCAAGCCCATGAGACACTTGGGACCATGACTACCATCATCATGCGCACCTCCGAAGGTGACATCAAAATCAACCTGTTCGACGACGAAACCCCGGAAACCGTGGCCAATTTCCTCGGCCTTGCCACCGGCGAGAAGGAATGGATCGATCCGATGACCGGCCAGCCTTCCCATGAGCCGTTCTACAACGGTCTAACCTTCCACCGCATCATCAAGGATTTCATGATTCAGGGTGGCTGCCCGCTGGGCAACGGCACCGGCGGCCCGGGCTACGACTTCGACGATGAAATTGTTCCTGATCTGAAGTTCGACCACCCGTACCTGCTGGCCATGGCGAACGCCGGCCTGCGTCGTGGCATGGACGGCAAGATCCACGGCACCAACGGTTCCCAGTTCTTCATCACCACCGTGCCGACCCCGTGGCTCGACGGCCACCACACCATCTTCGGCGAGGTTGCGGATGACGATTCCAAGGCAGTGGTCGACAAGCTCGAAGCCGTGAACACCGATCGCATGGACCGTCCGACCGAGCCGGTCGGCATCGTGTCCGTGGAAGTGCTCAAGTAAGCGTTTCCCGCACAGCCGTACAATATAGGAAAGCCCCTCGATTGAGGGGCTTTCTTCATTTTATTTATAGAGGCGTTTGCTTGCAATCACCGGCTTATGTGATTCGTCAACATCACATTTTGCGCAGTCGCGGCTCCGCGGAATCCTTCGCGCCGGTGATGCGGTACACGTCGAACACGCCTTCGATTTTACGCACGGCGGCGAGCAGGGTGTTCAGATGCTGCGGATCGGCCATTTCGAAGCTGAATTGGCTGGTGGCCACACGGTCGGTGCCGGTGGAAATCGAGCCGGAGATAATGTTCACGCCGTGATCGGACAGCACGCGTGTCACATCGCTCAGCAGATGCGGACGGTCAAGCGCCTCGACCTGGATCTTGACCATGAACACGCCCTTGGTGCTGGTCCACTGCACATCCACCACACGTTCGGGCTGGCGTTTCTCCAGTTCGAGCATGTTCTGGCAGTCCACGCGATGCACGGACACGCCTTGGTTGCGGGTGATGAAGCCGATGATCTTGTCTCCAGGAACCGGCATGCAGCATCGGGCCAGCTTGACCCAGATGTCCCCCACGCCCTTGACGGAGATACCCAACGAGCTGGTGGTCTTCTTGGTACGCTCCACCTGCTTGAGCGGCAACGCCTCCTGCTCGACTTCCTCATCCACCTCGTCGCTGCCCGCGTCACGGACCAGATGCGAGATGACGTTCTGCGTGGAGATCTGGCCATCACCAATCGCCACGAACACGGCTTCCGCGTTGGCAAGGTTCAACTCGTCGGCGACACCCACCAATGCTTCCGGAGTCAGCAGCGTGGTGATTGGCAGGTTGCGCTTGCGCATGGCGCGCGTCAGCTCGTCACGGCCTTCCTCGACGGCTTCGGTACGGCGTTCCTTGCTGAACCATTGACGAATCTTGTTGCGTGCCTTCGGGCTCTTGGCGAAGCTCAGCCAATCACGCGACGGACCTGCGGATTCGGACTTGGATGTCAATATTTCAACGGTATCGCCATTCTCGAGCTTGGTATCAAGCGGCACCAATCGTCCGTTCACGCGCGCACCCATGGTACGGTGACCGACTTCGGTGTGCACCGCATAAGCGAAATCAATCGGAGTGGCTTCGGCGGGAAGCGAGACGATCTTGCCTTTCGGCGTGAACACGTAGACCTCTGCCGCGCCCAAATCCTCTTTGAGGGAGCCAAGGAATTCGTCGGAATCCGGCGTTTCGCTCGTCCAGTCGGCAAGTTGCTGAATCCATTTGAGGTTGTCGGCCTCGCTCAGCTCCTGGTTTTCGCCACGCTTGCGGTCGGACTTGTCAGGCGAGCTCAACGCGCGTCCGGCTTGGCCGTTCTCCTTGTACTTCCAGTGCGCAGCGATGCCGAATTCCGCGCGGCGGTGCATGTCCCACGTGCGGATCTGAATCTCCACCGGCTTGCCGCCGGGGCCGACCACCGTGGTGTGCAGGCTCTGGTACATGTTGAGCTTCGGCATGGCGATATAGTCTTTGAAACGGCCGGGAACAGGGTTCCACCGCGCATGCACGGCACCCAACGCCGCATAGCAGTCCTGAATCGTGTCGACGATGATACGCACGCCCACCAAATCATAAATGTTGGCGAAATCGTGCCCGCGCACGATCATCTTCTGGTAAATGGAGAAGTAGTCCTTCGGACGGCCCGTCACATAGGCTTTGATGTGCTGTTCGTCGAGATCCTCATTGATTTCGGCGAGAATCTGCTTCAGGTACACGTCGCGTTGTCCGGCGCGACGGGCCACCAATACCACAATCTCGTTGTAGATCTTCGGATACAGAACCTTGAAGCTGAGTTCTTCCAACTCGGTTTTGATGGCGTTCATGCCAAGACGGTTGGCGAGCGGCGCATACACATCCAGCGTTTCACGTGCCTTTTTCTGCGCGTTCGACTGCTTGACGTAACGCCATGTACGGGCGTTGTGCACACGGTCGGCGAGCTTGACCACCAGCACGCGCACGTCGCGGCTCATCGCCACCACCATTTTGCGGATGGTCTCGGCCTGGGCGGAATCGCCGTATTCCATTTTGGAAAGCTTCGTGACGCCGTCCACCAGGCCGGTCACCGTGTCGCCGAATTCGGCGCGGCATTCGTCGAGCGTGTAGTCGGTGTCCTCCACCGTGTCGTGCAGAAGGCCCGCTGCCACAACCAGCGGCCCCATGCCAAGATCGGCGAGGATCTGCGCCACTGCAAGCGGATGGATGATGTACGGCTCGCCGGATTTACGCCGTTGCGACGAATGCTGGGTGACGGCGCGCCGGTAGGCTCTCGCGAGAATGCTCATGTCCTCGTCGGGATGGTGGTATTCGCACATCTTGAGGATTGGTTCAAGCGGGTCAAGCGGATTCGTGCTGATCTCGCAGCCCAACATTCTGGCCGAACGAACCTCATGATCCATGTCGCTCATTTCGCTCCTCCTCGCTTGGAATGTACCCTATAGTACCCGCGCATCACCATATGACGGATGTATCCGGCCGCGTGTTGCACGGCCGGATACATCCTCGGTCTTTGTGTATTGCAGTCCCGTCAGGACGCAACGCCGGTTGATCCGAAGCCACGTTCCGCGCGGTCGGATCCGGGCAGGGTCTGCGCCTCGATGAATTTTGCCTCGACGTAGCGTTGGATGACCAGCTGTGCGATGCGGTCGCCCGGATGGAACGTCACGGCGCGTTCCGGATCGAGGTTGATCAACGGCACCTTGATTTCGCCACGGTACCCAGCGTCGATGGTTCCCGGCGCGTTAAGCACCGTGACGCCCTGCTTGACGGCGAGTCCCGAACGCGGATGCACCAGCGCCACATAGCCGGCAGGCAATGCGATTGCCACTCCCGTGGGCACCAGCGCCCGCTGGAACGGCTTCAACGTCACTTCTTCGGTGGTGCGCAGATCGGCACCGGCATCTCCGGCATGGGCGTAATGCAGCTGAGCCGGCTGCCCGGGATCCAGCGACTTTACCAGAACCTCGACGTTTTCCGGCTCGTTGTATGCCTCGTCGAACGCCATCAGGCCGCACACTCCTTGCATACCGGCTGTCCGTCGTCGGTAGTGTAGGCAAGCTGGCTGCGATGCTTCACCAGGAAGCATTCGGAGCAGATGAACTCGTCGCCCTGCATCGGAATGACGGTCACCGAAGCGTCCTCATTGCTCAAATCGGCGCCCGGCAGCTCGTAGTCTTCGGCAATGGCGTTCTCGTCATCGTCCATATCGTTGGAATTGTTCTGAGAACCCTTGCTCAAAGCCTGGAGCGACTCCTCGTCCTCGTCTTTGTTGCGCGGGGAATCATAATCCTGTGCCATCGAGATTCCTTTCGTCATCTATGGTGCTTATGCGCCATAGAATACATGACTTTTCCCCCGCTAGGATACACGAATTGAAATACTCGTAAAATCCGACACGTGGGGCACAATAGAATTAATAGAAAAATCTAAGGGAAAGTGGTGTGTTGTGCCTGAGAATGCGCTCGAAGATGCACGGTTCGATCATGTGAGTGAAACCGGTGAGCTCGTCTTTGTTTCAGGTGCCGGCAAATTCGCCGTCAAGGTCGATGAAGCGCTTGAAAGAGCCATTTTGGAGGCAAAGCAGATTCGCACCGAAACCCAAGAGGAGTGTCAGCAGCAAGCGCCTTCCACGCTGCCGATCTCCCAAATCCAATCCTTGATTCGAGCCGGAGCCAATCCGACCCGCGTGGCGGAGCGATATTCGTTGAGCGAAGCGCTTGTTCGGCGTTTCTCGGCGGCGGTGGAAACCGAAAAGCAATATGCGATCGAACAGTTCCTGGCGGTTCCCGCGCCGAAGGAAAGCCGTGTGCGCACGCTTTCCGAACTGATCGAACGCACTTTCGCCGCAGCCCACGTACGGTTGGAGGATGTGCGGTGGAAGGCCACCAGACGCGGTTTGGAACCGTGGAAGATTACCGCGGAGTTCGATTCCGCAGGTCATGCCGCCCGTGCGGAATGGTCTTGGAACATGCATGACAACGCGGTCAACTGTCTGAACGCAACGGCACGCAAGCTCATCGGCGAGCAAGACACGCCGACGGAAGGACACACCGAGAAGCAGGTCGACCAGAATTTTCTCGCATCATTGAATTTGCCGGGCGATTCCGCACGTTCCGCACGTATCGAACAGACGGTGTCCGCTTGGAATGCTCCGGAACCGGTTGCACCACAAGCCACGAATATCAAGACCACCGTTGAGACTCAGTCATCGGCGACCGTTCCGCTGCCGAACCGTCCGGAAATCGCGACGACGCAGTACCCCGCCCCTTCAACGACGGAACCTGCCCAAAACTCGCAAAACACGCAATCCGCCGGCGAGCAGCAGTCCGATAAGTCCAAGATGGCATCATCCGATCCTCATAGTCAGAGCACCACCAAATCGAAGCGCCGTGCAGGACGCTCCGCAGTGCCGAGTTGGGATGAAATTCTGTTCGGTGACTGATTAACGTTCCCTAACATCCCACGGCAACATCCGTTCAGACGTTCAGATCATTCAATCAAGCCACGTCAATCAGGCATGGAATATCAGATTCCATGTAGGTCAGCGACCCGTGCACGCTGGGCAGATGCATCGCCTTCTCCGCCTGTGTGCGGGAATCGACAATGGTGGTAGAGCCCGCAGCGGAGACGACCACATCGCCGATCATCGACTTGACGCGTTCATCGACTGGTCCGTAGACGCCTTCCTCGATTGCCTGCCGGCGGGTGCGCACCTGGGCGCGCTCCCCCAGCACGTCACGCCAACGAGCGGCGATGTCCTCCGGATTCTCGCCATCCTCGCCATAAAGCATGACACAGCGTGGTTCGCCGCCGACATTCGCGACGCCCCACATCAGCTGGGGTTCGGACACTATGTCGATGCAGGCTTCCGGGTCGGCGGTTATCATGCCATGATCCGCCACGATGACGATCAGCGTGTTCTTCGGCACACTTCGACGCAGCAAAGACAACTGGGCGTCGATACGCTCATATGTGCCGATCCACTTGTCGGAGTCCCAGCCGTAATTGTGTCCGATCTTGTCCGCGTCGCGCAGGTACACGTATGTCAGTCCGGGCGTGTTCGCCGCTTTCGCCGCGGTCATGATACGTCGGTGTGGATCGTCATTGGAGATGTAGTCGCTGCCACGTAACGCCGCCTGAGTCAACGCGGAGAACGCGAATTTCGGCAGTCCCGAACTGGTGACGCGAACATCCTGTTCCGCCAATCGTTCGAATATGGTCGGCTGCTGTTGCAGTTTCAGCGGTGCGGGCGCGTTTTTGAAAGAGATGAGCTGGCAGATTTCGCCATTGTCGGGATTGAGCTGCGTATACCCCGTCATGCCGGTTAATCCGGGGCATGTGCCGGTGCCGAACGTGGACATGGCGGCCACGGTGGTGCTGGGCATGCATGTGGCGATTGGCCGCTGGTTAACGCCATCCGCCATCAGCGACCGTAGATAGGGTGAATGCCCCAATCTCATATTGATGTTCCAATATCCGAGACCGTCCACCAGGACCACGACTGCCGAACGCGCGTCCGGCAGGCCAAGTGCCTCTTGGAGTCGTTTCGGATCGGCATGGATGGCCGTTGGAATCGGATGCCCGATGGCGCTGGAAATGGCGGGAAGTACCGAGGATAGGTGGAGAGCACCGCCGCGGCCGCCCTCATCCGGCAGTTCGTCGCCATATCGTGCCGGACTGGTCATGGCTAGCAGCTGGTCGATTTCGGGCACTTCAACACTCATGGTTCCCATTCAAGCACCGCGGCAGTACCAGCTGGTAATATTGCTAGGTTGATTACCATAACCTTTCCGTGAGGAGAACCACCGCATGGTGTCGCACCGCAAACCGGCAAAACCAGCCTTTGACCCGCGTACGGTCAAGGAGAACATCGTCGAAACGCCGTTGAACGAGGAAATGAGCAAGTCGTTCCTCGAATACGCGTATTCGGTGATTTACGCCCGAGCGCTGCCTGATGCCAGGGACGGTCTCAAGCCGGTGCAACGACGCATCATCTATCAGATGGGTCAGATGAGCCTCAATCCGGACCGGCCGTATATGAAGTCGGCGCGTGTGGTTGGCGAAGTGATGGGCAAGCTCCATCCGCATGGCGATTCCGCGATTTACGAGGCGATGGTACGTTTGGCGCAGCCGTTCGCCATGCGGCTGCCATTGGTGGACGGTCACGGCAATTTCGGTTCTCTCGATGACGGTCCTGCTGCTTCTCGTTATACCGAGGCTCGTATGGCGCCGGCCGCGTTGGGCATGAATGCCGATATCGCCGAAAATACCGTCGATTTCACGCCGAATTACGATAACAAGCTTCAGGAGCCGACTGTGCTGCCTGCCGCGATTCCGAACCTGCTGGTCAATGGTGGTTCCGGCATTGCCGTCGGCATGGCCACGAATATGGCCACGCACAATCTTGGCGAGGTGGTGGCTGCGGCCAAGCATCTTATGCGCCATCCCGACGCGACGTTAGAGGAGTTGATGCGCTACGTGCCGGGTCCGGATTGGCCGGGCGGCGGCGTGATTGTGGGCCGCAAAGGCATCCGCGAGGCGTACGAGACGGGTCGTGGCGCGTTGACCACGCGTTCCGTGACGCATATCGAAAACGTGACGGCTCGCAAAAAGGCCATCGTCGTGACGGAACTGCCGTTCATGGTGGGTCCGGAACGTGTGTTGGAACGTATTTCCGAAGGTGTGAAGAACCGTAAGCTGGAAGGTATCTCCGGCGCCATCGATCTGACCGATCGACATAACGGCACCCGTCTGGTCATCGAGGTCAAGACCGGGTTCGATCCGAACGCCGTGCTGGTCCAGCTGTTCAAGCACACGCCGTTGCAGGATAATTTCACCATCAACAATGTGGCGTTGGTCAACGGCCGCCCGCATACCATGGGCCTCAAGGAGATGCTTCAGGTATGGGTGGATCATCGTCGTGTGGTGATCCGCCGACGCAGTGAATTCCGCAGGAAGAAGGCGCTTGAGCGGCTGCACTTGGTGGAGGGCTTGCTGCTCGCCATGGTGGACATCGATGAAGTCATTCAGGTGATTCGCTCTTCTGATGATGCCGAGGCCGCGAAAACAAAGCTTATCGCCGTATTCGATCTGGACGAGATTCAGGCACAGTACATTCTTGACTTGCGGCTGCGCCGTCTGACCAAGATGAGTCGTATCGAGCTTGAGGCGGAACGCGACGACCTGGAGCGGCGTATCGAAGAGCTTGAACGCATTCTTGCTTCCGATGAGGCGCTTGACGGCGTGGTCATTGACGAAATGGATGACGCCGTGGCCAAATACGGCACTCCCCGGCGCACGGTGCTGCTGGATGAGGATGAGGAAGGCAATTTGACGCCTGTTGTGGCGCATGGCGATGATGGCGTCTCTGCAAACGCGATGGCTGCCGCGCGCGCCGCCGCGACCGTATCCTCCGCAGCAGCCGATGTCGCCGCAGCCGCAAAGGCCGCAAAGAAGGCCGGCGATGAGAATGCCACCGCATCGGCTCTGCAGATTGATGACGAGCCGTGCGCGGTGATGCTGTCCGCCACGGGCCTGATCGCACGCACTTCCGAGGATGCGGTGGAACGTTGGGAGAATCGTTCGGCTTCCGACGGACGCGCCAAGGATGATCAGATCGTTTCGATGTTCCGCACGTCCACACGTTCCTCATACGGCTTGGTTACTTCAGCGGGTCGTCTGGTGCTGGCCCATGTGGTCGAATTGCCGAAGGTTTCCGCGGATGGGCCGCTCAGTGTCACGGGTGGTGTGAAGGCCGAGGAACTGCTGGGCATGACGGAGAACACCGATCCGATCCGCGGCGAACGGGTGATTGCTGCGATTGATATGCCGTCCACGGATGACGACGGTCAGCTTGTTCCTTTGGCGTTGGGCACCCGCAACGGCGTGGTCAAGCGTTGGAACCGTGAATCTCCGACCACAATGGATTCGTGGAGCGTCATCGATTTGAAGGATGATGACGAAGTGCTTGCCGCTGCCGAAGCCCGTGATGAGGATCGTCTGGTGTTTGTGTCCACCGATTCCTCGTTGTTGACGTTCGAAGCGAAGAATGTGCGTCCGCAGGGCCGTACCGCTGGCGGCATGGCGGGCATTCGTCTGGCTGAGGGGTGTTCGGTGGCCGCGTTCGCGGTGGTGCCTGACGGCAAGGTGACATGGAATTACGAAGAAGGCGAGAATGGACTGTTCTCTGCTTCCGGAGCCGTGGTGTTGACGGTTGCCGGCGATTCCGAAGCGTTGCCTGGCACTGAAAACGGTGCCGCGAAGGTCACGCCGTTGGAGATGTATCCGACGAAGGGCCGTGGTACGGGTGGCGTGCGTTCGCAGCGATTCCTCAAGGGGCAGGATACGTTGATTCTCGCGTTCGTGGGCGCGTATCCGTTGCATGCTTCCACGCAAAGTGGCGCTCCTGTGGAATTGCCGAAGCCTGATATGCGACGCGATGGTTCCGGTACGGATCTGTCGGCGCCGATTGCGGTGGTCGGCTGATTCGACGAAATCGATTGGCGGGGCTCTGGACTGATTCTTCTTCCGGTTCAGGGCCTTCCCGTTTTGCGCACTTGGGCCGCCAGGTTGAATGAGCAGGCTGGGTGAAAGTGCCTCCGGCTTGGTTCAGCCATATAGCTTCATGCCTTGTGGGCTGTCCACGAACCCGGCAGCATGCAGCAAACGTCTGTATTCGTTGCGTTCCTTCAATGATTCACCGTTCATTTCGGCGAAGCTGACGCTGCCCTTGGACTGATGCTGCAATGCATAGGCAAGTTCCGTACATGCCGGCTGCAATATTCGCTCGTCATCGGTGAAGCTGACGATTCTGTGGCTTTTCGGCACGGCGAACAGCACCGGCATGCCGTGGTCGAGCACGATGACCGATTCCGCTCTGCGCGCCGGTTTCATATGGTGTTGTTCGGGCCATGTGATCGCGGAGCCTGTCAGGTTGGCCGGGTCGGTCACGTCGAGCGCCACGCAGGATTGGCTGCGCGCCTCGTCGTCGCCGCGCAAGGCGTCCACTGTGTCACGTCCGGCGAATTGGGCCGCTCCGAATCCTTTGACGAACATGCCTCTGACCAGATTGCCGTGTTCTTCCATACGTTTGAGTACCGGGTATAGTCCGGAGAATCCGCCTGCGACCTGCTCCTTGTCGATTAGCGGAGCGGCGATCACGCCATATCGGTCGAGCAGCGATTCGATCAATGCGATGTCGTATTCCTCGATGCCGGCTGTTGGTTTGCCGGCGGTATCGTCCGTTTGATCCGGTATCGCCATTGGACTGGTCCGGGACGAGTCGACCGCGGACCATAATCCACCGAGCGTCGCCGGTGTCGAGGCGTGGATCCGTACGCGTCTGCGTGCGGCAGTGCGTGGCGCGCGCACTGAAACCGTGCCTTGAGCCAAGGCCCGAACGGGAGCGAATGAACTGTTCGTCACTTTGCCTTGCCATACCAAGGACCACAAGGCTTCCTCGAACTGGCTTTCGCCCCATGCGGGAAGGATGATTTCCCCTGTTTCAGGATTCACGTTGACTTCCGCATGTTCCTGCCAGATGGCTTTGGCGGCTGTGGAAAGCTGCCGCGCATGGAAGGCTCCCCCATTCGATAATGCGGCAAGTATCGTCTCCGGCACGGTCATGGTTCCGGCACTATAGGCATTGTTCTGCGATTGTTCGCCGGGTTTCGTCAGCAGCCGTGAATCAGCTGGATGGAATGCGATTCCGCCGGCTTCCTTGGCGTTGGAACCATTGATTTTGGAGCCGACCCATACCACGTCTCCGGATGCGAGCAATTCGTCCAACATACTCGGTTGGTAGTCGCGAACGCGTGCGGGGAAGACCGAGGATTCCCAAACGGAGGCGTTGAGGTATATGCCTTCAAGCTGTTCGATCACACGCATCAGCCCGTCGACGCCTTCATATCGGGCGCCACCCACAGGTCCGACACCTTGTCTGTCCAACAGGAACGCCTGATAGACGGCCGGTTCCACCGGCTTGATGGCTTTGCGTGCCTTGGCAAGCGAAAGCGCGCGGATACGCCGAAACACGTCTTTGTGGAGCCATTGCTGGGGCGTTTGCCGAGGTGACCGTTCCGATGCTGAATCATCGGAACCATTGGCGTCCGCTCCGGCCGCATCATCGACGAAATGGCCTTTCAGCAGTTCGCCTTTGGCATGTAATTCATCCAACATGCGTACGCCTTGGACAGCGTCCAATCCCAGTTCGGCGATCATCTGATCCGCGGTGAATGGGCCATGCGTTTTGGCATATCGCGCCACACGGCCGGCAATGTCGGTCTCGTCCAAATCGTTCCAGAACGTCCGTCCGGCAAGCTCCTTCCCAATCTGCGCGATGACGTCGGCATCCAACAGCGAAGCCATATCCGTGGCGCCCAGAAGACGTTCCAGCACTTCCGGGTCCATGGACAGCAGTTGCGTGCTGCGTTCGGCTTGCGGCACGTCGTATTGGTACATGACCGCGCCCACGTATCCGAACAGCATGTTTTCCGCGAACGGCGACGGCGTTTCCGTGACGGTCTCGCTCAAAGAGATGACGCCGGAGCGTAATCCGGACATCACATGTTTCAGCGCGGGCAGATCGTACACGTCCTGTAGGCATTCGCGTGCGGTTTCCAACAGCAACGGGAAGTTCTTCCGAGTTCGGGCGGCGTTGAGCAGTTGCGCCGCGCGCAGCCGCTGCTGCCATAAGGGGACGCGTCTGCCGGGGTTGGCGCGTGGCAGGAACAGCGATCGCGCCGCGCATTCTCGGAATCGTGCGGCATACAGCACGCTTTCGCCGACTTGTGTTTCGATGATGCGTTGCAGCTCTTCCGTGTCGAACAGCAGCAGCTCGCGGATCGGCAGGTTGCCGTCGCCGTCCGGGAGGCGGATGATGATGCCGTCGTCGGCCGCGTATACCTGCCCATCGAACCCGTATCGTTGTTTGATACGTGTGGTGATGGCCATGGCCCATGGTTCGTGCACGCGTCTGCCGTATGGCGAGTGGACGATCACACGCCAATCGCCTTCTTCATCCTGGCAGCGTTCGACGACCAGCTCACGGTCGTTGGGAATCGTTCCCGTGGCGGCGCGCTGTTCGGCAAGCAGGTCGGCAAGATTGCCGATGGCGTTGTCGTCCAATCCGTCACGACGTAGACGTGCGATTGTTGTCGTGTCGAATCGGCTGGTTTTGTCTCCTGCGATGCCGTCCGAGACTTCCGCGCGTAGTCCTTGCGCCATATCGCGTATGAATCGGCCTTGGGACCGTCCGAATGCCGCGTCCCGCCCGTCGCCTTCGCCATGCCAGAACGGCAGTCGGGCGGTACGTCCTGGAGCAGGAACCACCACCACACGGTCCCGGGTGATTTCCTGGATCTGCCAGGTCGATGTGCCGAGGGTGATGACGTCTCCAACCCGGGATTCGTACACCATTTCCTCATCCAGCTCCCCCACTTTGCGTGGGCCCGGTCCGGAGCCTTCTTCGGGAAGCACCACGGTGTAGGTTCCTCGGTCGGGTATGGTGCCTCCGCTGGTCACGGCCAGTCGTTGAGCGCCAGGGCGCGCGGAGATGAGACCCGCCTCTTCGTTGTATTGCAGTGGTGGCCGGAAGGCGGAGAAATCCTCGCCGTTGTAGGCGCCGGTCATCATGCCCATCACAGCATCGAACATGGTTCTGTCGAGATCTTCGAATGGCGCGGCCTTGCGCACGGTCACGTACCAGTCGTCTGGTTTCAGATCATCCATCGCCGCGGCGGCGACGGTTTGCTGGGCAAGCACGTCCAAGGGGGTGCATGGAATGGTCAGTGTTTCGATGTCTCCGGAGCGCATGCATTCGATGCTTGCGGCCGTGCCGATGATTTGTTCTCGGGTGATTGGGTAGAACAGCGCATGCGAGACTCCCCCGACCTTGTGGTCGGCGCGCCCCACCCGCTGCAATCCCGAGGATACGGACAATGGCGGTGCGATCTGGATGACCAGATCCACTGAACCCATGTCGATGCCGAGTTCAAGGCTCGACGTGGCGACCACGCAACGTAATTGGCCGCGTTTGAGCTGCTCTTCGATCTGTTTGCGCCGGTCTTTGGAAACGGAACCATGATGCGCCATGGCGATTGCGTCGGCGTCCGCATGCGAGGAGACCAGCATGGTGGTGGAGCCGACCACGGAATCGTAGTGTTTGGCGAAGCCTTCACGGCCTTCCGGGGAGCCCAGATCCGGATACGGCTGGGTGGAATCACTGGCTGTGGACTCCGGCTGGGATGCGTTGTCCGACACACTCAAGGCCGTTCGGCCAAGCCTACGGTCGGACAGCGCATCCCGCCCTGCGTCCGCTTTGACGGCGGTTTCAGACCCAGTTTTCCGGGATGTGCGCAATTGCGCATACAGGTCGTTGAGCCGTGCGGTGAGTTTTTCCGCAAGGCCACGGGAGTTGACGAACACGAGGGTGGTGTGGTGTTTCAGCACTTCGTCAAGCACGCTGCGTTCGATGGCCGGCCATACCGAACCTCCGGTCGAAACCCGTGAGGTATGTTCGTCTCCCCCGACCGAAGTCAGTCCTTTACGTTCCGCCAATGCCTCCATGGCAGGACTCACCCCGGAAATATGCGTGGTATGGCGGTTCGGAAGTTTCACGGCGCCTGTCCTCCGCCCTGCGTCGTCGGAGACGGGATCGCGCATGGCCGAAAGCGGTTCCACCACTTTCAGATCCATGTCGGGGTGCGATTCGGGTCTGATGACGCGTACCGGCCGCGTGCCGCCAAGGAAACGTGCGGCTTCGGCCGGCGGTTCCACAGTGGCGGAAAGCCCGATGCGTTGGACAGACCGGCCGGCAAGGCTTTCCAATCGTTCCAAGCTCAGCGCCAGGTGCGCGCCACGTTTGGAGCCCGCGATGGCGTGCACTTCATCCACGATAACGGTATCAACGGCGGAAAGTATCCGTCGCGCCTTGGAGGTGAGCAGCAGGAACAGCGATTCTGGCGTGGTTACGAGGATATCCGGCGGATGGCTGACGATTCTGCGCCGTTCCTGCGGCGTGGTGTCGCCGCTTCGTATGCCCACGCTGACTTTCGGCGATGGCAATCCCATCGCCTCGCACTGTCCGGCGATGCCAGCCAATGGCGCTTGGAGGTTCTTGGCCACATCCACGCCCAGAGCCTTCAATGGCGAAATATACAGGACCTTGACGCCGCGGACGGGTTTACGTTTCTTGGCATTGCAATCGGATTCAGCCGTGCCGTCCCCACCGCCGGACGTCCGCAATAAGTCATCGCCCTCCTTCGTCATCAGACGGTCGATTGCGGAAAGGAAGGCGCACAATGTCTTGCCGGAGCCGGTGGGCGCCACCACCAACACGTTCTCGCCGGAGCGGATGGCCGGCCATGCCAAACGTTGCGCCTCCGTCGGAGCATTGAACGCATGCTTGAACCAGGCATTGGTAGCCTCCGAGAACAAGTCCATGCATTCGTACATACGTTCGATTATGGCATCGCCTTCAGACATCATCCACAACCGGCGGAAAGCTCGTCATCCACCGTCGTCGGCTCATTCGAGCACACCACCCGGCTGACACATTCGAGCGTCTCACATATGGCGTCGTCAGGCGGCCGCACGGTCGCCGCACTTGCGGCGCAAGGTCTCATGCATGGCGACCATCAGCGCCAGGAACACCACCAGATAGAACGGGAACAGGTTGACCGAAACATGTTGCGCGATCAGCCCGAACAGCGGCGGCATGCACATCGATCCCACATAGGCGCAAGCCATCTGCATGCCGACGATGGCCTGCGATTTGTCCTCGCCGAAATAAGCAGGAGTGGAATGGATGACGCACGGATAGATCGGCGCGCAGCCCAAACCGATGACCATTAGTCCCGCGATGGTGCCGATATTGTGCGGCAGCGGCAGGAGCATGATGACGATGCCGGTCAGCACCAACGCCTGGCCAAGACGAATCATGGCCGGATCGTTCAGTTTCATGGTCAGGAAACCGCTGGCGAGACGTCCGACGGTGATGCCGATGCAAAACAGGCTTCCCCACATGGCCGCCGTGGTCTTGTCGATGCCCTTGCCAAGCGCCATATAGCTGCTGGCCCACAACATGGCGGTCGATTCGAGCGCGGAATAGCAGAAGAACATCACGAGGATCTCGCGGGCGCCACGGATGGCGAGCACACCGCGAATACCAAGCGGCTTGCGCCGGTCAGCTGTTTCCCCTTCCGATTGCTCGGACTGCGCGGATTGCACGGAAGAGGTTTCACTCGTCCGCTGCGGTTCGACGGTCTTACGCGCCTTCCACAACGGCAGGCTCAGCACCAGCACCGCGGTGAGCACGACCTGCAGAATGGAGATGGTCCGGTAGCCCCACGCCCAGCCATGGCCGGCACCCAATGCGCTTGCCATGATGTACGGGCCAAGCAGCGTGCCCAAGCCCCACATGGCGTGCAGCCAGCTCATGTGACGGCTTTCGTAGTGGATTGCCACATAGTTGTTGAGCGCCGCATCGACGCCACCCGCGCCCAAGCCGTACGGAATGGCGAAGAGCAGCAGCATCCAGTAATTCGGCGAGATGGAGAAGCCGAACAATGCGAACGCCGTTAACGCAACGGACACTGCCGTGACCTTGCCTGCACCGAATCGCAAGGTCATGCGGTCTGATAGCAGCGCGGACACGATGGTGCCGGCGGAAATCGTCATGGAAATGCCACCCGCCCAGGAAATCGGCGCATGCAGGTCGCCGCTCATCGTCGGCCATGCGGCGCCGAGCACCGCGTCCGGCAGACCCAGACTGATGAAGGCGATGTAAATCACGGCGAGCAGCAGATTGGCCACAGTCAGCTCCTTGTATGTTTTATGTTTGCGGCAATAAAATCACGAAAATACTCCGCTATTTTATCCAAAGTTACCTACCAAACGGTATTTTGTATCTTGCGCTATCGACCGACGTTTTTGCATTATCGTGCATACACGAAAAGCGGGTCTCCGCCGTAACGCAAGACCCGCCAATCGCAATCGCCATGCAATATCAGGTGTCGATCTTGGAACGGTCGAAATCGTCGGCGTTCTCCACGATGAACGCCTTGCGCGGCGGCACGTCATCACCCATGAGCAGGCTGAAGATGTGGCTGGCCTGTTCGGCGTCCTCCATGCGGATACGGCGCAGCATGCGGGTGCGCGGATCCATGGTGGTATCGGCCAGCTGGTCGGCGTCCATCTCACCCAAACCCTTGTAACGCTGGATGTCCTCGTTGTAACCGATGTGCTTTTTATCAAGCTCGGCGAGTTTGCCTGCCAACTCATCATCGGAATACGTGTAGATGTACTCGCCCTTATGCGTACCCGTCAACGCGATACGATGCAGCGGCGGCACGGCGGCATACACATGACCGTATTCGATAAGCGGCCGCATGTACCGGTAGAACAGCGTCAGCAGCAGGATGCGGATGTGCGCGCCGTCGACATCGGCATCGGTCATCATGATGATCTTGTTGTATCGGGCCTGTTCGATGTCGAAGCTTGCGCCGGATCCTGCGCCGACCACCTGGATGATGGCTGCGCATTCCTTGTTGGACAGCATCTGCGCGAGCGATGCCTTCTGCACGTTGAGGATTTTGCCTCGAATCGGCAGCAACGCTTGGAAACCGGAATTACGGGCGGCCTTGGCTGTGCCCAATGCGGAATCACCCTCGACGATGAACAGTTCGGCCACATCGTCATTGCCGGGCTGGCAGTCGGACAGTTTCGGCGGCATGGACGCGGATTCAAGCGCGTTCTTACGGCGTGTGACTTCCTTGGTCTTGCGCGCCTGCACGCGGGCATGCATTTCGCCGACGATTTTCTCCAGCACGCGGCCGGACTGTTCCTTGTAACCGCGTTTGGAGCCGGTAATCATCTCACCGAACTGCTTATCAGTCATTCTGGAGACGATCGGCTTGACTTGCGCGGTGCCGAGCACGTCCTTGGTCTGGCCTTGGAACTGCGGTTCGGCGATGCGGACGGTGACGACGGCCACCAGACCGGCGAGAATGTCGTCACGTTCCACCTTCATATGGGAATCCTTGAGATTCACCTTGAGTTTGCGCGCGTTGTCCTCGATGGCCTTGCGCACCTGCTTGGTGATGCCTTGGAGGAAGCCGTCCACGTGCATGCCGCCGCCGAGCGTCTCCACCACGTTGACGAAGCTGCGCATGGTGGTGTCGTAGCCGTTGGTCCATCGCATGGCGATATCGACTGCGCAATCACGCGTCACCTTCTGCGCATGCAGTTCACCATCGTCTCCGACCGCCTGCGTTTCTTCAACATACGTGTCCTCGCCGGCGATGCGCCAAATATCGGAGACCGCTTCGCCTTTGGACAGGAAGTCGACGAAATCCTTCACGCCTCCGGTATGGCAGAATTCTTCGACGCGCGCATGCGGATATTTCGGCTGCACGGGTTGGGAAACGGTTTCCTGCGATTGCGTGGCAGCATCGTTTTCTTGCGATTCGGCTGATTCATCAGCTTCGGCTGAATCCTCCTGCAGTATGTCGGCAGAGGTTCCGATATCATCCGTTTCAGCGGACGTGTTCTCTTCCGTCACCTGTTCGATGACATTGTCATCGACTTCCAGCATTTCGTCAATGGACTCGTCGCCGGTTTCGGGAATGTTCTCGTCGATGACGGTGATTTTCAGCCCTGGCACCAGGAAACTGGTCTGCCGTACACGGTCGATGAGCTGGTCATAGCTGAATTCAGCGGTGTCGTTGAAAATCTCCGGATCCGCCCAATAGCGGATGCGGGTACCCGTGGTCTTCGGACTGACTTTGCCGATGATCTCAAGTTCGGTGGGACGATTCTTGCGCGTCTTCTTGAATGGCGAATCGGGAGACGGGTGTTCCGGATCAACGTCGGAATACACTCCGGGGTGGCCCTGATGGAAAGCCATGTGGTGGGTTTTGCCGTCACGATCCACTTCCACGTCGAGACGGGAGCTCAATGCGTTCACCACGGATGAGCCGACACCATGCAGACCGCCGGAAGCGCCATACGAGGAATTGCCGAATTTGGCGCCGGCATGCAGCTTGGTCAGCACCACTTCCACGCCGGTGAGCTTGGTTTTCGGCTCCACGTCCACCGGAATGCCTCGGCCATTGTCCGCCACTTCAACGGAACCATCGTCATGCAAGGTCACGATGATGTGGTTGCAGGCTCCCGCAAGAGCCTCATCGACGGCATTGTCGATGATCTCCCATAGGCAGTGCATCAGGCCCTGGCTGTCGGTCGTGCCGATGTACATGCCCGGACGTTTGCGCACCGCATCCAAGCCTTCGAGCACGGTAAGACTCTCAGCACCGTAATTATCCTTAGCCATGTTCCCTTTCAATTGTCGCCTTACAAGACATGAAGTCGAGAAACCCTGCGTTCATGCCGGTTTCTCGACTTCATTTACTCGCGTCTGATTACTATCACTGGTCCAGGAAGTCGCGCAGCGTCTGCGAACGGGACGGATGGCGCAGCTTGGACATGGTCTTCGATTCGATTTGGCGGATACGTTCGCGCGTCACGCCATACACACGTCCGATATCATCCAGCGTCTTCGGCTGGCCGTCCTCCAAACCGTAGCGCATCTTGATGACGCCAGCCTCACGCGGAGACAGCGTTTCAAGCACCTGCTTGAACTGCTCCTGCAACAGCGAGAAGGCGACGGCATCGGACGGTGCGATGGCGTCGGTGTCTTCGATCAGATCACCGAACTCGGAATCGCCATCCTCGCCCAGCGGCGTGTGCAGGGAAATCGGCTCACGCCCGTACTTCTGCACTTCCTGCACCTTCTCGACCGGCATGTCGAGCTCACGGGCCAGTTCGTCCGGTGTAGGTTCGCGGCCGAGGTCCTGAAGCATCTGGCGCTGCACGCGGGACAGCTTGTTGATGACTTCCACCATATGCACAGGCACACGAATGGTGCGGGCCTGATCAGCCATGGCACGGGTGATGGCCTGGCGAATCCACCATGTGGCGTACGTGGAGAACTTGAAGCCCTTCTTCCAGTCGAACTTCTCTACGGCACGAATCAGACCAAGATTGCCTTCCTGAATCAAATCGAGGAACAGCATGCCACGGCCCGTATAGCGCTTGGCAAGAGAGACCACGAGTCGAAGGTTGGCTTCCAGCAGATGGTCCTTGGCACGCTTGCCGTCGTTCGCGGCCCACTTCAGTTCACGCCGGCGTTTGAAATCCATCTTGTCGGATTCCGTGTCCAGCAGATGTTGGGCGTACAGACCGGCCTCGATGCGTTCGGACAGGTCGACTTCCTGTTCGGCGTTCAGCAGGTTCACTCGGCCGATCTGCTTCAGGTAATCCTTGACCGGATCTGCGGTGGCGCCGGCTGCGATCACACGACGCTTCGGATTGCCGGACGGCGTCAGATTGTCGTCGTCATCATCGTCACGCACCACGAAAGCGCCTTTTTCCTTGGGCTCTTCCGGCTTTTTGCGCTTGTCTTCGTCATCGTCTTCCAGTTCGGAATCGTCATCCTCGTCGATATTGTCCTCGTCGAGGTCGTCACCCTCCCCTTCGTCGTCCACGTCATCAAGGTCATCGTCGAAATCATCAAGATCGGCATCCTCGACGGAATCGTCTTCAGGAGCGTCCTGCTCGATCAGGTTCTCTTCTTCTTCCGCTTTCTTGCTTTTCTTGGCGGCGGAGGTCTTCTTCGCGGCCGTCTTGCGCGACGTCTTCGTAGCGGTCTTTGAGGACTCGCTCTTCTTGGCAGCAGGCTTGCGCGTGGAGGCCTTTTTTCCGGAGGTGGTCTTTTCGGTCAGATCAGTCTGTTCCGTATTTACCGTCGTTTCCTTGGTGGCCAAACTTATCCTCCTATTGATCCCGCCGGAAGCGTATACCATATGGACCCACTTCTGGCAAGGGCAAATCGTCAACTATGTGAGTTAACCATCTTGCGAGGACGATTATTCCCGCGTGTTGAGCTCACCATGCGCAAGTACCGCTTCCTTTCGGCGTGTTGCTCTATGTCTCTTCGGCCCATGCCGGTCCGATATGACGATGCGCCGCGGAGCAGATGATCGCCGCGAGCGAACAATTCTCATCCAACGCGAGCGCACGCATCGCGCACAGCATGGCGCGCTCATCGCCCATCCACCACAGCACATAACTGATGATGGCCAATGGCTGCACATGATACCGTTCGGGGACCATCCCGATGATGTCGAACATCATGTTGACGCCGTTGTCGCAACGTTTCGTGTCGGGTTTTCTTGATGCGTCACGGAACGATCCGTTGAGGGATTCCTCCAGATGACGCGTGTTGCCGGGAAGTGTCGGATTGGCCATGAATCCCATGAGAAAGTCACGTGACGAACGTCGTTCATCCACGATGATGGAGACCAGCAGCGCGTCACGCACCGCCATGGTCTGCTGCATGGCGATGGCAAGTGCTCCCGCACCGTTTCTGGACAGTCTGCATTCTGGCGATGAATCGTCACCTCCCGACGATTCATCGGCCAGCTCATCCATCCATTCCGAGAATGGCTCCTGCAGGAAATCGCGTATGCTCTCCGCCATGCCCAGCGATTTGCAATCCTCCACCAATTGGTCTTCAAGCCGTTCCATCTCGGCTTCGCATATCGGCATGGGCTCGTCGATCGTCTTCATGTCTCGTCCTCCTTGGCGTATCGGAGCGGTCGCTTGATGCAGGCCGCTTTGTTGGAACTATGCATCATCCGGCAATGCAATGAGGCGTTTCGGCACCCCTGTGGTCGGAGAACGTGAAGCTCGGCGTGTCACGAAACGTCCGGCACCGTCTCACCCGCTGCAATCATTATGTTTTCCTCTTGTCGAATGTGTGTGGATAACCTTGACCCATGACTAGCTCTTCCGATTTGGAACAGATTGAAACGCGCACGCTCTCGCTGGTAAGGGATTTTTCGTTCCTGCATGCGGACGATCCGGTGGCGAATTCCTGCAAAGCCGTCGCTGATGCGGTGGCGCAGCAGGCGGTCACGTCAAGTGAGGGCGGCAAACGTCTGCGGGCATTGCTGACGTTGGATGCGTTCCGTGCGTTCGCGCCGCAGGATGTGGCGGAACGTGATATGGATGCGGTGTTGGATCTGGCATGCGCGATCGAAGTGTTTCAGACCGGCGCGTTGGTGCATGACGACATCATCGACGATTCCGATCTGCGCCGTGGCAAGCCGTCCGCTCATCGTGCGCTTGCCACGGATACCCATAGTGATGCCATTGGCCATGGTTTGGGCATCATGTTGGGTGATATGCTGGCCACCGCGAGCGTGGATATCGCCAATAAAGCGGCTTGCCGGCTTGGCTCCGGGTCTTCCGTGGTGTCGGCCTTCCTGAATATGCACCGTGAAGTGGAAATCGGCCAAGTACTCGATTTGGCCGTGGAACTCAATACGTTAGACGATCCTGAAGAGCTGGCGTCGGCCTCTTTGAATGTCTTCCGTTGGAAGACCGCCAGTTATACCACTATCGCACCTTTGGAATTCGGTATGCTTGCCGCCGGCCTCGCCCCTGCGGACGCGCGCAGGCTCGCACTGGCGATTGGATTGCCTCTTGGTTTGGCGTTCCAGCTCGCGGATGATCTTCTGGACGTCATCGGGTCGAGCCGCAATACCGGCAAACCGGTGGGCGGTGATATCCGTGAAGGCAAACGCACGGTGTTGCTGGCCGATGCGATTGAGGCTGCCGGCGATGTCGAACGACGTGAACTCATCGACATGTGGGAAGCCGAATCACGTGACGAGGCACATGTTAGGCGTGCCATCGCATTGTTCGAGTCCACTGGTGCCATCGCACGTTCCAAGGAACGGATCGCCGGTCTGTGGCTCGAGTCGAAGGCCGCCATCGAGACGCTTGAACTATCGCAAGATCGCAAAGACATGCTTACCGAAGCATGCGCACGTTTCGTACCGATTGTGCGGGAACAGGGCTGATGCCGCCGCACTGTGAAAGACCCGTGTTCATCGCATCTTCCGCAAACCATTCCTTGTAGACTACAAGTGAACACATCTTTGTCGCGAAACGTTTTTTGAAGAAGGAATCGTACCGATTAGCCATGAGTGAAGCCCAGCATGCCCCCGAAGGCCAGGTCATCGAAGGCCGGTACCGAGTCGTCAGCAGAATCGCCGATGGCGGCATGGCCACGGTGTATCAAGCTGTTGACGAGCGTCTGGGACGCACCGTCGCCATTAAGATCATGCACACGCAGCTGGCACAGGGCCCACAACGCGACCAGTTCGTGGAACGTTTCCATCGCGAGGCCCGTTCCGCAGCAGCAATAGCCAATCCCCATATCGTGCAGGTGTATGACACCGGTGAGTTCGATGGACTGGATTTTCTTGTCATGGAGTACGTGCATGGCGTGAACCTGCGGTACGAAATGAACCAGCAAGTCACGTTCAGCGTTCGTGAGACGCTACGCATAGTCGGTGAGACGTTGGACGGCTTGGCTTCGGCGCATCGCGCAGGCGTGGTGCACCGCGATATCAAACCGGAGAATATTCTGCTCAATGACCGAGGACATGTGCAGATCACCGATTTCGGCCTGGCCAAGGCGGTGTCGCAGGCCACGCTGTCCTCCACCGGCATGCTGCTGGGCACGGCCGCCTATCTGGCGCCAGAAATGATTCAGCACAATCAGGCAACGCCGCAGGGAGACCTGTATTCCGTAGGCATCATGGCTTGGGAGATGCTGGCCGGCAAGGTGCCGTTCACCGCGGACAATCCGGTGACGCTGGTGTTCAAGCACGTGCATGAGGATGTGCCGGATATCACGACCGCTTGTCCGGGCATCAATGCAGGCGTGGCCGCATTCCTCGCCCGTCTTACGGCACGCGCGGTCGAGGACCGTCCCCAGGATGCGTCCGTGGCATTCGACGAATTGCAGCAGTTGCAATCGAACCTCACCATCGACGACTGGCAATACCGTCTGTCAGCCGTTTCCCCGGCCGCAAACGATGCCGCCGACACCATGCCCGGCGATGGCACCCGGCGGATGCCGCTACCGCCCGCTCCCCCAGCACCGCCTGTGCGTCAGAACGACGATCGTACACGACAGTTCAATCCGGAAAACCCGAACAAAACCACCGTCATGCCGGCGCAGCAGGCAGATCCGGAGGCAACCACCCGCTTGGCTTTGGAAAAGAACGACGTCCCCGCCAACAACGTTCCAGCTTCCCCCTCGAACGGTCCGGTCAGTGGTGGACAGCCGAAACGCAGTGGCAAGCGTGCACCTGTCATCATCGCCGTCGTAGCAACCATCGTGCTTGCCTGCGCAGGCGGTGGAGGCTATGCCTGGTGGTATTTCCGAGGACCGGGCAGCTACTGGACCATGCCTCAGCCGGCAGATCTCACATGTTCCGATTCGGAGCCCTGCCGTATTTCCAACATCAAATGGAACGCCTATGAGGAACTGCTGAAATTCTCCAACATCGAGTACGAAGAGACCGAGGCGTTCAGTGATTCCGTCAAGGCTGGCAATGTCATCTCCACCGACCCGGAGAATGTCGGTTCGCATGTGAGCAAACGTCATCATCAGAAGGTCAAGGTGGTAGTGTCCAAGGGTATTAAGCAGGGCACTGTTCCCACAGACATTCTCGATGCCACCAGTGCGAACGGCAAGGATCCGATCAACGCGTTGAAGCGTGCCGGCTTCGACAACATCGAACAGACTCCGGCCAATGATGACGCGTATTCCATGGACGTACCTCAGGGCGCGTTGCTTGATTTAAGCGTGGATCCCGGCGCGACTCTGCCCCATAACGCGAAGATTACCGTCACGCTGTCCCAAGGACCGAAACCGGTTACCATGCCGGACGTCGTGGGCAAATCGAAGGATGAGGCGCAGCAGACGCTTGATGCGCTCAAGCTCACCGTCAACTGGACCGAGCAATTCGATGACAAGATTCCGCAAGGACAGGTGATTTCCGCTTCCGCGAAGACCGGAGACGAGTTGCACTGGGGCGATAGCGTCAATGCGGTGGTGTCGAAGGGACCGGAAACCGTAACGCTGCCGAATTATGTCGGACAGAAAGCCGCCGCTGCCAAAGCCGCATTGGAGAAGCTGGGATTCAGTGTGAAGATCAGCTCGCAACTGACACTTGACTCCAGTCAAGACAAGAAGGTCGCTTCGCAGGATCCGGTAGGAGGCACCGAGGTGCGACTGCGTCAGGAGGATGGCACGCCGAATACCGTCACCTTGAAAATGTATTCGTCGCTGTTCGACTGATTATCCTGATTACAAAATAGAAATCAGGGGTGTCTGTTCCGAAAACATTCTTCGGAACAGACACCCCTGATTGGTTTGGAATGAACCTCGCTGAAAACTTATGCCTTCTTGGCAGCGGATTCGGCTTGTGCCTGCGCTTCGGCCTCCTGCTGGGCTTTGAGCTCGGCCTTGACCTTCTGCGCGTATTCGTCGACGTATTCCTGTCCGCTCATCTTCTGGATCTCACGGGTCACGCGGTCGGTAAGCGAACGCAAATCATCGTGGGTAATCTGGTCGGCGGATTTCTTCTCGACTTCAATCGGCTTGCCGTAAATCACCTTGGACTTGCCTTTGTTCGGAATGACCTGTCCTGGCTTCTGCAGTTCACGCGAACCGATGATGGCGGCCGGAATAATGGGGCAACCGGTTTCGAATGCCAGACGCGCCGCGCCGGTGTGTCCTTTGTAAAGACGTCCATCGGGGCTGCGAGTACCTTCGATGTGAATGCCGAACAGATGTCCGTCCTCGATGATCTCACGGGCGTGGTTCAGTGCGCCAAGTGATTTGGAACCGCCGGAACGGTCCACGGGGAACACGCCGACTGACGTGAACCACCATTTCTTGAATTTGCCTTTGATGCCTTTGCCTTCGAAATATTCGGCCTTGCCCATGAAATGAATCATGCGCGGGCAGGTCAACGGCAGCAACGCATCGTCGATGACGGCAAGATGGTTGGCTGCGATGATGGCGCCACCTTCGTGCGGAATGTTCTCAAGTCCTTGCGCGGTCGGTCCCAAACGGTGGATGGCGATTGGTCCCAAGCCTTTTACGAAAAACCAATAGAGCATTCTTCACGATCCTCCCGGCGGATTGGCCTCCGCCCGATTAGAGTATAAGTATGACTGACCTCAACAATAGCAATGACGATGAAGAACGCCCAAATGACGCGTCGCATGGTGGCGGCTCTCCAATGGACGACTTGGATGCGGCTTGGGCCGAGTTTGCGGATTCGCATGCTGACGATTTGAAGGCCGTGGAACGTTCGCGTAGTGCGAAACGTTTCGAGAAGCATGCGCAACGTCGGGAAAAAGAGGCTTTGCTGTCCATCGATGACTTGGATCAGGGCACGTTCACCAATGATGCGCCGGCGAATGGTCGTGGGCCGCGCGATTTCACTGGTTCGAGCTGGCTTGACACGGATCGGGTCATGGACCGTTACGGTGACGACTTCGTGCCGCCGAATCCTGAAATCGGCCATGTGAAACTGTCAAAACTGGTGTTCTGGATATTGTTGGTGGCCGGCGTCATCGGCATTATCGCTTCCGTGTTCGTTCCGGCGTTGGCTTCGATTCTTGGTTCGATTTTCGGTTTGTGTGCGCTGGTCGGCGCCGCTGGCCTCATCGTGCAGCATAAAGGGCATCGTGAAACGCATACCGACGAATTCGATGATGGAGCACGCGTCTGACGATTCTTTGGCGACAAACTGAATACATCCATCTATGTGAAGGCCCCGGCGGTTATTGAACTGCGCCCCGTTTGTTGGACGTTGTTAATTGGGATACAGGGTCAGACCGCGAGGGACATGCTCCGGAACTCCTCCGGGGTGCGTCCCTCGAGTCGTATCTGGCGTCGTCTGGTGTTCCAATGGATGATGTAGGCGTCCAGCTCGCGTTTGAACTGTTCGTACGAGTCGAACACACGGCCGCGGTAGAACTCGTCCTTCAAGTGGCCGAAGACCTGCTCGGCCGCCGCGTTGTCCAGGCAGTTGCCCTTGCGGCTCATGGAATGGCGGATGCCGAGGCGTTCGAGCTCCTTCCTCCACCATTGGTGCTGGTACTGCCATCCCATGTCCGAGTGCAGGATCGGCTCCGTGCCGGCGGGCAGGCGCTTCTGCTGCCCGAGGTCCGGACTGCGGCTCACGTCCCAGGCCACGATCTCCTTGCTGGCCATGTCGTACACGGGAGCGAGGTACGCCTTGGATCCGGCGACCTTGAACTCGGTGACGTCGGTGCCGAGCTTGGAGAACGGACGGGCCGCGTCGAAGTCGCGTTCGGGCAGGTTATGCACGCGGTCGCCCGTCTCGCCCCTGTACGAGCTGTAGCGTCTCCACGGGTTCCTGGAGCGTATGGCGCATCTCAGCCCCATACGGCGCATGACCCTGAGCACGGTCTTGGCGGATATGCGCGTGCCGAACTCGTGGACCAGGCACATGCGCGCCTGCCGGTGGCCGCACCCGTTCGGGGTGCGCTCCCATATCTCCCGTACCATCGGCTCCACGTCCGGCCTGGACACGTGCGCCGGGCGCGACAGGTGGTGGTAGTACGTGGATTTCGGCAGCCCGGCTATCCTCAGGAGGTGGTCGAGCCGGTGTCCCCGCCCTGCGAGCAGTCGGACGACGGCGCTTCGCTCGCGCCGCGTGACTTGGACGCCCGCAGGGCCCGGAGTTTTTCCAGGTACGCGACCTTCGCCTTCAGGTACGCGACCTGTTCGGCGAGCTCCTGCTCGCGCGTCGGTTCGGGCTTCGGTTTGGATCTCGCGCCTTTCGGCCTGCCCTTGGGTTTCGGCCTGAGCGCCTCCGGAGCGCCGGACCGGTAGTCGCGGCACCAGCGCTCCAAGGACGCGATGCTCGCGATCCCGTGCCCGGCCATGGCCTCCGTCTTGGTCAGACCGTTCTCGACGTGGTCGCGCGACGCGGCGACCTTCGTCTCCCAGTCGTAGCGTCTGCTGCCGCCGCCTCCCATGACCGCCTCCTCGCCGTTGGACCTGTACAGCCTGATCCAGCTTCTCGCGGTATACACCGGTATGGCAAGCCTTCTGGCGAGCGTGTCCTTGCCGGCTCCGGACTTGATGAGCTCCAGCGCCTCGCGCCGGAACCCGTCGTCGTAACGTCTCCTTCGATCCTCACGCATACGAAAGAACCGCACCTCCGATCATCGAATCTGAATTTCTTCAGTCCAACAATCGGGGTGCGGTTCATATTTACGCCGGGGCCTTCACATACACATACGTTGTCAGCGTTTTCAGGCTTTCTTCGCATCTTGGGCGGTGGCGATCCACTTGTCAAGCAGCGCCGTGGCCTTGCCGGAGTCGACGGTCTGCTCCGCGATGGCGTAGGCGGCTTTGAACCGGTCAGCCAAGCTTGCGTCGCCCGGCACCAAATGACCGTCGGCGACGATTGCGGAAGCGGCGTTCAACAGCGCGGTGGTACGGAACGACACATCCTTGCCTGCGAAGAAGTCTCGTGCCAGCTGCGCGTTGAGCGTCGGTTCGCCACCCTTCAGATCTGCGATGGTGACTTTGGCGAGGCCGAGTTCGACGGTCGGATCGAATTTGTTTTCGGTAACCTTGCCGTCCTTGAATTCCCAAATGGAGACCGGACCGGTCGGTGCCATCTCGTCAAGGCCCTCATGGGAAGTGTAGACCATGCCGATCTGGCCGTTCGCCGCATATACGGCGGCCATGATCGGGCTCATCTTGCGATTAGCGCAGCCGACGGCCATATGCTTCGGGCTTGCCGGGTTGGTCAGCGGACCAAGCACGTTGAACACGCATGGCACGCCGAGCGCGGCGCGAATCGGACCGACAAAACGCATGGCGGGGTGGAAGGTGCGTGCGAAAGCGAATGCGATGCCGCATTCGTTGCCGACTTCGCTCACTTGTTCCGGAGTCAAATCCATGGGCAGGCCGAGCGCTTCGAAGCAGTCAGCAGTGCCGCACTTGGATGAGGCCGCACGATTGCCGTGCTTGACGACTTTTACGCCTGCGGCCGCGGCTACGACGGCCCCCATGGATGACAGGTTCACGGTGGAGGCTCCGTCGCCACCGGTGCCGACGATGTCGGTGGTTTCACCGTCGATGTACAGCGGAATGGCATGGGCCACCATGGCCTTCGCCGCGCCACGCACTTCGTCGGGGGTCAGCCCCAACTGCTGCTGGGTGGCGAGTACCGCGCCAACGGCCGCCGGATCGGCATTGCCGTTCATGAGGTCATCGACGAACCACTCGGATTCCTCGGCGCTCAAGTGGTCCCCTCCGACCAGCTTGGTGAGAATCGACTTCCATGTGATTTCGGCCATGATGCCCTCCTTGGCGCTGTCGCACGCCTTTATTGTTGTTCTGATGCCGCCAATTGTAACGATTGGACGTTTCCCCACGTCCGCACGTCCATATCACGAAACGGCCCATCGAAGATTCTTCAAAAAAGAAAACCTCCCCCGATTACGGTCGGGGGAGGTTATGTCATGAGCAAGTCAGCGACTCAGCGAATCACTGCTCGTTCTGGCCGTGGCACATCTTGTACTTACGGCCAGAACCGCATGGGCACTGGGCGTTCTTGCCGGTTCCCGGGAAGGTGCGGCCATCCGCCCACGGAGAGTGGAGTTCCTCGCTCTTCGGACGCTTGTTGGCCGGGACCTTGCCTTCGGCGTGGCTGATCGGCTGCATGCCGACGATGCCCTTCTCGTTCTTCTGCTCGTCAGCCAGTTCATCGATGGTGGTCTTTTCGGCCTCGTCATCGGTCTCCGGCTCTGCAGGAGCGGATTCGCCGGTCGCGGCGGCTTCGCCGTCCAGACCCATTACGGCCTCGGCGGCGTTCACGGCCTCATCCTCATCGGATTCGGTCTCCTCGTCCTCGGTCATGGCCACACGTTCGATGTCCACGTGGAACAGCAGCTGGATGGTTTCCTCCTTGATGGCTTCGATCATGGAGTTGTACATCTGGTAGCCTTCACGCTGGTATTCGACCAGCGGATCACGCTGTCCCATGCCGCGCAGGCCGATGCCGTCCTTGAGGTAGTCCATCTCGTAGAGGTGTTCGCGCCACTTGCGGTCGAGTACGGCGAGCACCACGCGGCGCTCGAGCTGGCGCAGGCCTTCGCTGCCGAGCTTGTCTTCGAAATCGGAGTACTGGTCCTTGGCGTCGGAGACGATGAGCTCCTTCAGGGCCTCAACGGCCTTGTCGCCCTTGAGCTTGTCGACGGCGTCCTTGGCCGCTTCCTGCTCCACGGCGATCGGGTACACGGAGGCGATGGCCTTGAACAGACCGTCCCAATCCCAATCGGCCGGCTTGTCGGAACCGTTGTTGGCGCCCTTGATGTAGCTCAGCACGGTGTCGTCGATGAACTTGAGGATGTCCTCGTGGATATCGGCGCCCTTCAGCACAGCCTGACGCTCTGCATAAATGACGGTGCGCTGCTTGTTCATCACGTCGTCGTACTTCAGCACGTTCTTACGGATTTCGAAGTTGCGCGATTCGACGGCCTTCTGCGCGGTGCGCACGCCCTTGGAAACGCTCTTGGCTTCGATCGGCTCGCCTTCCGGCATGCCCTTGGCCATGACACGCGCCACGAGCTGGGTGTTGAACAGACGCATCAGATCGTCTTCGAGGGACAGGTAGAAACGGGATTCACCCGGATCTCCCTGACGGCCGGAACGGCCGCGCAGCTGGTTGTCGATACGGCGGGATTCGTGGCGCTCGGTGCCGAGCACGTACAGACCGCCGAGCTTGACGACTTCCTCATGCTCGTCCTTGACCTGGTCCTTGATTTCGGCCAAAGTGCCCGGCCAACGCTTCTCGTACTCGTCCGGAGTGTCATCCGGAGAATAGCCTTCGGACTTGAGCTCCGCATCGGCGAGGAACTCGACGTTGCCGCCGAGCATGATATCGGTACCACGGCCTGCCATGTTGGTGGCCACGGTGACGGCGCCCTTACGGCCTGCGACGGCCACAACGGCGGCTTCCTTGTCATGCTGCTTCGCGTTCAGCACCTGGTGAGGAATCTTGGCCACGTCAAGCAGAGAGGACACGACTTCGGAGGATTCCACGGATGCGGTACCCAGCAGGACCGGCTGGCCCTTCTTGTGGCGCTTGGCCACATCACGGACGATGGCGGCGAGCTTTTCCTTCTTGGTACGGAAGATCAGATCGTCCTTATCCTCGCGGATCATCGGCTTGTTGGTCGGAATCGGCAGCACGCCCAGCTTGTAGGTGCCCATGAATTCGGCGGCTTCGGTCTCTGCGGTACCGGTCATGCCTGCCAGCTTGTCGTACATGCGGAAGTAGTTCTGCAGGGTGATGGTGGCGAAGGTCTGGTTTTCGGCCTTGACCTCCACGCCTTCCTTGGCTTCGATGGCTTGGTGCAGACCCTCGTTGTAACGGCGGCCCGGCAGGATACGTCCGGTGTGCTCGTCGACGATGAGCACTTCGCCGCCGGTCACGACGTAGTCGCGGTCACGCAGGAACAGCTCCTTGGCCTTGATGGCGTTGTTCAGATAGCCGATCAATGCGGTGTTGTTCGGTTCGTACAGGTTGTCGATGCCGAGATAGTCCTCGACCTTGGTGATGCCCGGATCAAGGATGCCGACGACCTTCTTCTTCTCGTCGACCTCATAGTCCTCGTCACGGTTGAGCTTCAGAACCAGGCGCGCGAACTGGCGGTACCAGCGGGTCACGTCGCCCTCGGCCGGACCGGAGATGATCAACGGGGTACGAGCCTCATCGATAAGAATGGAGTCGACCTCATCGACGATGGCGTAGTGGTGGCCACGCTGTACGAGATCGGACTTCTCCCACGCCATGTTGTCGCGCAGGTAATCAAAACCGAATTCGTTGTTGGTGCCGTAGGTGATGTCGGCGTTGTACTGCTTGCGACGCTCCGGCGGCTTCTGGTTGGTGATGATGCAGCCGGTGCTCATGCCGAGGAAGCGATAGACACGGCCCATCAGCTCGGCCTGGTAGCTGGCCAGATAGTCGTTGACGGTGACGACGTGGACGCCCTGACCGTCGAGTGCGTTCAGGTAGGCCGGCAGCGTGGCCACAAGGGTCTTGCCTTCACCGGTCTTCATTTCGGCGATGTTGCCCCAGTGCAGAGCGGCGCCGCCCATGAGCTGCACGTCGAAGTGGCGCAGGCCCAAGGTTCGCTTGGAAGCTTCACGCACGGTGGCGAAGGCTTCCGGCATGAGCTTGTCAAGGGACTCGCCGTTTTCGATACGCTGCTTGAACTTGGCGGTCTGGCCCTTGAGCTCCTCGTCGTCAAGCGCCGCGATCTCGTCCTCCAAGGCGTTCGTCGCTTTGGCCACGTTCTCAAGCTTCTTGATCTGTCGGCCTTCACCCATGCGTAGGGCTTTGTCAACGATATCTACCACAATCACTCCCTTTGTGTATGGTGACTTTCCTCGATTGAGGATAGTCGCTTTCTCGCGATTTCCGAAAAGCTCCGTCCATTTTACGTAAGTTTTGACGTATCTTGTTTTTCGCATAAGAAAAGAGGCCCGCATGTATGACATGCGAGCCTCTTATCGTTCAGTTTTCAGCCATTAGCCATTACTTCTTGGCCACATTCTCCGGAGTGTCGATTTCGAAGACGCCGTAGCTCCAACCGTGACGGTGGTAGACGACGGATGGACGACCGGTTTCCTTGTTGACGAACAGGAAGAAGTCGTGACCGATCAGCTCCATCTCGTACAGGGCCTCGTCAATGGTCATCGGCTCGGCGATATGCAGCTTGCGGCGGATGACGATTGGGGTGTCACCGACCTGGACCTCGACGGATTCGCCAGGGCCGAGATCAGCGGAAACGGCGTCGGCCGGGCTATTGTTCGGCGCTTCCGGCTCCGGCTCCTCGACGACGACCGGCTCGACCGGGCCCAGATCGACCGGGACCGGATCGGTGTAGCCACGACGATGGTCCTTGCGGCGGTCGCGGGTACGGCGCAGACGAAGCGTCAGCTTGTCGAGAGCCAAATCGAGAGCACTGAACTCGTCGGCGCTGGAGGCTTCGGCACGCACCACGGTACGACCTGCGATGACGGTGATCTCAACGCGCTTGGCGGTGTCGGCCTGACGCGGATTGCCCTCGTGGGACAGCACAATCTGGACACGCTGCGCATCCGGGGCGATAGCGGTCACACGATTCATCTTGCTTTCGACAACGTCACGGAACCTTTGCTTGATCTGCGTATGACGTCCGGTAACGACGATTTCCATGTGGACCTCCCTAGACTCAAGCGGTGTTAACCGCTATATACGGACCAACCAGCTGCATCGCTGCTTGGTAGTCATCATTGTATCCATAAGATTGGTGATTTGCTGGAAAACTCCCCGAGAAAACAAAAGTTTTTTTACGCTTTGCTTTCGACGATTCTCTTGCTATAGTTGTGCGTTTGAGACCTCTTGATGGCCGCGACCGATTTTGTCGGTTGAGGAACTTCCGGGCTCCATAGAGCACGATGGCGGATAACGTCCGCCCAGGGCG
>OGQU01000759.1_pt1 | contig 33479 bp, 25 predicted proteins | sample 1553341 | NCBI WGS metagenome assembly OGQU01 (sample SAMEA2579920, study PRJEB22360) | human gut metagenome | biome: human gut; feature: human-associated habitat; material: faeces | place: Denmark | collected 2008/2010 | reverse complement strand
GAGTATCCTGCCAGTAATCGTCTTTTGCTGCATAAATCTCTGCCATAGCCTCTCCTGTGAGATTGGCTGCGGCCTCGATATTTTTTTCATTGGCGGCCTCACAAATATGAAGCTTTTGTATATAAGAAGCGATTGCCTTATGCTGGCGCGGATATTTCTTTGTCAGCTTTCTATAATTTTTCTGCATCAGGTGAACCATATTTAATGAAGCAAAGCTATGCTCATCAAGCCAGTTATCCATATGGTTATGATAAGCAAGCATATAGTTCATATCTGCCGCATAGCCAAGCGACTCTGTGACTACTGCCGTCTGACTAAGCTGCTTTTTTGATTTCTTCTTTAACAGCGGACGTTTAAAGCCTGGACGACAAACACGCTTTGCCGGTTCTTCCTTTTCTTCATAAAGGCTTGACAATAGCATACCCAAAAATGTCATATCATAGTTGAGCATTGTACAGCCTGCCAGTCCATAGCGGTCTTTTAATACTCTGCAAAGTCCGCAGTAATAAGACTCATACGTCTCAAGCTCGCGAACTTTAAGTTCACCGCGGTTTATTGTAACATATCCAAACATATTTGTATACCCTTGTTTTTATTTCCAGTTTTTATGTTCTCTTTACAAACTTCTGTCCGCACTTTGGGCAGGTGATTTCAATTTTGCCTTTTCCCTTTGGAACACGGATCTTTTGACCACATGACTTATTTGGGCAGATGTAAACACGATGTGTCTTATCTGCACCTGTCGGATGGATTTTTTCTTTGATATTTCTTACCATTTCCTGGTAACGCGCATTCTCTGCTCTTCTCGCTGGGATATTCTTTGACAGTACCCGGTAATCAGCATATGCAAATAAGGCAATTCCAATCATTTCAAAGAGAAAATTTTGAGTAAACCCTGCAAACAAAATTAAGATAAGTGCTGCAATAAACAATGTCTGTGACATCTGATCAATGCCATATCTTCCTCTCATAAAATTAATCAAATAATTTTTTATACGTTCCATACATATCACGCAGCTGTTGCTGCCTTCCTTTCTAAATAGTAATTTGCCTGTTGAATAGTATATTCCTGTTTGATGGAATTTACAAGAATGCGTTCCTTAAGAATTTGTAAAGTTTTACGAAATTTAGTGTTACCCGGTAGGTTACGAAAGCCCCTCGGTGTAATGGTCGTGCTTTTATATTTTTTAGCCTGTTCATAAGAAAAGCCCTTGAGTTTTCCCAAGGACTTTTCTTATCAAACTTTTAACATACGGTTTGCTTAACCGTAGCGTACCAGATCTTTTCTTAGGCGGTTCATGATCTTTTTTTCTAGGCGAGAGATGTAGGACTGGGAGATGCCCATTAAGTCGGCTACTTCTTTTTGTGTCATTTCGCGGTCATCGTCTGTGTTTATTCCATAGCGAAGCTCTACTATACGGCGCTCGCGTGACGGAAGTTTTGACAATGCGTTTGAGAGCTGTCTGCGCTCTGCTTCTTCTTCCATATCACGGTATACCATATCTTCGTCTGTTCCTAAAATATCTGATAATAGAAGTTCGTTGCCATCCCAGTCAACGTTTAATGGCTCGTCTATTGAGACTTCTGTTTTCCGCTTGCTATTTCGTCTAAGGTACATTAATATTTCGTTTTCGATGCAGCGTGACGCATATGTTGCCAGCTTGATCTTTTTTGTCTTGTTGAATGTATTGATACCTTTGATCAGACCAATCGTGCCGATTGAAATCAAATCCTCTACACCTACTCCTGTGTTTTCAAATTTCTTTGCGATGTAAACGACAAGACGCAAATTATGTTCGATCAGCCTGCTTTTTGCCTCTTTTTCCCCTACTGTTCCCATACATGAAATTAAATGTTCTTCTTCTTTTAGTGTTAACGGCCGTGGAAGCACATCCGTTCCACCTATGTAGTAAATTCTGCCTTTGCCTCCCATGCCTGCTGAAAAATGCTGTAAAAAGGTACGCCATGCCTTTGTCTGTTCTTTTGTCTGCCACTTTGTCATAGGCTTTCCTCCTTTTTCCAAATAAATCTGGTGCCAAATCTACAGCACCATTTATATAGGAATGAGCCCATCTTACCACAAATGAAATGAAAAGGCTGTCGAACTCGCTTGTCGTCTGTAAAATTCGTCCCCTATGTTTTGTTTCCTTTTTCTGTAAGGTCATTTCATTCAATCAAATGTGTCACGATGCAGCAGCATTTGACATTCTCCCGCTTTGTCAAACTCCATACTGCCAAGACCAGTAGGCACATGTCTAAGAACCAATACTTTTTCTTTACTATTTTCTTTTACAAGTTGTTGTTTCTTTTCTGTAATCGCCTTTTCTTTTAAATGAATCTCATCTAAATAGATTCCCGGCATCACAGACGTCTCACTAACTGTCTGATAGGGTACTGCAAATCCATCCTCCTTCCACGGATCTTCTCCAATAAGCTCCTTCCATATAGAAGGTGCTAACACATGAACTGGCTCGCTTTTTCTTGTCATTAACGTATTTCCACTGTCATAAAGAGCCTTAACATTAAAAGTCTTGTCTTGATAAATAAGCGTAACCTCATAAATCTGTTTTTCCTGTGCTTCTTTCTTTGTAATATACCGCCACAAAAAAACAGCCAAAATACTGCACACTGGCATTAAAATCCATGATGGAATATGTATGCCCGACCACTTTAGTAAAAGCATCAGGCCACTAATCAATGCTCCTGCTACGTAAAAATATAAAAGAAGCTCAATATTTTTCAGAAGAAATTCGCGCATAAATATTTTTTGCATCACATTTATATTTCTCCTATATGCAATGAGACACATTAAATAGGGGCAGAGAAGATACGTAATCATTTTTACAATCCACAATGCACATGACGGCAGCACAAAATACAGAGCAGCAATTAACGCAGTTACGCTCCACGCCGCCCCCAAAAGAGCCGCTGCTAACACTCGTACAAAATACAATCGCTTCCTCGCCACAATTCCCACCACACAAAGAAGGGTCAGATCATATGCTGCATTCATAAAAAAATAAAGGTCTATTGCGATCATATTCACCACCAAAAAAAGAAAGAGAAGTCACATTTCTGTGCTTCTCTCTCGTATAATTTTATTTATACATTAGTTTCTCTTTAAGAATGTCGGAATGCTGATATCCTTTACTTCCTTCTGTGGCTTCGGAATAGTAAATCCAGACTCCTCAAACTTTGGCTCTTTTGCAGAAAACTCCTTGGAAGCTGGTGCACGATATGCAAAATCAGCTGCCTTTGCGCCAGATGCCTTCTTTGATGACTGAGCCTGTACACCTTCCAGGTTCTTATCCTCTACACCAGTAGCGATAACGGTGATGGTAACCTCATCGGTTGCATTCTCATCGTATGTAGCACCGAAGATAATGTTTGCATCCTCACCTGCCAGCTCCTGAACATAACTTGCTGCCTCATGAACCTCTGGAAGACTTACATCACCAGCAATATTGATCAATACGTTTGTAGCGCCCTCGATAGTTGTCTCAAGCAGCGGACTGGAAACAGCGATCTTCATTGCATCGATTGCCTTGTCGTCTCCTGTTGCATTTCCGATACCGATGTGTGCAATACCCTTGTCCTTCATTACAGTCTGAACGTCTGCAAAGTCAAGGTTGATCAGTCCTGGGATATTGATCAGGTCGGTAATACCCTGTACTGCCTGCTGTAATACTTCATCTGCCTTCTTTAACGCCTCTGGCATTGTGGTGCGTCTGTCAACGAGCTGAAGAAGCTTGTCATTTGGAATAACGATCAGAGTATCTACAGATTCCTTAAGTCTCTCAATACCACTCTGTGCGTTATTCATACGAGTTCTTCCCTCGAAGGAGAATGGCTTTGTTACAACACCTACGGTAAGGATTCCCATCTCCTTTGCCAGACCGGCAATGATCGGAGCTGCACCAGTACCAGTACCGCCACCCATACCACAGGTAACAAATACCATGTCGGCACCCTTAATGGCTTCCTTCAAATCGTCAAGGTTCTCCTCAGCTGCCTTCTCGCCTACTTCTGGCTTTGCACCTGCACCAAGACCCTTTGTCAGCTTCTCACCGATCTGAATCGCGGTTGGAGCCTTGCAGAACTGTAAGGCCTGTCTGTCTGTATTAACGCCGACAAACTCAACACCTACGATATCCTCATCTACCATGCGGTTTACAGCATTGTTTCCTGCTCCGCCGACACCTACCACAACAATCTTTGCCGAACCTTCTGATTCGTTTATTTTAATCTCTAACAAAGTTATATTCCTCCTTACACTTTCTACCTTAATACTATATTATTATTCCGCAAAATAATCAACCCGAAATTTGGCTTTCTTCAAAAATTTTTCTTAAATTTCTGTGACGTTTTCTGTGCCAATCCTTTTTTTGACTGTTTCTTTGCTATTCTCTGTCAAATATATAGGAGCTTGTACTTCCATCACCACAGTTTTCCAGATGAAGCGTTCCCTTTAGCCCGCTTAATTCTCCGCTGTCCATGATTGCACAGAGCTCTGCGATCTTGTCCGTCATATTATCGCGGCTTCCAAGACTTACCTTTACATCACCAAGCGCAATCACTGCCTGCATCTTTTCATCATAGGAAATTGAATCTGCCGCAATCTCATTGTCATCAAGAAGCTGCGTCAGCTGCAAAATATCCTCTGCCAGACTGCTCTTTACGCCTCCAAGCTGTTCGTACAGCGAAACATTTGTAAAGTTGCTTCCGTCTACAACAGGAACCGTACTTGAAATGTCAATATTTTTTGCCATTACATATCCATACCTGTCAAAATAATATCGATTGTGTTCCCAACTTACAGCTCCGATGATTGGATTTTCTGTGACAATCACCTTTACTGACAAATCTGGAGAAAACTCCATACGATAAGACGCCACGCCATTTAACTGCTTTTGTGAGTGGGTCAGCTTTCTAAAAAACTGATAGAAAAAGCGCTGGTCCATAGGCGTGGAAAAAAGCTCGTTCTCAATCTCTTCTTCCTGTCCATACTGACTTCCCGTGATCTGGCAGTCTGCAACATAGGCAGTAAAAAAAACGGTAACGGCGATAGCCAGAACCCCAACTATCGCCAGGATGCCTGTCAATATTCTCTTTTTTCTTTTTTTGTGTCTGGCTAACTTTTCATCCAACATATACTCTGACTAATTCCCTATTGTGCACTGTATGTTACAGTTCCACCTTCCTTTCAGCAAATAAGCTCATTCCCGCAAAGCTGCCTGTGCGCCAAGCATAAAAAGCATGCCTGCAAGATCTTCATATCCTCTGGCGATGTGATCATAGCCAAAAATAGTTGTCACACCGTCTGCTCCAAGCCCTGCAATCGCCAATGCGGCACCGCCTCTTAAATCAGGAGCTTCCACCTTTGTTCCAATTAAATGGCTACCCCCAATTATGGCCTGGTTATTTTCTATTATAATCGCTGCGCCCATTTTTTGCAACTGGTAAGCCGTACGAAATCTTCCTTCAAATATTCCCTCCTCCACAACAGATTGACCATCTGCAAATGACATTACTGCCATTATCAATGATTGCACATCTGTCGGAAAACCTGGATACGGACTAGTCTTTAAATAAGGAATTGCCATCAGCTTATCCATTCTGGCTGCAGTGAGTGTATCCTTATCTGACCAAATCTTACAGCCCATTTTTTCAAACGGTTCTATGACGCCATTTAGATGAGAAGCGTCTACTCCTGTCAGTGTAATTTTTCCTGAACAAACAGCCACTGCACTAAGGCAGGTTGCAGCCACAATACGATCTGCGCCAACTTCACACGTACTCTCAAAAAGCTCCTTCACACCCTCTATTACGATGCGTCCTGTCTGATCTCCTGTGATTTTTGCACCCATACCACGAAGCATACGGCAAAGCTCTGCTATCTCTGGCTCTCTTGCCGCATTATCAATAACTGTCATGCCGTTTGCTGTAACTGCCGCAAGAATTGCCTGCTCTGTCGCGCCCACTGATGGAAATTTCAAGAAAAGGTGAGCACCGCAAAAATAATCGGCCTGTGCAAAGATGTGTTCCTCCCATTCATAATGAAGCTTGACACCAAGCGCCTGAAGGACATACAGGTGAATATCAATTGGACGCCGCCCGATGGAACAGCCTCCCGGTTCTACAACTGCTGCTTTTTTCATTCGATAAAGAATTGGAGCAAGCAAAATAACAGAGGAACGCATCTGTCCGATCAATTCCTCTGGAATCACCCAGTTGTTGACATTGCCTGCATCTATTGTCAATGCTTCGCCTTCCCAGCAGCTGCAGCAGCCAAGAAGATGAAGAATCTCAAGCATTACATTAACATCCTTTATTTTCGGTACACGGTGCAGGGTCGTCTTTCCTGGAACCAAAAGTGTGGCTGCCAGCATTGGAAGGACTGCATTTTTTGACCCCTGCACGCGATAAGTGCCCGAAAGCGGACCTGTCTGCCTAATTTCCAGATATGCCACTGATTCCCTCCTTCTAAGAAGACATTGCCTTCTTATAGTATCATATGTTCTTCATTTTTATTGTGCCTCTTTTGACTCAGATGATACGCGAAAAACAATACCCATTTCTGTCAGCAAAAATAAAATAGAAGAACCGCCATAGCTGATAAATGGAAGACTGATTCCTGTATTGGGGATAGTATTTGTGACAACGGCAATATTTAACAACACCTGAATACCAATGTGCCCCATAATGCCGCTGACAAGAAACATACCTTCATCATCTGGTGCATTCTGCGCAATCTCCATCATTCGCCACAATAATAAAAGGAAAAGAAATATTATTAAAACTGCACCAAACAGACCAAGTTCTTCACATATAATAGAAAAAATCATATCATTTTGTGCTTCTGGCAAAAATCCAAGCTTTTGCAGACTATTTCCAAGTCCTGTTCCAAAAAGTCCGCCGGCGCCAATCGCATACAGCCCCTGTAAAACCTGAAAACCATTGCTTAGAGGAAATTCTTCCGGATCAATCCAGGCATAAATGCGGTTCATCTGATATTCGTCAAGAATGGCTGTAAGAAGTCCTGATTGAAAAGCAAACACACATGTAAAAATGGCAGCCGCTGTGCTTATCAAAAAAAATGGTCTGTGTTCGGACGCTACATAAGTCATCACAAAGGCGATTCCGGCAATAATTAACCCGGAGCTAAGGTTTGCCGACACAACCGGCAAAAAAATAGGAAGCGTGATTCCAACAGCCTTGATAATAAGACTCCAGCTTGCTGATTTTCGATAGTTTTTATGAAAAAATGAGCTCAGCATGAAAATCAGCATAAGCTTTGCAAACTCTGCCGGCTGAAAGGAGATCGGTCCTACTGCAAACCAGCGTTTTTGACCGTTTACTTCTTTTCCAAAAAACAGTACGAGAATGCCAAGTGCAATGCTTAATAAAAATCCCGGCAGCGCCAGCTTTAACAGCTTGTGATAATCTGTCTTTGACATAAAAAGCATTGAAACGAAAGCTGCAGCCAAAAAGATCACCTGCCTTGTGATCGTATAAAAAGGCTGGCCTGGATGTTCTTTTGCATCGGTGTATCTCGTTGCGCTGTATAAAATAATAAGTCCGCATGATAATAAAATTATCAGTATAACAAGCAGGCAGAGATCAAAATGACCTCTGCCCTTTTTCGGATGTACAGAATGCAGTTTTGTCATTCTACACTCCTTTATTTTCCTGCTGTTTTATTTTTTGCTCTTAGCAATCGTCTTATTCTTAATCTGGAAGTTTTCTGACAAGCTCCTTGAAAATGCGTCCTCTTTGCTCATAATTGTCAAACATGCCCCAGCTTGCACATGCCGGTGATAACAATACAGCCTCACCAGGCTTTGCATGTGATGCACATTTTTCAACAGCTTCTTCCATTGATGTGGCAAACTCATAATTAGTAAAGCCATGCTTTTCACAGCAATCGGCAATTGCCTTAGATGTCTGTCCAATCAACACAAGATATTTGATTGTGCTGCCAAATGCTTCAATCCACTCATCATAAGTTGAGCCTTTATCGTAGCCGCCGCCAATTAAACATGTCGGCGTTGTCATTGCACGGATACCCTGAATTGCAGCATCCGGATTTGTTCCCTTTGAATCATTGTAATAGCGAACCTGCTTTTTTGTTGCTGTATACTCGATTCTATGCTCCACTGCCTTAAAATTATAAGCAGTCTGGCGAATTGTTTCCATTGGAACACCCATTGCTGTGCCGATTGCAGCAGCTGCCATGATGTTTTCATAGTTGCACTGACCAACAAGGTTAAATTGATCTGTTGTGCCAATAACCTCTTCTTTTCCATCATGACGATATACTAAACGGCTGCCATCCATGCAAAAGCCTTCATCTAAGCTGTGACGGCTTGAGAAAAATATAACTGTTGCCGGGCATGACTGTGCGAAAGAGCGCAGCACTTCGTCATCATAATTTAACACGCAAAAATCATCCTTTGTCTGATTCTTTGTGATGGATTCCTTGACTGCAATGTAGCACTCCATAGTTTTATGGCGATTTAAATGGTCTGGCGTGATATTTAAAATTGCACTCACATGCGGACGAAATGTCAGTGCAGTCTCTAACTGGAAGCTGCTGATTTCTGCTACTGTCACACTGTCTTCTTTTGTCTCAAGTGCCTTACCTGTATAGGCAGTTCCGATATTTCCGACAACAAACGTCTTGTCTTTGCCAAAATGTGCTGCCATGATCTCACCTGTCAGCGCTGTCGTCGTTGTCTTTCCATTTGTTCCGGTGATACCAATAACCTGACCCTTTGCATAATGGTATGCAAGCTCGATCTCACTCCAAATCGGCACACCATTTTTCTTTAACTCCTCTACAAAAGCAAGATCCGTTGGAATACCAGGACTGATAACACAATACTCAGACTGATCTATAACATCCTGCGAGAGCGTACCAAGCACAATGGAAAGTGTCTCATCTGATGAATTGTCTGCTACCTGTGCACGGATTTCCTCCTTATTCTTTTTATCATTTCCATCATACAAAATAACAGACTTTCCAGCAGCAAGCAGCATACGTGCTGCACCGATACCGCTGATTCCGCATCCTGCAACTAATACCTTATTCTTCATTTTTTTCGCCTTTCTGTCACACACAAATTTTATCTTTGCAGGATGAGTATATCACTATAAATTAAGGTATGGCAATATGTTTTCAAAAATCTTTTTCACCTTTGGCGCTACAATTGTGCCTCCATAATAAATACCCTGTGGTTCATCAACTGTCATGATAATAATGACCTGCGGATCATCTGCCGGGGCAAAGCCTACAAAGGAGCTAATATATTTTCCAGTTCCGCGCGGAAGCTTTTCTGATGTCGCCGTCTTTCCTCCTATGCGATAACCTTCTATGTATGCCTTATTTCCGCCGCCCTCTGCCACAACACTCTCTAAACATTCACGCATCTGTGCGCTGACTGCTTCATCAAGTATCTGTGTACCCTGCGGATAAGCAATTTTTTGTGTGCTTGTGCCGTCAAATGAACTGATTGCCATTCCAAAATGTGGCACAACAGTGTGGCCGCCATTTACAAATGAACTTATAGTCGTAAGAAGGCGAAGTGTCGTCAGCTGAAATGACTGTCCAAATGAAATGGTCGCAAGCTCTACCTCACCGATTTTTTTAGGGTCATGCATGATTGTGCGTGCTTCTCCGGGCAAATCAATCCCTGTTTTTTCAAGAAGCTCGAACTGTTCAAAATATGAGTAAAAACGCTCTGCACCTAACCGAAGACCGACCTGAATAAAGACAGGATTGCAGGAATTTTGAATTCCCTGCAAAAATGTTTCACTGCCATGACCACTCACCTTATGACATCGAATACGTCTGTCCTCCACAATATAAAATCCAGGACATGAAAATGTATCCTTAAAAGTTACAACACCAGCTTCTAGTGCTGCCGCTGCCGTAACAGTCTTAAATGTTGAACCTGGCTCATATGTATCGCTTACATTGGCATTTCTCCACATCTTATTTAATAAATCCTGTCTCATTTCTTCACTCTCACATGTAGTACCCTCTGGAAGCTCAAACGGACGATTCAAATCAAATTCTGGCACATTTGCCATAGCATAAATCTCACCATTCTGTGGATTCATGACTATGCAGGAAACCTCATTTGCCTGCTTTTCTTCCATCAGCTCCAAGCATACCTGAGTTACAAAGCTTTGGATATTCCAATCCATTGTCAGACGAAGTGTATTTCCGGCAATTGGCTCAACACGCTGCTCAGCTGTATTTTTTAATTCAATTCCCGCTGCATCAGTATATGTCAAAATGCTGCCTCCAATTCCTTTAAGCACCTCATCATATGATACTTCCAGACCGATAATGCCCTGATTATCAGCGCCTGTAAAGCCAAGCACCTTGGAAGCTAAACTTCCAAACGGATAGTAACGCTTATAATCTTCGTCCACCTTCACACCGGCAAGATCCATCTCTCTTATAGCATCGCCGACTTTCTTTTCTACATTTGTCTTTATAATTTCTCTTGCCGTGATTTTTTCTACCTTTTTTTGCACGTCTTTTGGCTGCATTTTTAATGTTTCTGACAGCGCCGACACAACTTCATCAGCATCCTTAATCTGACTGTGAATCACAGAAATTGTACAGACTGTGCGGTTTGCTGCAAGCACCTTACCATTTCTATCCTGTATCTCACCGCGCATTGCCTTTAGCTGTCGCTCTCTTGTATGAAGATCATATGCGAGTTCTTTATAATGCTCTGACTTTGCAAGCATCAAATCGCCTAGACGCACACATAATAAGATCAATGCTGTAACAAGCACCAATGCAATTCTAAGTATTCCCCTTCTATGCATTGTGCGTACCGGGCGCGGCAGCATGTTTCCTGCCTCTTTTTTCAAAACTTGCGTGACCATTTTCACCTGCTTACCTTTACTTTGTTTTTGCTGTTTTCTTAATTTATCTATATGCGGCAGACGATAAAAAAAAGAATCCTGAAATTCTTTTGTAAATTTCAAGATTCTTTTTATTTTTTTACTGTGCATTTGCATCTGCCGCTGGCTGTACATCTGGCTGAGCCGGAAGATCTATGACATCGTTTGAATCTGGCGCTGCGTTTGCGTCTGCCGGATCTGCAATTGCTGCCTCTGGATCAATGATATTTTCATCTGGATTTTCTGCTGCTGCATCTGTTTGCTCTTGCGCGGCCACTGCCGGAGGCACTGGAAGAGCTGCATCATCTCCTTCTGAATCTGTAAAGAGTGACTCTCCTGACATACTGTCATCTGATGGAGAAGCACTCTGCCAATCATACTCATTTACATCTGCATCTAACTCAGAATAAAGTCCGATGTAATCCTTGATTGCATACCACAAACGTCCTGATAAATACTGTACAGGTGCACTTCCGTCTTCATCGTTTCCTTCATACTCATCAACTACAACATAAAGCACAAGCTGCGGTGAACTCATAGGTGCTGCTGAAATCAGGGAAATAACATATTTATCTTCTGAACGCGGAAGCTTCTGAGCAGTTCCTGTCTTTCCGCCAAAATCATAGCCATCCATCTTGACACCGTTTTCTTTGTCTGCAACCTGCACACCATAAACAGTTCCATTTGTAACAGCATACTCAAGTGCATGACGCACTGTTGCACTTGTCTCCTCACTTATAATCTGACGCACTAGTGTAGGCTTAACAGACTCTACTACATTGCCGTCCTTATCAAGAATGCTCTCAACGGTATATGGCTTATAGTAATAGCCGCCATTTATATCAGCACAAAATGATGCTGCCATCTGAATCATGGTAACGTTGTAGCACTGACCAAATGCGCTTGTCGCAAGCTCAATCTCTCCTAGCTGATCTGCTGTATATAAAAGTCCTTCACAGCTAGCCTCACCTGGAAGATCTATTCCTGTCTTCTGACCAAAATTATGAAGCTGCTGATATTTAACAAAAAGCTCTGGTCCAAGAATCTTTCCGATTTCCATAAAGGCAACGTTGCAAGACTGCGCAACGGCTTCCTTTGCATCAATAATACCACAGCCGCCTATCGCGTAGTTATGGCATTTTACCATTGTTCGTCCAATGTCTAAGTAGCCATGAGTGTCATCAAACTGCGTATCTTCTGTAATCAGTCCTTCCTCAATCGCTGCTGCATATGTAAGAACCTTTCCAGTAGAACCTGGCTCAAATGAGTTACTGATGATACCATTTCGCCAAATCTCATTTTGTACATCTGTTGTTGTAGGATAAGTGCTATGATCCCACTCTCCCTTTTCATTCAAATATGCTGCATACGGAGATGCCGTTGCAATCTCTATTATATCCTGTGTATTAGAAGAATCGTCATCAGCCTTCTCCTTTGAGGCTTCGGCCTGTTCCTTTAACTTTTCCTGTTCCTTTTCCAGATACTTTTCATACTCTTCTGATTTTACTTCATTATCTGCAAATGCAGCCAGTTCTTCATCAGTATAGAATGATGAAAGATCATTTGGATTATTCAGATCATAATCAGTGTCCGTAACCATTGCTTTTATAGCACCTGTATTCGGATCCATTGCAAGAATACTGTAGCTTTTTGCCGTACGAACCCTTTCTCCATTTTCATCAGTCTCATAAAACCACTCTGAGGCTGTATCACTGAGTATCTTTGTCAGGTTCATATCAATCGTTGAGACAAGTGAGTAGCCATCAGTTGGCTCAATCACATCTCGGATCAGATTTTTGCTGCTGTCAATATAGCTGTAGCTTCTGCCATTTGTTCCGCGAAGTTCTTCATTGTAGTAGCGCTCTAGTCCCCAAATACCCTCAGAGCTGTCCTTTGTCGTAAAGCCTATGACCTTACTTGCTAAATTGCCATATGGATAATAGCGCTGGTATTCTGTCTCAAACCAAACACCTACAATCTTAGCACCCTCAGGGCTTTCAAACACCTCATCTGCAGATGAGGTGTCTTCTGTTTCCTGCACACTTTGGGCTTCTGTTGTTTTTGTTTCTTTCTTTTTTTCTGTGCTGTTTACCTTTTCTTCAAGCGCATCGAATGCTTCCTTTTGGCTTTCTGTAACAAGATATTTTTTGCTTGTCCAGCCTTCTGGCACATAACGAATATAATTTTTATCGGCTGACTGGGTAATTGTATTCGTAAGCGCAGCTTCGTCTAAGTCAAAACACTGCGCAATCGCCTTAACAGTTGTTTCAAGCGTTCCCTTTCGCCCCTCAATTGCCTCTGTTTCCATGATTACCTTTGGATCAATAATCAAAATATAAACACGGTTGCTGACTGCAATCGGCGTCATATTTGTGTCATAAATTTCGCCAGACTTTGCAACTAAAGTTGAGCTGCTGTAATTCATCTGGCTGAGTGCCTTTCGCTCATACACTTCATTTGTAAGTGCAGCGCGTATACCAATGTAAACGACAAGCGCAGCCATACAAAATGCAACTAAACCTGCTACAAGTCTCATTCTGCTGTTTATACGGTTTGCAAGCTTGCCCGTATCCTTCTTTGCATTAGTTCTGTAAATCTTTTTTGCAGGTTTTTTTTTCTTTACATTACGTTTTTTATCGGCTGACTGCGTTGTCTTTGTCTTATTTTTTATTTGATTCTCATCACTGCGGAATGTCTTCATATTGTGCAACGTACCCACTCTCTGTTTTATGATAGGTGATTACCTGATGCTTTTCAGGGTAGCTCATGCCAAGCCTCTGTGTCGCGATCTGGTAAATCTGTTTTGCATCGACAGAAGCATATAAAAGTGCCTCACGGTTATCATTATCCGTCTGTAGCTCTTGATAAGTCTCCTTGAGCGATGCCACCTTTTTATTACTTGCATTTAATTGTGCATTTCTCCCCACATAACCTATTGCTGACCAAAGCAGCAATACTGCCGTCAAAAAAGCGACTATGGCAGTCAGTCCATCATATGCTCTTGCATTATAACGCCTGCTCAGTGTGCCATTTATAATTCGCTGTTTATGCAGTTCTATCTGCTGACGCTCCAGTTCCTGGAGTCTTTTAATACGTGCCTGGCGCTGTCTTTCAAGCTCTGGCACTTTTTTTGGCGCATAGGTTCCGCCTGCGGCTTCCTGCTCGCGGTATCCATTTTTCGGTTCCCCTTCCTGCATGACTCCAGTCCTTTCTACCTTTTTTATGCCTTTTCGAAAACGCGAAGCTTCGCGCTCTTTGAACGGCTATTTTCCTCCATCTCCTGCTCTGAAGGAATAATTGGTTTTCTTGTAATCACCTTTCCCTTTGAAATGCGTCCGCACACACAGACAGGAAAGCCCGGCGGACAGATGCACGGATTTTCATTCGTGCGAAATCTCGTTTTTACAATTCGATCTTCCAGCGAGTGGAATGTAATAATGCAAAGACGTCCACCCGGTGCTAAACGGTCAATCATACCGTCAATTGATTGTGTCAGCACATCAAGCTCATGATTTAATTCAATTCGAAGCGCCTGAAATGTCTGCTTTGCCGGATGACCTGTGCCGGCACGCATTTTAGCCGGAATTGCTGCCTTAATTATCTCACACAGCTCACCAGTAGTCTCAATTGGCTTTTTCTCGCGTGCGCGAACAATGTGCTTTGCAATATTTTTTGCGAAGCGATCTTCTCCGTAATCGCGTATCATGCGATACAGCTCCATCTCGCTGTACTCATTGACAATATCAGCCGCCGTCTTTGGATTTCTCTGATCCATACGCATATCAAGCGGCACGTCCTCGCGGTATGTAAAGCCACGTGAAGCCTCATCAAGCTGATAAGAAGAAACTCCAAGATCAAGGAGTATTCCGTTTACCTTATCAATTCCAAGCTCATCTAAAACATTGTCAAAATTTACATAGTTGCTTCTTACGATGCTTACCTTGTCTTTATATGGTTCAAGACGCTTTGTCGCTGCCTGTATAGCATCCGCATCCTGATCTATTCCGACAAGTCTTCCTTTCTCTCCCAGATGCGTACAGATCTGATAGGAATGGCCGGCACCTCCGAGCGTTCCATCTACATAACATCCATCCTCGCGGATGTTTAGGTTTTCTATCACCTCATCCAGCAATATTGATTTGTGAACAAATTCCATGTTACTCCTTTTTCTTTCGCTGTGTATTAAAATTAACCACTCACTTTTTTGTGCATGGTCACTAACTGTATTTGTTAAAAAAGCACGGCAAAAAACACGGCTCCTGTCTTTCGTCATAAGAACCATTTTTTCTTCCCGTCATTTCTGCTATATTATTTATCAAAAACGGCAAAATGCTATCTCTGATTATGAAATCTATTTTATATTAGTTTATTAAAAATGACAATACTTTTTTCAGAATTTCTTCCGACAGAAACGGTTGTATTTCTTTTTTTTATATGCTAGAATTAAAAATGTTACTGGTCACATGTACTACATGACCAGACAGGAAGGATTTTTACTATGAAATTAGGAATCGTAGGCTTGCCGAATGTCGGCAAGAGTACTTTATTTAACTCTTTGACAAAGGCAGGTGCGGAATCTGCAAACTATCCGTTCTGTACCATTGACCCAAATGTTGGTATTGTTCCAGTTCCGGATGAGCGTATTAAAAATTTAGGTGAGCTGTATCACTCCGCAAAGGTTACACCGGCAGTTGTTGAGTTTGTTGATATCGCCGGTCTTGTAAAGGGCGCATCTAAGGGTGAGGGTCTTGGAAACCAGTTCCTTGCAAATATCCGCGAGGTTGACGCAATTGTACATGTTGTACGTTGCTTTGAAAACTCTAATATCATCCATGTAAATGGTCATATTGATCCAGTTGATGATATTGAAACTATCGAGCTTGAGCTGATTTTTGCTGATCAGGAAGTTCTTGAGCGCCGTATTGCAAAGACAACAAGAAGTGCTATGAATGATAAGAGTCTTGCAAAGGAGCTTGTTACCTTAAAGAAGCTGATGGATGCTTTAACAGAGGGCCGTCAGGCTAAGACTGTTGAGCCGGATGATGAGGATGAGGCTGCTTTTATCGCAAGCTTAAATCTTTTAACAAGCAAGCCTGTTATCTATGCTGCAAATGTATCTGAAAGTGATTTGGCTGATGACGGTGCTTCCAATCCTCACGTTGCAGCTGTACGCGAGTTTGCTGCTAAGGAAGGCAGTGAGGTATTTGTTATCTGTGCTGAGATCGAAGCTGAAATTTCTGAGCTTGACGATGACGAAAAGAAGATGTTCTTAGAGGATCTTGGTCTTGAAAAATCTGGTCTTGACAAGCTGATTTCTGCAAGCTATTCTCTGCTTGGTCTGATCAGCTATCTGACATCTGGTGCTGATGAGACAAGAGCCTGGACCATCACAAAGGGAACTAAGGCACCACAGGCTGCCGGAAAGATTCACTCTGATTTTGAGAGAGGCTTCATCCGCGCAGAGGTTGTAAGCTATCAGGATCTTATGGACTGCCAGTCCTACGTAACCGCAAGAGAAAAAGGTCTTGTTCGTCTTGAAGGAAAGGACTATGTGGTTCAGGATGGCGATGTCATTTTGTTCCGTTTCAATGTATAAAGAGGTTTTTCATGGCTTTTTCTGATACCCAGACGCAGGCCATCGCGCATAAAGATGGCCCCGCTCTTGTTCTTGCAGGACCTGGCTCCGGCAAGACAACTGTGATCACAAACAGGATTGTGACGCTCCTTGAGCGCTATCATATTCCAGGATCCCGTATTCTTGTTATCACCTTTACAAGAGCTGCGGCACAAGAAATGCAGAGCCGTTTTTTTACCCTTTACCAGAAGAGAAACGCCCGTTTGGATGCAGCACGCTCCACGGGCGTTACTTTTGGCACTTTTCACTCTGTTTTCTACCGCATTTTAAAGCATGCTTACCAATATGATGCCTCCAACATTTTGACTCAAAAGGAACAGTATAAAATGATTGAGAGTATCATCGATGAACTTGATATGGACGCACCTGATTTTAATGAGCTTGCCTCTAACCTGCTCGGAGAGATCTCTGCTGTCAAAAGCAACTGTCTGTCACTTGACTATTACTATGCAAAAAGCTGCCCTGAAAATGTGTTTCGCCGTGTTTACCGCCTTTATGAAAAAAAGCTTCGTCAGGCTAACAAAGTCGATTTTGATGATATTTTGACAATGACCTATGACCTTTTGTCTAAACGGCGTGATATTTTAGATGCCTGGCGCCAACGCTTTTCGTACATTCTAATTGATGAGTTTCAGGATATAAATCTTGTGCAGTATAAAACAATTCAATTGCTCGCTGCACCGAAAAATAATCTTTTTATCGTTGGCGATGATGATCAGTCAATTTATCGCTTTCGCGGTGCAAGGCCTGAGATCATGCTTGGTTTTGAGAAGGATTATCCAAATGCCATCCGCATCCTGCTTGATATAAATTATCGCTCAGATGCCTACATTGTGGCAGCTGCCAATCATTTAATCGTGCATAACACGGCTCGTTTTCCAAAGAAAATCCGTGCTTCTCATCAGGCAGCCTTCCCTGTCCTGTTAAAGCCCTGCCGTGATCCTGCTGAACAAAACAAATATCTGACAGCACAGCTTCGCGATTATCATGCACAAGGCTATGCTTATGAGCAAATGGCAATTTTATTTCGTACTAATCTTGGAATCCGCTTTGTTATGGATGCGCTTATGAAAGGCGGAATACCATTTCACATGAAGGATGCCATACCGAATCTTTTTGCCCATTGGATTTCACTTGATATAATTGCTTATCTTCGCCTTGTCTCTGGTACTGGAAACACAAGGGCGAACTGGCTTCGCATTATGAATCGCCCTAACCGATATATTAAGCGTGAGGCTCTTGCGCCTTTTACATCTGATATCAGCGTAGCACAATTAAAAGCATATTATCAGGATAAGGACTGGATGCTTGAGCGCCTTGACCGTCTTGAATATGATCTTTCGATCATGAAACGCATGTCGCCCTATGCTGCAATTCACTATCTGTCCAATGCAATGAAGTATCAGGATTATCTAAAAGACTATGCTAAGGAGCATCACATTAATGAACAGGAACTTCTTGATGTGCTAAATGCCGTTCACGAAAGCAGCCAGTCATGCCGCACCTTTGCCGAGTGGTTTACTTACATCGACACTTATACAGAGGAACTGCAAAAGCAGGCAAAAAGCCCTGCTTCAAATGATGCAAATAATGAAAGCGGTGTCTGTCTTTGCACACTTCACTGTGCAAAGGGATTAGAGTATCCGATTGTTTTCATTCCTGATATAAATGAAGACAATATTCCTCATGCTCGTGCTGCTGTTGATGCCGATCTTGAGGAGGAGCGCCGACTTTTTTATGTTGGCATTACACGAGCAAAGGAACATCTTCATTTGTACTGTGTCGGTGAAGCCTCTGGAAAGGAAAAGTTTCCAAGCAGATTTTTAGAAGAACTAAATGAAATGTAAAAAACCTTAAGCAGATTAGTCAATTTACTATATCTGCCTAAGGTTTTTATTTTGTCAGTATTAAATGCAATTAGAACTTCTTTGCATCCTCTTCTTCTGCTGCAAGTTCTTCCTCGCTGACTAACTCGTCATATTCCTCGTCGTCAAGCATTTCATCAAATGCGTCAGAAGCAATCTCATACTCCTCATCGGACTCAATATTTGTCAGGTTTGGATTGCCCTGCTCATCCTCTTCATAACGATACAGATAAACAGTACCTTCCTCTGCTTCAATTCCCTCAGTTGGAAGAAGTGCAATATACTCTCTGTCTCCGCCCTTGAAAATATTTAGTACGATACACTCTAACTCAGAATCATCATCAAGTGTCAGGGTTACTGTGTCGCGTCCTTCAAATTCGTCATCATGCTTTGCCATTCTCGCTCTCCTTTCTGTCGTTTTTGTTCAATATATTCGTAACTATTCAGAATTTTATTCCGAAAGCTTCTCAATTGCAGCCTTGATACGTGCGATAGATTCTTCTTTTCCAAGAATTTCCATCAGCTCAGTTGCACCACCCGGTGTGGACTGTTTTCCTGAAACTGCAGTACGGATCGGCCACATTACAAAACCAGTCTTGTATCCCTTCTCCTTTGCAAATGCACTAAGAGAAGCAAATAATGCGTCATTAGAAAAATCTTCCTGCGCCTCAAGTACTGGAAGAACTTCATTTAACAGCTGTAAGGAAGACTCTTTTGTTGTCTTCATCTTCTTATGAACATACATCTCGCTGTCGTACTCTGGTACTTCCTGGAAGAAATCGACAAGTGCTTCGATATCTGGGAATACCTCGATACGTGTCTTTACCATCTTTGCAATCTTCTCATAATCGCAGTCTCTTGTAACTACCTTTTTGATATGTGGAAGTGCCATCTCCATATAACGGTCATCGTCCATCTCCTTGATGTACTCGCCATTTAACCACTTTAACTTTCCGTAGTCAAAGACTGCCGGAGATTTGCTCATCTTTGTATAGTCAAACTTCTCGATCATCTCCTGCATCGTCATCTTTTCCTGATTGTCAGCCGGGCTCCAGCCAAGCAGTGCAACAAAGTTAACGATACATTCCGGAAGGAAGCCCTGCTCTAACAGATCCTCAAATGAAGAATGACCGCAGCGCTTTGAAAGCTTCTTATGCTCCTCATCTGTAATAAGAGGACAATGTACATATACCGGAATCTCCCAGCCAAATGCCTCATACAGACGGTTATACTTTGGAGAAGATGACAGATATTCATTTCCTCTTACAACGTGAGTGATACCCATTAAGTGATCATCTACTACATTAGCAAAATTGTAAGTCGGGAAACCATCAGACTTAATTAAGATCATGTCATCAAGCTCCTCGTTATTTACAGTGATATCACCGTAAATCTCATCATGGAAGGTTGTTGTTCCAGTACGCGGATTATTCTGACGGATAACAAATGGCTTGCCTGCTGCAAGATTTGCCTCAACCTCTTCCTTTGAAAGTCCAAGGCAATGCTTGTCATAGATGCTGATTTCCTTATCACCAATCATAGTGTGCAAAGACTCAAGACGCTCCTTATCGCAGAAGCAATAATAAGCCTCTCCCTTTTCTACCAGCTGCTTTGCATACTTCATGTAGATGCCCTGCTTCTGGCGTTCACTCTGTACATATGGGCCTACACCGCCGTCCTTGTCCGGACCTTCATCATGGGTAATGCCCGCCTTTTCCAGTGTACGGTAAATGATATCAACAGCACCTTCAACCTGACGTTCCTGGTCGGTGTCCTCGATACGTAAGAGGAAATCTCCTCCCTCATGTCTTGTAATCAAATACGCATACAGTGCTGTTCTCAGGTTTCCGACATGCATACGTCCTGTCGGGCTGGGAGCAAATCTGGTTCTAACTTTACTCATAATGTAACCTGTCCTTTCTATTTTTCTGTCAGGGATGCAAAATACATTCCTGACTTTGTTTTTCATTCTTCTTGCATCTGATAGGGTAGCATATTCAACATAAAAATGCAAGTACTAATGTTTGCAAGGGAGTAGTTTTACAGTTCACGGGGGATATTACAAAAGCCCTTCAGTGTAATGGTTTCGTCGACGGACCAAACTCCGCAGGTTCCTGTTATATTCTTTATTATCATACATTACTTTGAAAGACCTGCTCCAAGTGTCCGTCTCGTGAAAGCCATTCACCTTCGGGCTATGCTGTAAATATTGGCTTATCCGTGAACTGCAAGCTACTTTACAGTACAGAGATATTCTCTCCCTGCAGTCCGTTGAATGCGCCGTCAATCTTGGCGTCTGCATGTGCGATCAGCCACTTATTTTCTGCTGTCAGTAAACGATCTTCTCCTGTTGCCTCTGGATTCTTTGTAATATCAGCATTTGTTCCCTTTGGAAGAATAATGACATCCTTAAAGCCCTTGCCGTCTACGCCACATGGTGCATAGTGAAGTGTTGTCTCGTACATCTCAAATGCTGTTCCTGCCGGTACAAAGAAGGCTTCTACCTTTGCTGTGTCATATGTAAAATCATCTGCTACGTCAACAAGAGATCCAACGAGCACGATCAGATCGGTAACAGCTACGTTTACCTCGCCGCAGCGATGATACTCGAGTGCATTTAATAAGGAATTGTGGCCATTGCAGTATCCTACCTGAATTGGAAGCTTTCCATAATAAATTTCCTGAAACTTCTCTGCGCTCTTTGTTGCCTCTAATGCTGCCTCTGATGCCACGTAAACTACATCATCCGGACATGGAGTTGCTTCCATTGCCTGTAACAGATCACCTAATTCGATATCTGTGATAACCTTTCCAAATCTCTTGTACGCTGCGTCATTAACATTCTGAATCTTAATCATTTTTTTGTTCTCCTTTATATAAATTTGCCATTTTATTACCATAAATATAAAATGTTCAAAATAGCGGACTCAAACATATGAGCCCGCTATATTCTTCTTAATTGAATTGCTCCATTGCTGCGCAACTCTCACAATTCTAAAAATATTCTGATATCTTATGCAAACGGATTCTCAGTTGGATATCTTACACCCTTTGGCTGATTGTAGTTGATATCCTCTAGCGGAACACCGATATACTTGAATACCTCATACAGTGCCTTTCCAAAGTGTCCAAATGCAACTGCTCCATGATGCGGATAGTTCTTCTCAATTAATACATGACGGTAGAAACGTCCCATCTCTGGAATTGCGAATACACCGATGCCTCCAAATGACTTAGTTGCAACTGGAAGTACTTCACCCTCTGCCATATAAGCACGAAGCTTGCAGTCAGCAGTAGACTGTAAACGATAGAATGTAATATCGCCTGGAACAATATCTCCCTCAAGAGTACCCTGGGTAACTTCTTCTGGAAGGTTACGTGCCATAATCTTCTGATACTTCATTGTGCAGGAAGAAAGCTTCTTGCTGCAGGTATTTCCGCAATGGAATCCCATGAAGGTATCCTTCTGTGTATAGTCAAACTTGCCTTCGATAGACTCCTTATACATATCAGCTGGTACAGAGTTGTTAATATCAAGCAGAGTAACAGCATCTTCGCTAACGCATGTTCCAATAAACTCACTTAAGCATCCGTAGATATCAACCTCACATGATACCGGAATGCCCATTCCAGTCAGACGGCTGTTTACATAGCAAGGTACAAATCCAAACTGTGTCTGGAATGCCGGCCAGCACTTTCCAGCGATTGCCACGTACTTGCGGTATCCTCTGTGTGCCTCAACCCAATCAAGAAGTGTCAGCTCATACTGTGCAAGCTTTGGCAGAACCTCTGGCTTCTTATTGCCTTCTCCAAGCTCTGCTTCCATCTCTGCTACCTTAGCTGGGATTCTTGGGTCATTGTCATGCTTCTTGAATGCCTCGAACAGATCAAGCTCGGAGTTTTCCTCGATCTCAACACCAAGGTCATAAAGTGGCTTGATCGGTGCATTACATGCTAAGAAATTTAACGGTCTTGGTCCAAAGGAAATGATCTTTAAATTAGACAGACCAATGATGGTTCTTGCGATTGGTAAGAACTCATGCATCATGTCTGCACACTCCTGTGCTGTTCCAACAGGATACTCCGGAATGTAAGCACCTACATTGCGAAGCTTTAAGTTGTAGCTTGCATTCAGCATACCACAGTATGCATCACCTCTGCCATCTGAAAGGTCATTCTGGCTCTCCTCTGCTGCTGCAACAAACATCTTCGGTCCATCGAAATGTTTTGCAAGAAGTGTCTCAGAAATCTCTGGGCCAAAGTTTCCAAGATATACGCAAAGTGCATTACATCCTGCCTTCTTGATATCCTCAAGAGCCTGAACCATGTGGATCTCGCTCTCTACGATACAGACTGGACATTCGTAAATGTCCTGTACATCATACTTTTCTGCATATGCTGCTACAAGAGCCTTTCTTCTATTTACAGAAAGACTTTCCGGGAAACAGTCACGGCTGACTGCTACGATTCCTAATTTTACCTGAGGAATGTTGTTCATGATAAATATGCCTCCTACATTATATGTATCTATTTTTCAGCACGCATTTTACGCGCACCTGAATTACTCACTTAATTACTCGCCAAATACAGCGATGTAATCTTTCTTAAACTTCTCAATACCCTGATCTGTTAATGGATGCTTTACCATCTGCATCAGTACATTGTATGGAACTGTTGCGATATCAGCACCTGCAAGCGCACAGTCGATTACATGAATCGGATTTCTTACGCTGGCTGCAATGATCTGCGTATCAATGTCATCATACATAGCAAAGATATCAGCGATAGTGCGGATCAGATCCATACCTGGTGTAGAAATATCATCAAGTCTTCCAAGGAATGGAGAAACATATGTTGCACCTGCTCTTGCTGCAAGAAGTGCCTGTGCTGCTGAGAATACAAGCGTCACGTTTGTCTTGATTCCCATTGCGGAAAGTGCCTTTGTTGCCTTTAAACCTTCTGCTGTCATAGGAATCTTTACAACCATGTTCGGATGAATTTTGCTGATTGCAATACCTTCCTTAACCATAGTCTCAGCATCTGTTGTAGTTGCCTTAACCTCTCCGCTGATCGGGCCATCTACGATTGATGCGATCTCTGCGATTACTTCCTCAAAAACACGTCCTTCCTTTGCAATCAGGGACGGATTTGTGGTAACACCACAGATAATTCCCATATCATTGGCCTCTTTGATGTAGTCAACATTGGCAGTATCAATAAAAAATTTCATAATAACATACACCTCCAAATTATTGTCATGGACCAAAGTTCTTATCCATGCATTTGTAATAATCATAATGCATGGCCCTATAAAAGTCAACTTGTTTGTACAACCTCTACATCAATTTTCTTGACACTCTTCTTTTTTTTTAGATGCTTTCTTGCACTTTTACTAATGATCTGCTATACTTAAGTTCAGTTCACGGATTCGTGCATTGTCATCTTTTCCGACTCGAACACTACACTGCATTACTATGCAAAATATGGAGGATTATTATGAGCGAAAGAAAACTCCCTACAATTTATACCTGTTTTCCAGGCGGAAAACACAAGGTTTTAACAATGAGCTACGACGATGGTAAATTAGAAGATCGCCGCCTTATTTCCATCTTTAATAAATATGGCATCAAGGGTACATTCCACTTAAATTCCGGTCTGGAGATGGACACACGTATTCCGACTTCTGAATACCAGGAACTCTACAAAGGACATGAAGTTTCCTGCCATACATTAACTCACCCGACAATTGCACGCTGCCCTATGGAGCAGGTAGTATCTCAGGTACTTGATGACCGTAAAAATCTTGAGGCAATCATGGGATATCCGGTACGCGGACTCTCCTACCCGAATGGCTCTTACTCAAAGGAAATCATAAATGCACTTCCGTCTCTTGGCATTCGCTATGCACGTACTGTAACAAGCACAATGTCATTTGCAATGCCAGAAAACTTCCTTGAGTGGAATCCAACCTGCCACCACAATAAAAATCTGCTTGAGCTTGGCCAACAGTTTGTTGATCTGTTCAAGAAACAGTATCTGTACATGATGTATGTATGGGGTCACAGCTATGAGTTCACTAATCAGAACAACTGGGAACTCATGGAAGACTTCTGCAAGTTAGTCGGTGGACGCGACGATATCTGGTACGCAACCAACATCGAAATCGTTGATTACCTTGACGCAGCAAAGAGACTCCAGTACACCGCAGACTGCTCACATGTATACAATCCAAGTGCAGCATCTGTATGGATCTGTGTAAACGACACCAACTTCATCGAATTAAAGGGCGGCACCATGACCGAGCTGCCAATTGGAGAATGGGCAAAGTAATATTAAAAAGTCGATAGCATTTAGACCTGAAAAAACTTGCAAATAAAATGAGTTTTTCAGGTTTAACCTTAAAAACTTCTATATAATCAATATTTTTTCAGGTTACACAGCAAAAAGCAGCCCATTCAGGCTGCTTTTTCCTTACTTAAAATTCATCTAATTATTCTTTTTTCATAGCCGCCTGAAATTCCTCTAATGTCATTCCAGCACGCTCTGCAGCCTTTTGTACGTCAAGAAGGTCATCTCGAACAAGGTCAATGAGTTCAGTAATTCGGCCTTCCTGTCGGCCTTTCTCCTCTCCTTCTCTTCTCGCTGAATTGATAGAGTCATTCCAATCTCGTATTGCTTTTTCACGGCTTCGATACATCGCCATCAGTTTTTCATCACTGCTAGCTTTCTTTAATCGTTCGTATGCTTCTTCAAATGTTTTATCTTCTTCTACCAATTTCTCGTAAACCTCCTTCTTCCCAAAATTAATAAAAAGTGCCCATCTATCTCTTGCCGTCAGCTCAGACAGCGCAAGCGTCTTTACTTCTTTTGTTCTGGACAGTTCTCCTACTGCTTTGCGAAGCTCAAAAAAGGCAATCTCGAGCTTCTGCTTATATGGAGCATTTGTTTTCCGATCTTTCAGCACAAAACTTCTATAATAGCATGTGTCCTCATATAAATCAAAACATAGCAGATTTAATCCGTATACTGGCGCTGTCTTTGCATAATCATCGCCTGCATGCAGCTGCTCTGTACAAAGCTGGCATGCATAATACAAAGCTCTCGATTCCATGTTATGGCGATTCAGTACCTGTATTTCCACATCAATGCTGCTTTGATCTGATAGTTGTGCTCTCACGTCCAGTATGCACATTTTATCATCCAAATATTTCGGATCAATCGTCGGATTTAAGAGTGTAATCTGATCTGCCGACTTAATATCAAGCCCCAGAACATCATTCAAAAACACTCTTAAAATCGGCTTGCTCTCCTCCTGACCAAACACCTGCTTAAACACAATATCAGATGTCAACGGCAATAACTGAACAGGGTCTGCTATCGCTTCTGCTCTTTTTTTCTGCTTCGTCTCTGAGTCTAATTTTTGCTTAATTTTTACGTTATCGTTCATTGATAAGCTCCTTTGCTTCTTGTATATGTATTCATTCTTATCTCCAATCTTCGGATCTTATCTCATGTATTTTAACGACAACTATTTATCATCATTTTCTCTTTTGTACCTTAAACGTTCCCCTTTCTACTATCAGAATAGCACACTTGCAATCTCTTTGCAACAAAAAAGCAGCCCAAATTTGATATGTACCCTATTCCATAAAAGACTCTGCATTTTTCCATACTTTCATCACTATTGTTACCGTTATTATGCTCTTTATTGTTATAATTGTCAATATCTATAAATATTAGTTTTCATCTATTCTACCGTTATTTTGTTACTCTCTTTTTATTGGCAGTGAAAATTATTGTCTATCAAAATAATCTTGTGTTTTGGGGATAAAATTAAGGACCGTATTGTATTCCACATACGATCCTCAATTAAATTCTTTTATTATTTATTGCCCTAACTCTTCCAAATTAATATACTGAAAAAGGCTTCCCAAAATCATAAATCCCATTAGTAGTGTTGTCACAATCAAGCCTATAATTGATGGGATTCCAATTGCTTTGCTAAGCAACGCATATAGTAAAAATATAATTGGATACATCGCTGCATACATAAATACATAACAAAAGAAGTCCGCAAATTCCCAAAGATTCTTTTTCTTATTCATAACAGAATATATAACATTAAACAATATGCATACAAGCACCGACACGATAATATAATGCTTCATATTACCAACAGTCTGGCAATACTGTATGTACATTAATAGCATACCAACTCCTGCGCCAACTTTACATGCAATCTCCATTTTTGTTTCTCTGCATTCCCCCAAAAACATGGTAACCATTCCACATACAATCAGCCACACTGCAAACTTATCCACCGTTGAAGCCTTTAGGAATAAAAACTTTTGCCCTGCGGTTGGTATAAATCTAACAATAATATTCGAAAGAATCAGTGCCGCAATAACCCCTGCTACAAATGCTCCAATTCCTCGAATTCCACCCCATGGAATTAAACCTTCAAGCCCCAATTCTTCCATCTTACTTTCTGACAATACCGGAGCAGCTTTATATTCCGTATTCATCGCTTCCTCTGCTCTACTAGTCAAAAGTGGCACACTGTCTTCTAGTTTCTCATATACTTGTCTTGATTCATAAGAAACGGTACTTCCATCCGTTGACAAAATTGGTGTATCAATAACAGATTTTACTGCCTTTGCAAGTGCTGCCGTTGTCGCAATTAACTTAATTTCCTCGTTGCTAAAATCTTTCGATTTCAATTCCTTTTTAAATATGAATCCCTCTTTTGATTTTACAATTCCAGCAAGCTGATCCGAGCACTGTGAAAACATTCCATTTAATTCTGTAAGTAAATCATTAAACATTTCTGAACGCTTTGTAACTGCCGCACATATCGTTCTTGAATTTTCCATTTCTTCTGAAGCTGCCTCTGACTCTGCATACATTTGTGTTGCTTTTTCCAGATTTTCATCTGCTTTTAAGCTAGCTGAAATCGCCGAAAATAATACTGCTGGTGCTGCAATCATTGACAATGGTGTCACCGCTGCGCTGAGTGTAGCTGCCGTAAGCGCACTTCCTGCCGCTACCGTGATCGCTGCACCTGTCACAGCTCCTACCGCACTCGTCTCAAAAGCTTCTGAATAAATATCTTCAAGCTCCCTTAACTGTATGATATCCTGCATATCAATATTAAAATCAGCCAATTCATTCAGACCTGCTGACTCTGTCCACTGCACTGCCTTAATCTTTGGATAATACTGCATAAACTGTTTCAATGACGTGTCCAGTGTACGCTTCTTTGTATATCCAAGCTTCATCAGCGCCAGCTGGGTTTTATTCTTTTCTTTTTCAAGCTTTTCTTTTGAAGTATCATATAACTCTTGCGCTTTTTTCGCTAATTTTTGTGCCTTCTCATTCGTTTCCTTAGCCTCTGCATGTCCACTTGCACCTAGTGCAATTCCTAAACCTGCTAATATAACTGGTATCGGCATATTAATCCCTCCTAAAAAATGTCAACAGAATCATCATCATCAAGAAATTCTCTAAATTCATCAACCGACTCATATTGCACAGTGCCACCCAATTTTCGAGTAATTTCATTTGCACTTGCAATCACACCATCTGCATCTCCTGACGCAAATGAAAAACGCATTGATGACAATGCCATGTCAAAGCAATTCTGATATTCTGTAAAATATGCATCTAAATATTGCTGTAATTCTTTTCTAAATGCCCTTGTCTGCTCCGCTGCTTCATGACATTCTTCAATAATACGCATTCGCTCTTCATGTTCAAATACTTTATTTCTAAGCATATCAATCAACATATTGTAGCATTCACTTGTAAGCACAGAGCCAACTAGTGCTCCCACTGCTCCGCCTACAATGGGAATCGGGATTGCAGCTTGTCCCATTATAGTTGCCTCTCCTATAACAGCCATATTCAATCCTTTGTCACCTAGCTCAAGCAAACATTCCTGCGTTGTAATTTTTCCTTCACCCCACTTTTTCAATGTGCCACCTGTTACTATAGCTGCTGTAATCACAGTGCCTGGAACATTTGATTTTGCCAGTCCCTGTATAAACTCAGATGATGATCCTGCCAGTGTATGGGATACTACTGTCATTCCACCACTCATTACATATCCTGAAACAGCAGCTTCTCCTCCATCCACAAGTGTATCTGCAATCGCATCCTCACTGCTCTTTTCGCCTTTAATAACAGAAACCACATTCATAATACCAGACATGGTGAGCGCTGTTACTCCTGCATTTTTCGCACCATACTTTCCTGCTTCATGTCCTGTTTTTACTGCATTCTTAATGGATGCCTTTCTTAACTGACTATCAATTGAGCTTTCAGCAATAACACCATCTGCCAGTGCTCTATCTACTCCTTCATCTGTAAGCTCAACACCTTTGCTCTCAAGATATTCTTCATCCCTCACATACTCTTTGTTCAAACGGCTTCTCTTTGGATTGTTAAATTTTCTTGAGGCCACTTGAATATTATCATCACTGTTTGCCGCTGCCCGAATATCGTCCGTTGTATTCCACTGATTGTTTTTTGTATCATTGTAAATTCGTTCAAGCGGCTTTACATGATCACTTTCAGCAAGATGACTCGCCCAGTCCTCTCCGTACAAAGCCTTTGCTTCTTTCTTTGTCAGAACCAGATCCTTTCCTGTATATGGATCTTTCACAGGCTTTCCGCTTTTAAACAAGTCCTCCTTTGCTTTCCGTTTTGCCGCTCCACTGTCATACATCGTTCGATTTCCAGTATATGTAGCCGGTTTTGCAAACTTTTTTGCCGCTGCTTTTGTCATATCCTGTGCTGCATTTGTGATTGTGTAGCCAACTCCAATCTGCGTCGCACCATTATCGCGCTTTTCTTTTTCCTGCGATGTTTGCAGCTCGGTTGACGCAGAAAGTTTCTTTTTGAAGAAGTTAAACATCCAATAATTCCTCCATTCCCTTTATTTCTTTTAATTTATCGCACCCGTTAAACATACATCTCAATTGTTTCCGAAACTCTAAGGCAGTATTGTCCTCTTCTAATCGTGCTAAATCCAATTTGACTATCTTCGCACAGTTATAAAACATATAACTTAAATCTGCAACGTAAGTCCAATCAAAATTTTCTGTATTAAGCTGTTCCACATTCTTACAGCCATCAAACATATGACTCATATCCTCTACCTGATATGTATCGAATCTGCTTACATCTAATACACCCACATTTTTACATCCAGAAAACATTCCCGACATATCTGTTACTTCACTTGTATCAAATCCACTAACATCTATTTTTTGCAATTCTCCACAGTCTTTAAACATTTTCTGCATATTGGTTACCTGAGATGTATCAAAACGACTAACATCAAGCTCCAACAAATTTCCACAGCCCTCAAACATATGACTCATGTCTGTCACATTACTCGTATCAAATTTCGGAGCATTAATACTTAACAAGCTGCTACAATTTCTGAACATGCGACTCATGTCAGTTACCTGACTTGTATCAGTAATATTTAATTTTATGTCAAACAAACTATTACAATCTTCAAACATGCCCGATAAATTAGTTACCTGGCCCATATTAAAATTTTCTGCCTTTATTTTTTGCAAACACAGGCAGCCTTTAAAAATATCAGACATATCAGTTACCTGATCCGTATTAAAGTTGTTTAAATTTAGCTGAGATAAACCTTCACAACCAGAGAACATACCTGATAGCTTAGTCACTTGACTTGTGTCAAATCCTCTAACGTCAATCTCTTCTAACCCTTCACACTCTGAAAACAGCTCAGACATATCTGTTACTTGACTCGTATTAAATCCACTAACATCTATTTCCTCCAATCCTTTGCAACCTGAAAACATACCCGACAGATCAGTTGCTTGACTTGTATCAAATCCCCTAACATCTATTTCCTCTAACCCTTCACACTCTGAAAATAGCTTAGACATATCTGTTACTTGACTCGTATCAAATCTGCTAACATCTATTTCTTCCAATCCCTTGCAACCTGAAAACATACCGGACATATCAGTCACTTGACCTGTATCAAATCCTCTGACATCTATTTCAGTCAAATTTTCACACCCTGAAAACATATGAGGCATATCTGTTACCTGACTTGTATCAAATCTACTGACATTGATTTTTTCCAATTCATCGCACCATGAGAACATACCAGACATATCAGTCACTTGACTTGTATCAAATCTACTGACATCAATTTCTTTTAACTTGTTACAGTTCCAAAACATATGTGACATTCGAGTTACTTGGCTTGTGTCAAATCCTCTGACATCTATTTTTTCCAATTTATTGCACCATGAGAACATATCAGACATATTAGTTACTTGGCTTGTATCAAATCCGTTGACATCTATTTCAGTCAAATTTTCACAAAAAGAAAACATACCAGACATATCTGTCACTTGACTTGTATCAAATTCACTAACATCTATTTCAGTCAAATTTTCACATCCAGAAAACATATCAGACATATTGGTTATCTGACTTGTATCAAATTCGCTAACATCTATTTCAGTCAAGTTTCCACATCCAGAAAACATATTAGACATATTGGTTACCTGACTCGTATTAAATCCTCTGACATCTATTTTCCCCAATCCTTTGCAACCTAAAAACATATCAGACATATCTGTTACCTGACTCGTATCAAATTCACTAACATCTATTTCAGTCAAATTTTCACATTTTGAAAACATACCAGACATATCTGTTACCTGGCTTGTATCAAATTCGCCAACATCTATTTTAGTCAAATCTCCACACCCAGAAAACATATTAGACATATCGGTTACTTGATTTGTATCAAATTTGCTAACATCTATTTTAGTCAAATCTCCACACCCAGAAAACATATTGGACATATCCGTTACTTGACTTGTATCAAACTCACTTAGATTCAATTCTACAAATCCACTATCTGCAAACATATGAGACATATCTGTTGTCTGACTTGTATCAAATTTACATTTAATATTTAGTATCCTTGCAGAATAATAACCTGCAAATAGTGAGGAGCAATTCTTATTTGCCTTTATTCCATTTTTTCCTGCAATAACTAACTCTACCAAATCTTCATTTTGTTTTACACATGCCATTACACTTCTGTCCTGATTTGCCGATACATCCCATGCATCATCAGAAATTTCATCCATTTTATCTGTAATCGTTATAATATTAATTTTGCTTCGCTGCATCGAACCACCAAAAGCATTTGCCAACAACATCGCTACGTCGTAAGATAGTTCTTCCGAAAACAGATCTGCCATTAATTCACTTGCTGGTGCATTACTTCCAATAATATTGGCTCCATTTACCAAAGATACTCCACACTGTGGACAGAATTTCATTCCTTCTTTATAGGTTCTTCCACACTGAAGGCAAACCTTTTGTTCTTCAAATTTATTTCCACACTCAAAACAAAATTTAGCATTCTCGTTGTTTATTGTGCCGCATACACTACAGATTCTTCCTTTTCCCTGTTCCATATCTTATGCTCCTTCTTAAAATATTTTATTTTTTCAAAACCTAACCTTAAAATACTTACTTTGATTATAATCTCTATAAAATAAGCTGTCAATCGTTATATCATTTCTTACCACTTTTGTATGCTCAGTAAGCGACAATTAGTGTCTATTCACATATATAGTTATTTCTTATTTTTAATTTTTTCACTTATACTTCAGTTTTTTCATAATAAAAGACACTTCACAGTTTATATAGTGCTCCCGCAAAGTATCTTTTACATTATCTTTATTTTATTTTTATTTTCTCATACAATAAATATTTTCCGTGTTGCCACCATTACCTAACAAGCCCTGAGGTGAATGGCTTTCACGAGGCGATTCCCGTGTAGGAGCGTGCTTACGCAGTAACTAAAACAAGAAAGTGCGTAGAAGGCGCCGCGAGAACAAGGGGCGCCGACGACACCATCACCGAGGGGCGTTTCGTTAAACTTCCGGGTTGCTCCTCATACCTCACTGCAATCCAAACAGAAACAAGTTTGATAACTTTGAATGTTGCCAAACCTGTCCTCTAGCTCGTCTGCTTTATTCTTTTTGCATCACTGCCTGAAATTCCTCTAATGTCATCCCGACGCGATCTGCAGCTTTTTGTGCATCAAGAAGACCATCTCGAACAAGTTCAATAAGTTCTGCGATTCGACCTTGCTGTAATCCTTTTTCAATTCCACGCGCTTCCCCCTGCAACTCTCCTTCTCTTCTTGCTGAATTAATAGAGTCATTCCAGTCCCGTATTGCTTTTTCACGGCTTCGGTACATGGCCATCAGCTTTTCATCACTGCTGGCTTTCTTTAATCGTTCATATGCTTCTTCAAATGTTTTATCTTCTTCTACCAACTTTTCATAAACCTCCTTCTTCCCAGAGTTAATGAAGAGCGCCCACCGATCTCTTGCTGTCAGCTCTGACAACTCAAGCATCTTTACTTCTTTTGTTCTGGACAGCTCTCCTACTGCCTTGTGAAGCTCAAAAAAGGCAATCTCAAACTTCTGCTTATATGGAGCATTTGTTTTCCGATCTTTTAACACAAAACTTCTATAATAGCATGCATCCTCATACAAATCAAAACATAACTGATTTAATCCATATACGGGTGCTGTTTTCGCATAATCATCACCCGCATGCAACTGCTCGGTGCAAAGCTGGCAAGCATAATACAGTGCTCTTGATTCCATGTTATGACGATTCAGCACCTGTATTTCCACATCAATGCTGCTTCGATCGGACAGCTAAACTCTCACATCCAGTATGCACATCTTATCGTCCAAATATTTCGGATCAATCGTCGGATTTAAGAGTGTAAAATCTGATCTGCTGACTTAATATCAAGCCCCAGAACATCATTTAAAAATACTCTTAAAATCGTTTTGCTCTCTTCCTGACTAAAAACCTGCTTAAACACGATATCGGATGTCAATGGCAATAACTGCGCAAGGTCCGTTATCCCTTCTACTCTTTTTTCCTGCTTCGTTTCTGATTCAGTTAAACATCCAATAATTCCTCCATTCCCTTTATTTCTTTTAATTTATCGCACC
>OGQU01000747.1_pt1 | contig 33884 bp, 31 predicted proteins | sample 1553341 | NCBI WGS metagenome assembly OGQU01 (sample SAMEA2579920, study PRJEB22360) | human gut metagenome | biome: human gut; feature: human-associated habitat; material: faeces | place: Denmark | collected 2008/2010 | reverse complement strand
CAGCGATTTTTATGGCGAGGTAGCTCAGCTGGTTAGAGCGCATGATTCATAATCATGAGGTCTCCGGTTCAATCCCGGATCTCGCTACAAAATGAAACCCATTGAGAAATCAATGGGTTTTTTATTTGAATCAAATTGATATTTTTATTCGGCAACAGTTACCTCGATACCGCGTTCACGCAATCCCTCGAGAGTTTTACTAGGTACATATTTATCCGTGATGATGTGATCAACGGCATCCAGATCGCATATTTTTCCGAAACCTCTACGTCCGAATTTAGAAGAGTCAGCCAGAACGACTACTTTTTGCGCAGCTTGTATCATTACTTGATTTAAATTAGCTTCCATCATATTCGTGGTTGTTAATCCATAATCTAGGTCTATCCCGTCAACTCCCATGAAGAGTTTACTACAAGAAAAGTTTTCCAGCATTTTTTCTGCATAATTTCCAACGACAGAGACAGAACTATTCCGTACGAAACCTCCGAGTTGTATTATATCTATGTTCTTGTTACGAGCTAGAATGTTTGTAACGTTTATAGCTGCAGCGATTACCGTGAGATGGCCTTGAGGCACGATTTCCCGGGCTAAAGCATGCATTGTTGTTCCAGATGCAATGAGAATAGAGTCGTCTGCTGTAATTAGACTTGCAGCATATCTACCTATCAGTCGTTTTTCTTCGGGATAGGACTTTTCTTTCTCGTTTACATGGCGATCATTGATATAAGGGTTGATTAAAATGGCACTACCGTGTGTGCGATAGAGCATTTCCTTTTCCTCAAGTAAGGTAAGATCCTTGCGAATCGTTACAGAAGATACTTTTAATTGGTTGGCGAGATCAACAACAGAAACGGAACCTTGTTGGCGTAATGTTTCTAATATGTAGTTGTGCCTTTCACTTAGAGATAATGTTTTCATTTTGTTTCGATAATCATATTTCCACCACTGCAAATATACATCTGTTTTATTGAATATTACTTATCAAGTGTTGTAATTAATTTTAAACTGGGGAAATATATTTCTTAAAAAATAGAAACTTTTGCTCTGAGTTTCCGTAGATTAAGATCAATACCAAAGAAAGATATGGCACTATTCGTAATGCGAAATGAGCCATAGAGACCAATAACAAAGAACGGAATTTAGGAAAACGAAGTTTCGGTTTGTAAGTATATAGTATGCTTGCGGAACGTTATTGGGATTTTATAGATTGTTGAATACATAAATAATTGTGTTATGAATCGAAAAGATATGTTGAATAAACTTCAAGAACCTGAGAAAGTATGGGATATGGTTGTGGTTGGAGGGGGAGCTACGGGTTTAGGTGTGGCGGTTGACGCCGCAACAAGAGGATATAGCGTTGTTCTTTTAGAAATGGCAGATTTTGCCAAGAGTACTTCCAGTCGGAGTACGAAACTGGTACACGGTGGTGTACGTTATCTTCAAAAAGGCGATGTCGCTTTAGTATTAGAAGCATTAAGGGAGAGAGGGCGAATGAAGGCTAATGCCCCGCATCTCGTGAAGGATCAGGCTTTTGTAATATCGAATTATACATACTGGGATAATTTCCTGTATTTCTGCGGGCTTACGCTTTATGATCTGTTGTCTTTTGGTTTCGGGTACGGGCGAAGTCGTTTTATTTCCCCCAAGAAGGTGATGGAGTATTTACCGACATCGGTGAAAAAAGGATTGAAGGGAGGTATTGTTTATCATGACGGGCAGTTTGATGATTCGCGGATGGCAATTAATTTGGCTCAGACCTGTGCGGATAATGGGGGCGTGATACTTAACAAAGCGAAGGTTTCCGGGATTGTGCATGACCAGAACGGGAAGGTTGCCGGGGTGAAGTTCGTGGATATGGAGTCCGGAAAAGAGATGCAGTTGAAGGCGAAGAGTGTGATCAATGCCTGTGGAATTCTCGTGGATGACCTGATGGCGATGGATTCTCCTGGACATAGTAAGATGGTGACACCGAGCCAAGGAGTACATCTGGTGTTAGATATGAAGTTTTTGCAGAGCGATTATGCGATCATGGTGCCGAAGACGAGTGATGGACGGGTGTTGTTTGCCGTACCTTGGCACAATAAGGTCGTTGTGGGAACGACGGATATTATGCGTCCGGTTCCGGAGATAGAGCCGAAACCGTTGAAGGAAGAAATTGATTTTATTCTGAAAACGGCTTCTTTATACATGGACCCGGCCCCGACGTATGCTGATATTGAATCCGTGTTTGCGGGGCAACGGCCGTTGGCAGCCCCGAAACACGAGGGAAAGAGTACGAAAGAACTTTCCCGCGGACACAAGATAATAGTTTCCGATAATAATTTAATCACGATCACGGGAGGTAAATGGACTTCTTATCGTTTGATGGCCGAAGATACGGTGGATAAAGCGATTGCCATGAAACTGGTGGATGCCAGACCCTGCGTGACGAAAAAATTCCATATACACGGGTACCGGAAGAACCCGAACCTGAAGGATCATATGTACGTTTATGGTAGTGATCAGGATGCGATTATGAAGTTGATTGCTGAAAATCCGGAATACGGAAAGAAACTGTCAGATAAATATGATTATACCGTTGCCGAAGTTGTTTGGGCAGTTCGGGAGGAGATGGCCAGAGAGGTTGAGGATGTTCTTGCACGGAGGGTTCGATTGTTGTTTGTTGATGCGAGAGAGGCGATTAAGGCAGCCCCGCTGGTGGCAGAAGTGATGGCGAAAGAACTTGGGAAGGATCAGGCATGGATTGATGAAGAAGTGAAGGAGTTCACTGAACTGGCAGAAAATTACATCGCGGCTAAGATCATGTTTTGATCTTAGCCCGGTGTATTTCATCCGGAAAAAGCCGCGAGTCGTAATGGAAACGTTTACGATAATCAGATTGGAATCAATATAATATTTATTAAAAATTAATATCATGTGGAGTTTTCTGAAGCCTGAGCCTCACAAACCCTTATTGCCTAAAGAAAAAATAGACCCCACGTACAAGAAGTTACGTTTACAGGTCTTTTTAGGTATATTTATAGGGTATGCGGGGTATTATTTAGTACGTAAGAATTTTACTCTGGCAATGCCCTATTTGCAGGAGTTGGGATTTGACAAGGGAGATTTAGGAGTGGCTCTTTCGGCTAATGCTATCGCTTACGGGATATCAAAATTTTTGATGGGAGGGGTTTCCGACCGGAGTAGTGCCCGTAAGTTTTTGCCGTTGGGATTGGTGTTATCGGCACTTGTGACGTTGTTTTTGGGTACAAGTGCGGGTGTTTCTTCAATCGTGGTCATGTTTATTACCCAGTTTTTGATCGGTTGGTTCCAGGGAATGGGCTGGCCACCTAGCGGACGAGTGATGACGCACTGGTTTTCCTTGAAAGAGCGGGGGACCAAAATGTCAATCTGGAACGTGGCCCATAATGTGGGAGGTAGTTTGGTCGGGATCATGTTCTCCGTGGGATTGGTGTGGTTCGGATCCTGGCAATCTGCCACGTTTATTTTTCCGGCTGTTGTGGCCTTGGTGGTTGCCGTGATCGCATTTATTTTGATCCGGGACACGCCGCAATCGTGTGGTTTGCCGCCGATCGAGGAATATCGTAATGATTACCCGAAGAATTACAGTGCGAAGTCGGAGGAAGAGTTGACGGCAAAAGAGATTTTTTTCAAATATGTTTTGAATAACAAAATATTATGGTATATCGCTATCGCTAATGCTTTTATCTATCTGGTGAGATACGGGGTGCTTGACTGGGCGCCGACTTACTTGAAAGACGTGAAAGGGTACGATAGCGGAGCGGTAGGCTGGATTTATTCGGCTTACGAGATTGCAGCCATTCCCGGCACGATTATCTGCGGTATCGTGAGTGACTACGTGTTCAAGGGACGACGGGCCATCACGACGATGATTTACATGGTGTTGGTGGCCCTGTTCGTGTTTATTTACTGGCAGACGGAACATAATCTGGTGATGGATAGTATATGTCTGATCGCTATCGGGTTCTTAATTTACGGGCCGGTGATGTTGATCGGGGTACACGCCTTGGATTTGGCTCCCAAAAAAGCGGCGGGAACGGCTGCCGGACTGACCGGTTTTTTCGGTTATTTCTTTGGAACGGCTTTGTTGGCAAATATTATGTTGGGGTACGTGGTGGATCATCTCGGATGGGACTGGAGTTTCATTATCCTGCTGGTGGCTTGTGCTCTAGCATTTGTTTTTACGGCATTTACAGTGAAAGAAGAACAATATCTGGTAAAAGAGAGTACTAACAAACATTAAACGCTCTAAAATTCAAAATTATGATTAAAAAGTTTTTTCATGCAGTGATGGCATGCGGGTTGATAGCCTTGGTCATGTCGTGTGAAGATCAAAAATTCAACAATATAAATGTCGATGTCGACAAGGTTGAATTGGATCATTTGACTCCCGATATGATTAAAGTGCGGGATTACGTGCCGGAGTATGCTGTTGTGGCTCACCGGGGATCGACCTTCTGGACCCCTGAAGAGACGGAGGCTGCGTATCGTTGGGCGAGAGAAATCGGGGCTGACTATCTGGAATGTGATATGCAGGTTTCGAAAGATGGAGTGGTGTTGGCATTGCATGATGACAACTTGAAACGAACCACAAATATTGAGAACGTGTTCGGGGAGACTATCCCTTACGAGATTAGAAAAGCGTATTACCAGAAAATTGGTTACTCGGAGGCAGAAGCAGAGGCGTTGGTGAAAGAGGATGCCAAGAATTTTGTACCGAATCTTCCGGCTTATTATACCTACGAGGAGTTGATGATGCTGGATGCTGGAACGTGGTTTAATGAAACGAGTATCGAACAGGCTCGCCCGAGTTTTGCCTCACAACATCAATACATTTCTACATTGGAGGATCTCGTGGCTTATTCCAAGGGGAAAATGCTGGAACGGGATGCGCAGGGAAAACGAGTGTTCACGATGGGACAGAAGACCGGGGAAAAGATCAAGAGTTTAAGCGGTACGGCCGACGTGATCAAGTACACGTTTGGTTACGTGGATGATCCGGAAGACACGGGTAATCGTCCGGGAATTTATATCGAGTTCAAGGAGCCGTGGCTGAATCCTACCGGGTTCGAGGAAATGGTTTACAAGGAACTGGATCGTTTGGGCATGAATATTATCACGCAACCGGAACCGGAAAGCAACCCGTTCTACGTGAATGGCAAGGTGAATACGGGGAACACGAATGGCAAGGTGATTCTGCAGACTTTCTCGTTGGAGAGCCTAGTGAGGGTAGCCGAGCATTTTGAGGGCAAGGTCCCGATGTGTTTCCTATTGTGGAAAGGTACGGGAGCGACGGATATCACGTATGACGATCCGCTGGGTTATGCCTCGTTTATTAATTTGGGTGTGAAGTACAAGGCTCATTTTATCGGACCGTGTATTGCCGGAGCCCCGAATAATTACCCGGAGCTGAACCAACCGTGGCAGGATTACTTGATTCACAAGGCGGGAATGAAGAATCATCCCTACACGTTTGACACGTATGACCAGATGGCCAAGTATTTCGGACAATATAATTTCGGAGTCGAGATTGACGGGAAATATAAAGCACCTTATCTGGATGCATTGTTTACGAACCATTCTGATATGAGTATCAACTACATGATTACTCAAGGCTGGCGAAAGAGTCCGGCTTCCGAGACATTGGTTGACGCAAAGGTGGTGTTGGAGAGATTAGGTTACTAAATAATTGTTTAAATGCAGACCAGTATGAAAAAATATATATTATTCCCTGTTGTATTAGTCGCCCTCGTGTTGTCGTCTAATATGGTGAAAGCTCAGGCTGAGGATGTTGCTAATCCTCTTTTGCAATATATCAATAAGGATAAAGGAATTCGTTTCACGGCAGGCGCCCGTTTGTTTGCTGACGTGGCTTATTATCATTCGGAGTACACTCCGATGAAGTCGGGGGCAGCGCTCACGGATGCTCGTATACGGACGTCGTTGACGTACGGGCCGTTGTATTTTTACGCTGATTTCGATTTTTCGAAAGGAACTTTCAAGCAGAAGAATATTTTCGTGCGATATAATTTCCACGAATCGGCGTACGGGATTCATAGCGTGAAGGCAGGTTATTTCAACGAACCGTCGAGTATGAGTCTGAACGCGAGTTTGTATAATTACCATTTTATTTCCCGAGCGGCTCCGGCCATGGCTTTATCGGCCGGACGTGGTTTGGGGATTACCTACAAGTATTATGATGCCACTTTCTTTGCGGATCAAGGGCTTTTTGCGGAGAACAAGTACAATGACCAGATTTCCGGTTTTCAAGGAGTAAGCTTGAGTGGACGCTGGTTGTACAAGCCGCTTAATAATGAGTTCATAACTTTGCACGTGGGAGCTTCTTTTCGTTACTCTCGGATTAACACGGGCGAGGTGGTGAATAACGTGTTCAAGACGAATGTGGAGTTGGAGTCGAATATGCAGACTTACGTGGACGGTACGACGGAATTCCTGAATGCGCAGGTGCCTTGGGCGAAGAACACGATCACGGTAGGACCGGAAGTGCTGGTGGTTACCAGTAATATGTTTTTGCGGGGCGAGTATATTTACAAGAGATTGTACAAGAAAAGAAATGACGAGGCTTTGTTCGAGAATCAGTTGGGAGGCGTTTGGAGCTGGACGACCTTGGCTTCCTGGCAGGCTGGAAACCCGATGAGAAGTTCCAAGTTCCAAGGGGCGTACGTGGAAATGGGGTACTTGCTTTGCGGTGAAGGATACGGTTATGACGACGAGTACGGATTGTTGCGGGGAAGTAACGAGAGAGGAGATCTGGAGATTGTGGCCCGTTACAGTTACACGGATTTGAATGACATTAATAAAGGTGATTTCTTTTTAATTGGTAAGCAGGTATTTTATCCCGGGGGAGTGGTGGCAGATTACCCGGCCGTGTCAACGAGTATTGGCGGGGGACGGTTACATGCGGCCACGATTGGCGTGAACTACACGTTCAACCAGTACGTGAAGGTGATGGGTGAGTACCAGTATAGTAATTTAAAGAATGTTTATTTCCCGTTGGATAAGAATTTCCATCAGTTGCAGATGCGCTTGATGGTGTCGTTCTGATAGAGGGAGGAAAGTTCATAAAGCTTGTAAGGTTTATAAACCTTACAAGCTTTATGAATTTAGTGGACTATGTAGACTTTTTTTAGCGAGGTGGATTTGCTTTTTAATTCCTTTTCATTATTTTTGGGATTCGAAACACGCAAACGCTAATTTATATCCAAACTATGAGAAAAGTCACTTTATTGTTGATGACCTTGGTTGCTGTGACTCATGTTGCGGTTGGTCAGGTTGATGTGAGTGCGGTCAATAAACCGATCGAGTTGTTGAACGAGGCAAACACGGATATTGAAAATGGAGATTATAAAGATGCTGTTCAAAAATTGATCGCGGCTAATCGATTGAATCCGAAATTGAGGGAGGTTTACTCGTCCTTGAATACGGCTTGTACTCACACGAACCAGATTTCTTTGCTGAAGGAGTTTCTTGTGAAAGGAAAGGGGATATTTGAGGAAGATGATGAGCTTTGTTATTATTTGGGAAATATTTACCAGAATCAACAGAATTACGCGGCAGCCATAAAGGAGTATTCTCTGGCAATCCAGTATGCCAAGAAAAATGGGGAAGAGTACGAGTTGGTATATGCTTATTATTTGAACCGGGGGAATTGTTACTTGAAACAGCGTGAATTTGCGAAGGCGATACCGGATTATACCTATTCTCTCAAGCTAAACAAGGATAACGGTGCTATTTATGCGAACCGGGGAATTGCTTATTTCAGTACCGGAAAGCGTAAGGAGGCATGTGCCGATTGGCGGAAGGCTAAATCGCTGGGGGTAACAAGCGTGAATGCTTATATTAATCGCTATTGTCGATAAAGGTTTTAAATAAAATAAGCGAGCCAAAATCGTTTGGCTCGCTTATTTTATGTATTTATTGCTAGGAATTAGAACGTCCAGCCTAATCGAAGAACCGGTTCGATGTATGTTTTGACATTTGTTTGACGTGTTTTTACCGGGGACAAAAGTATATATAATTAAGCGAGGGCAGGAATATTCCTGCCACTTGCTATTTGAAAATATCAATCAATGATGTGAGGTTGCTGGTAAAGAGTTTAACGGAAATGGCAAGTAAAATGATTCCCAGGAATTTACGTAATATGTAAGCTCCTCCTTTCCCGAAAATCTTTTCGACTAGCGATACATTTTTTAATACAAAATAAACAACAATAATGTTTAGAGTTAAGGCGATAATAATATTGATGGTATGATATTCCGCCCGCAAAGCCAACAAAGTCGTTAATGTTCCGGCTCCCACGATCAAGGGAAATACTAACGGTACAATAGATGCCGTTCCTGATGGACTGTCATTTTTGAAAATAGGGATTCCGAAGATCATTTCTACTGCCAGTACGAAGATCACGAGAGAACCGGCCACGGCAAACGAGGAAATGTCCACGCTGAACAAGTTGAGCAAGCCATCCCCGACGAAAAGGAATGCCACGAGAAGAATATATGATGCCAAAGCGGCTTTTATGGCACTAATTTTGTGTCCTTTATTTTGAATATCATTAATGATAGGCACGGCTCCTGTGATGTCAATTACGGCAAACAGGACCATGAATGCACTCGCAAGTTCTTGTATATTAATGTCTGAAAAACTCATATCAAAAAGATTGGTTTATTCTTGATTAAAGGTTATTTTTGCCTACAAAGATACAGAAACAAGAGGTGTTATCAAAATGAATCAAAATAGAAAAGTTATGGCGTATACGAAACTAATTGTCGAGAAACAGGATAATATTTGCACGGTTAAGATTAATAACCCGGAGGCGTTGAATGCTTTGAATTCGACGATTTTGAAAGAATTGGATGCTGCTTTCACGGCTATCGGGGAGGATGACAGTGTTGATGTTGTTATTTTGACGGGTGAAGGACGTTCGTTCGTGGCAGGTGCGGATATATCCCAGATGAGTACGTTGAACGCGGTGGAGGGGAAAGCGTTTGGAGAGCTGGGAGCGGCTGTTTTCCGTAAAATCGAATTGTTGAACAAGGTGGTTATTGCCGGGGTGAATGGTTTTGCCCTGGGGGGAGGGTGTGAATTGGCCATGGCTTGTGACATCCGTATTGCTTCGGTGAAGGCTAAATTCGGTCAACCGGAAGTCGGTTTGGGAATTACCCCGGGATTCTCCGGTACGCAACGGTTACCGCGTATCGTGGGATTGGGTAAGGCAAAAGAACTGATCTACACGGCTGATGTGATTGTTGCCGAGGAGGCTTATCGTATCGGGTTGGTGAACAAGGTGGTGGAACCGGAAGCACTGATGGATGAATGTATGGCTATGGCGAAGAAGATTGCTTCGAAAGCTCCGCTGGCTGTACGTTACGCGAAAGAGGCGATTAACCGGGGAGTAGAGACGGATATTGACACGGGTATTTCTATCGAAAGTGATTTGTTCGGACTCTGTTTTTCAACCGAGGATCAGAAAGAAGGAATGCAGGCATTTCTAGGCAAAAGAGGAGCGGAATTCAAGAAAAGATAAAAGCTGAAAAAGCTGGCGTTTGTACGATAATAGAGAATTTGATATTATATAATTGAAGGTTTTAAATTAAGAGGAAATGAAAATTTGCGTTGTAGGTACAGGTACGATGGGTAATGGTATTGCCCAAACCTTTGCTCAGGCCGGGCATGACGTGTTGTTAAAAGGGCGTTCTGAAGCATCTTTAGGTAAAGCTCACAAGGCTATCGAGAAGAGCCTTTCCAAGCTGGTAGAAAAAGGCAAGATGGAAGCTGCCGAGAAGGATGCTATCAATGCCCGCATCAAAGACACGATGGCATACGAGGATTGTAAAGATGCCGATTTGGTGATCGAGGTGGTTGCCGAGGATATGGCTACGAAGAACGAGATATTCAAGACTTTGGATGCTATCTGTAAACCGGAGGCTATTTTGGCCACGAATACTTCTTCTCTTTCTATCACGGAAATCGCTGCTGCAACCAGCCGTCCGGAGAAAGTGATCGGAATGCACTTTTTTAACCCGGTGCCGATGATGAAATTGGTAGAGGTGATTAAAGGGCAGTTGACTTCTCAGGAAGTTCACGACAAGGTGATGGCAATCGCTGCAGAAGTGGGTAAGACCCCGGTAAGTGTGAACGAGGCTCCCGGTTTCGTGGTAAATAGAATCCTGATCCCGATGGTGAACGAGGGTATCGGAATCTACGCAGACGGTGTTGCTACCAAGGAAGAGATCGACGAGGCTATGAAATTAGGGGCTAACCATCCGATGGGACCTTTGGCGTTAGGTGACTTGATCGGATTGGACGTGTGTCTGGCTATCATGGAGGTGCTGTATAATGAATTCGGTGATTCCAAGTATCGTCCTCACCCGCTGTTACGGAAGATGGTTCGTGCTAACTTGTTAGGACGTAAGACCGGAATCGGTTTCTATGATTACCGGAAATAGGGAATAAAAAGTTTATAAAGTTCATAAAGTTTGTAAGGTTCATAAAGTTGCATTTGAGAGCAATGGATCTTATAAATTTTGTGAACTTTGTTTTTGAATGGTGGTTGATTTGTCTAAACAACTATGTTTGTTCCCTTGTCTTTCAGAAAGAAACTACAGAATTCATTGAGTTGTTGTTGCATCAATTCTTTTGGTATTAATAAGCGTTTGTATTCAGCGACCATTGTTGGACTCATACTTCGGTTCATCGCATATTCTACAACCACCTCGTCGGCTTCTGGGCACAAAATAATGCCGATAGAAGGATTCTCGTTAGTACGTTTCACATCTCTATCAAGTGCTTCCAGGTAAAATTCTAGTTGGCCGAGGTCTCTTGGATGGAACTTTGTTTTCTTTAATTCTACCGCTATTAAGGCCTGTAAGCCTCTGTGAAAGAATAATAAATCAGCCTTGAAAGTAGAACCGCCAACTGGTAGGCTATACTCTTGGTCCATAAACAAGAAGTCTTTACCTAATTCTAAGATAAACTGCTTCATGTGCTCAATCAATCTGTTGCGTAGTTTTGATTCGCTATGCTTCTTGGGTAGGCCAAGGAAGTCAAGGAATACTGTGTCCTTGAATATTACAGGTGCATACGGATAAGACTCTAATAATCCTTTTGATAGATTCTTCTTATCACTAAGCAGCGTTGAAAATGTCTGATTGGTTAAACTGCGATCTAACTCTTTTACATTCAGACGTTCTTTGTGAGCGTATAATATATAGAATAATCGTTCTTCGTTATTACGACAACGGCTAAGTATCATCGTATGATTGGTGAAAGTGGTCATTGTAAGAACTTGAGGCATTCGTGCAGTTGACAACTGCACAATCTCATTATTTTCCCCTTCATTTATGTTATCATCTTGGGCTTCTAAATGAGCCGATTGTAATTGTGCAGTTGTTGACTGCACGAATTCATGTGACAGAAATTTCTCTATCGTTAAGCTAAATTGAGGCGTGGAATACTCTTCAAAATACTGAACCATATTGTAGATGTTTCTTCGGCTATATCCTCTTAAATCAGGACGGCGAGCACGAATGTATTCTGATAGTTGGCTCACCACCTTGCTTCCCCATTCTTCACTTTTCAGCTTTGCTGATACATAGCTTCCCACGTACCATGCAGTCTGTAGCAATTCCTCGTTCACCATACGAGAGGCTTTGCTTTGGTGCAATTGAATGATGCTAATCACTTCGTCAAACTGCTTTTCATGCAGAACTATAATACTTTTGTTCTCGTCCATATTGCAAATTTACGCATTATTGGTATTTTGAACAATAATCTTCGCCATTGTAATTGATGCTTTGAATTTCAGTCACAAAGGTAGTTATTATTAATGAAATTATATCCTTTTCAATGAACTGCTTGCTGTGATGAAAAGTAAAATTTCCTGTGATATTTTATTGTCCTAATTGTATTACTTGACGTTTTTGCGGGTGAGAATCGTCTGCTGACGGACGGGATTTGAAGTTGTTAAAATTGAATGTTAACCCGATCCAGTAAGCGTGAGTGGCTTCTTTGCTATAATTTGCCAGGCGATAGGTGTCCGTGTTTGAATGGGCTTGCCATTCGGACGTGTCGAAGACGTCGGAAACGGAGAAACTGACTTGAAGGCGGTTGTTAAAGAAACCTTGTTTGATTGCTAGGTCAAGATAGTAATTCTCTTCAATTTTGAATTGTGGTACTTTTGTTGGTGATTGATAGGAGAAGAGGGCTTGAAATTCGGTATGTTTTTTAGAATTTAAGTTTAATTCCAAGTTGCCTGACCAGGAGAAATCGTCAACATGAAGGTTTATTCCTTGATATTTCCCGTTGGCATGAGTGTGGACGAGGGATATGGAAGGGTTGATCGTCATCCATGAGGAGGGAGTGCCGGATAGATTGATATCCAAGCCTACCTTGTTTTCCATACTACCATTCGCGTAAGACAGGGTTAACGTGTTGTCTTCCGAAAATAACGTGATAGGGGTGATAAACTTTTCGGTGGAATTGAAATAAAGATTCCCGTTCAGCTGGATCTTTTCCCCGTGTAGAAGATAATTGATTTCGGCTCGATTCGTGACTTCGGGGCGTAATAGCGGATTACCTTGCTCGAAGGTTTGGTGATCAATCGGGTTTGTAAATGGATTTAGCTGGGTGTAATCCGGACGTGCGGCTTTTCTAGTAAAATGAAAGGCCAGTTCTTGCTGGTCAGAAGGCGTGTATTGGAGTGTTAGGTGCGGGTAAAAGTAGAATCGATCCAAATTATGTTTGTCCATGTTTTCCATGAGCTTGGTGCGGGTAATATTGTAATCGGCGTGTAGCCCTATTTTGTAGTGCCAAAATTTTCCTTGTTGTCGGGAGTAGGAAAGATGTGCCGTGTAGATGTATTCATGGTGGTTTAGACCGTCGTTAGGGGGCAAATTCGATAACCAATTATTAAGGTTTTCTTCCGTGTCGTGAAGATTATATCGAGCTTTATTCCACCTGGAGAAAAATTGAATTCCGGTTTCGAGTTGCCCTTGATTTTCGAATGCATAGAGATAATCCATTTGCAAGCAGACGAATTCGGGTTGCTCGTTTCCGGTAGAGGTGTAAGCGAGAAGATCATCGATTTGATACGTGCTTGGACGGGAATCTTTCGTGTGGGAAAAGATCCCGTTTAGCGATAGTTCATGTTTGTCTTTTTCGTAGATGTGTTTGTAGAATAAGGAACCTCCAATTGTTTTCCGGCTGAATGCTATTCGATGGTGTAGGTCATATTCTTTTGTTTGCGTGCGATTATTTATATCCCGGTTTGTCGTGATCTTGGGGAATTGTAATTTAAGATTCCATAGGAAAAGATTACGAGAAGAGGGTCTCATATCCAGTTGGAGGGCTATGGAATGGCTTAAATGGTGTTGTTCTGTCTCTAATACTTGAGATGTTTCTGCCGAAAAAGAGCGAAATAATTCACTGCTGATTTCGATGCGATCCGAATGTCCGGAATAATCCAGGAATAGCTCCCAATTCTTTTGTGTATATCCTAGGTTTACGTTTCCTGTGAAATTGTTCGTGAAATCATAGTTGAGGGAAACTGAACTGCTCCATGAGCTCTTGATCTTTTGCTCGTTTTCTTGGGCGTAAATGTCTGTATTCGTGCAAAAAGTAAGGAGACTGAAGAGTATCTGTGTGATGCGCTTTTTCATATTTCTGTATTGTTGTTTTGCAAATTTGACAAGGGATATGGGTGAAAACTTGCGCCTATTGGGGGTGTTTTAAGATTTTTTGTAATTTGTGGTTTATGGAGAGAAGCTCTAGAGAAATAATGGAAATGCTAGGGAGATAATCCCACTTTTTCGATGCTGTCTCGAAGCTTACTCGGGGCTTATTCAATCGGTAATGCATGAGCTATGTGTGAGCTTCGAATGAGCTCTGAATAAAGGGGATTATTTGGGTTAGATGACTTCTTTATTGGGGTTGGTTTAGGGTGGGAATGGGTACTGTGTTGAGGGCTATTTTATATAATATGTTGAAAATATTGTAGTGAATATAATTTTAACTTATTGTAGTTGAAGTGATGGCTGTAAGGCTTGATTTGAAAATAATTTAGATGTCTTAAAACGATCGTTTAATGATATTAACACCTAAGTGATTTTTACATTTTTCAACAAACATGATAACAGGCTGACTGTTAAATTGAAGAAAAATATTTCACATTCATTTGCGCTATATGAAAATTTAGTATATTTGCAGCGCATTAAACGATCGTTTTTTTATAGGAAATGATGTTTGTGCAGACAGCTTCTATGCGTTATTGCTGTTTAAGTATAGCGTATAGAACACATGGCAATAAATTAGGACTCGTGATAGGGTTAGTGCGCGAAGCGTATCTAGTCGGGCCATAATCTTCGAAATTGCCGGTATAAACACAAGCCTTTGTTAAAAAACAATCAATGATATCGACTGATAAGTTAAACTGGTATGCTGCCTATACCCGTGTAAATCAAGAATTGGTCATTAAAAAGAAATTAGACGAGTTAGGAGTAGAAAATTATCTGCCGCAGGAAGAGCGAGTACGTGAGACTCCACTCGGTCGAAAGAAGATTAGGGTAATTCTAATTCATGGATTGATCTTTATCCGGACAGATAAAACGACTAGTTTCTCTTTACTAAATGATCACTTGTTGAATATTGTTTACTTGAAAGATCGTGAAGGACGCTGTTCATTGATTATTCCGGATAAACAAATGGAAGATTTCATGTTTCTGTTAGACTTTTCTACCGATGGGGTAGAGGTGCTAAATAAAGACTTGAAAAGAGGAGATCGTGTACGAGTAATTAAAGGACCGTTGTTAGGTTTGGAAGGGGAACTAGTACGCTTGAAAGGACACAAGCGGGTTGTTATTCGATTGGATGGTGTGGCATCTATTGCCACGTCTTATATACCTAGTTCGTTTTTGGAAAAAATAGAGTAATAGGAAATAATGGAAAAGAATTTATTTCGGGAAGTGTACAAGCAGGTGTGTGAATTGGCGTTGAAAGATTGTCCCCCCTCGTCTCTGTCGGGACTCTTGCACGGTTACTTGTCGGTTTACTCAATGGTGCGAGTGTACCCATGGTTAGAAGATGAATATGGTAGTCTTTGGGATATTCATGACCGGATACGAGAGATAGCCCAAGTTATTCAGGAGTTGTTGAAGGATAAAGATATTCCGGTAGATACTCGTGCTGGGTATGTGGTGGATTTGATGGATGCTTACTTGTTGTATTCGGATGTGAAATTCTTGGATACGGCATTGGATGCTGTTTATGAAATTCTTAGTCCTAAAGGAAGTGATAAGATTGTGTTGCCTTGTCGTACTCCGAATATTTGCCGACTGCTTTGTAATTGTTACTATTTTACGGGGGAAGATGAATGGGCCGTGTTGGTGAAAGGACTTGTGGTAGAAGCTATGGGGAAAAGTAGTTCGTTTACATCTGACGAGATTATCACATGGTGGAAGGCTTTTCTTTTATGCGAGAGTATGGTAATGGAATGCGAAGAGGGTGTTTATCACGAACGAATTCGAATGGAAGTAAAGGTTTGCCAATGGGAAGATGAGAAAATTGAAGTATTTCGATGTGTTGCAGAAGATTTTTATTTGATTACTGAGATATTTGAAATTTTGGCAAGAAGGGAGTTCCTAGTATATAATGAGAATTACAAATAGAAAGATTAATTGTTTGTTATACTTAATATTTAGTTGAATCGAATATATATATGAAAGGTATTGTGCTTGCAGGTGGTAGTGGTACACGTTTGTACCCTATAACCAAAGGGGTGAGTAAACAGTTGTTACCGGTTTACGATAAGCCGATGATCTATTATCCAATTTCAGTTTTGATGCTTGCGGGTATTCGGGAAATATTAATTATTTCTACTCCACAAGATTTGCCCGGATTTCAGCGGTTGTTAGGAGATGGTTCTGATTTTGGAGTCTGTTTTGAATATGCTGAACAGCCCACGCCGGATGGTTTAGCTCAAGCCTTTATTATAGGAGAGAAGTTTATAGGAAACGATAGCGTTTGCCTAGTGTTGGGGGATAATATCTTTTATGGACAGGGTTTTAGTCCAATGCTTGAGGAGGCTGTTCGTGATGCGGAAGTTTTGGGGAAAGCAACTGTTTTTGGTTATCATGTGGAGGATCCGGAACGTTATGGAGTGGCAGAATTTGATAAGGATGGAAACGTGTTGAGTATTGAAGAGAAGCCACAAGAACCAAAATCTAATTATGCGGTTGTAGGGTTGTATTTTTATCCAAATGAAGTTATTGACATAGCCAAAAGTATAAAGCCCTCTGCAAGAGGAGAATTAGAGATTACGATGGTGAATCAGTATTTTCTTGAAGATAAGAGTTTAAAATTGAAGATATTAGGGCGTGGGTTTGCTTGGTTAGATACAGGAACACACGATTCATTGTCAGATGCTTCTATTTTTGTGGAGGTGATTGAAAAACGGCAAGGATTAAAGATTGCGTGTCTTGAGGTTATCGCATATAGAAAGGGATGGTTAACTTCGGAGAGATTATGGGAATTGGCCCAACCTATGAAGAAGAATCAATATGGACAATACCTTTTGCAAATGTTAGGAGGTAAAAAACATCGTTTTATTTAAGTAATAAAAATGTCTGATGAAAAATTGTAAAAGAAATATTCTTATCACAGGTGGTGCGGGTTTTATTGGTAGTCATGTAGTGAGGTTATTCGTGACACGATACCCCGAATATCATATTATAAATTTAGACAAACTTACTTACGCTGGTAATCTTGCTAATTTGAAAGATATAGAGTCTGCGTTGAACTATACGTTTGTGAAAGCAGATATTTGTGATTTTGAGTTGTTAGAGGAACTTATGAAAAAGTATAAGATTGATGGGATTATTCATTTGGCAGCAGAAAGTCATGTGGATCGAAGTATTAAGGATCCGTTTACTTTTGCAAAAACGAATGTAATGGGAACTTTATCACTTCTACAAGCAGCGAGATCGTATTGGGAGGCACTTCCGGAAAAGTATGAGGGCAAAATGTTTTATCATATTTCTACGGATGAAGTGTATGGTGCTCTGGAATTAAATATTCCTGAAGGAGATTCCGAGACTAATAAATGTGGAGGAGGGCCGTTTGGTGACCGATTCTTTAAAGAAACTAATTCTTACAATCCCCATTCACCATATAGTGCAAGTAAAGCGTCGTCAGATCATTTTGTCAGATCGTTTCACGATACTTATGGAATGCCTACAATTGTAACGAATTGCTCCAATAATTATGGTCCATGTCAGTTTCCTGAAAAATTAATACCATTGTTTATCAATAATATAATACTTCGCAAACCATTACCCGTATATGGTAAAGGAGAGAACGTACGAGATTGGCTTTATGTCGTTGATCATGCAAAAGCAATAGATATTATTTTTCATAAAGGTAAAATTGCAGAAACCTATAATATTGGTGGTTCTAATGAATGGAAGAACATAGATTTGATCAAAGTTTTGATCAAAGTTACCGATAAGTTATTGGGACGAACAGAGTGTGAAGATTTAGATCTTATTACTTATGTGACGGATAGAGCAGGGCATGATTTACGTTATGCTATTGATAGCACAAAATTGAAGACAGAGTTAGGGTGGGAACCTTCGTTACAATTTGAGGAAGGGATTGAAAAAACTGTTCGTTGGTATTTAGACAATCAGGAGTGGCTTGATCATGTTATTTCTGGTGATTACCAAAAATATTATGAACAGATGTATCAGGGACGATAATTATTATATAATATCAATAATTGTTATTTATGCCTCGATCTCTGAAAGAGAAAACTATAACTGGCGTGATATGGACAACTTTTCAGCGGGGAGGTGCTCTGTTGATAGGTTTTATTGGAAATATAATATTAGCCCGTTTACTGACACCAGATGATTATGGTTGTATAGGTCTTTTATTAATTTTTACTAGTATTGCGGATGTCTTGATAGATGGAGGATTAGGCTCTGCTTTAGTACAAAAAAAAGAACTGAATAAAATAGATTGCTCAACTGTTTTTACTGCTAATTTAGTATTTTCAATAATTTTATTTGGAATTTTATTTATTTGTTCTCCATGGATAAGTAGGTATTTTGGAATACCAATATTGGAGGATGTGTTAAGAATTGAGAGTATCTCGATTGTTTTGAGAGCATCGTATATCATACCAGCCTCGCTTTTAAATAGGAATCTTAAATTTAAGGATATCACTATTATAACAATCGTTTCACATGTATTAAGTATTGTGTTGGCCATTATCTCAGCCTGTTATGGTATGGGCGTATGGAGTTTAGTCGTAAAAAATATATCGCTTCAATTATTTTTATGTGTGTTATATCATTTTTCGGCTAGATGGACTTTTAGTATTGCTTTTAGCTGGTCTATTTTTAAAAGTTTATTTAGTTTTGGGGGGAAGATTGCGTTATCAAATATCGTAGAATGTATTTTTTCCAATATAGAGTCATTTGTAATTGGTCGTAGATTTTCTGCTAAAATTTTGGGTTATTATTCTCAAGCAAAATCTTTAGGACAACTTCCAATTTATTCCATGTCAATGGTTGCTAATCAAGTCCTATTTCCCGTCCTATCTAAATTGCAAGAAGAAGATAGGGCTTTTGTAAATGGTACAAGAAAAAGTATGATATCTATAACTTATATAGCATTCCCTTTGATAACTATTTTATGCATATTATCAAAACCAGCAATAATTTTATTGTATTCGGAAAAATGGGAAGCTGCTATACCGTTTTTACAAATGGTATGTATTGCAGGTTTTGTAAACTCTGTTATACATACAAATTTTAGTATTTTGAAAGCAAAAGGTAAAAGTAATCTTTTACTATTTTATCAAGTAGTCATAAATATGTTAAAGTTGCTTTTGATTCTTATTGGAATGAATTTTGGTATAATGGGAATACTTGCTGGTAATATTATAGGAAATTATCTTGGCTGCATTGTATTAGCATATTTAAGTGGTAAAGTTGTAGGTTATGGATTGAAGCAACAAATTGAAGATTTGTATCCGTCTTTTTTATTGTCTGTAGTATTGGGATGTTTGGTGTTTTTTATTTTTGTTCCTATTATTTCAATGAATGCGGTGTTGACGATTTTTGTGGTGTTTTTTATTTATTCTGTAGCCTACATTCTTTTGTCTTGGATATTGAATTTTGAAGGTTTTAGAGTTTACAAAGAAATAATAAAAAATGAACTAGCAAAATGGTATTGTTGAACCTTGTCCCATATTTATTGCTTTTATTCATATCTACCTTTCTTGGTGTAGGATGTAAAAACAGAACATGGGGATTAATATTTGTATTAGCTATTTTTGTCGGATTTAGGTATGGTGTGGGATGGGATTATTGGAATTATACGCGAGCAATTCAAGAAGCAGGCTATGGTTTGGATAGATTTGAATGGCTTCCAAGACAACTTGGATATATTGCGCATGAATTGAGTTTTGTTCAGTTATACTTTATTGTAGTTGCTTTTTTTTCAATGTTGTTTGTAATTAAAGCACTAAAAAGAATGTCAGAAAATTTTTCTGTTTCTTTGTATATTTTTCTGACTTTCCCTCTCTTTTTTCTGTTTTCTTTAGTTATAGATAGGTTTTTTCTTGCACTAGCTATAATGTTTTATGGATCTACATTTCTTTTTAAAGGAAGGAAAATAATTCCATTCATTATCTGTCTTTTAATTGCATTCAATATACATAAGGCATCCTTGGTTTCGATATTGTTTTTAATACCATATTATATTCGAGTAGGACAAAAGATGAATTTATTCTTGTTTGTTTTTGCATCGATGGTTACAAGTTTTATTTCTCTCTATATAGTAGAATTGGTGGTTGTATTAGGTGGAATTTCTGGAATCATGGAGGATGGCTTGAATAGTTTTGTAAAATATGCAGAACAAGCATATTCTTCAGATATGAATAAGATTCCTTACCTGTTTTATGTGATTAATATTATTAATTTACTTTTCCGTAAAAATCTATTTAGGGATAATGAATCAATAGATACATATCTTACGATTTTTAATATAGGATGTTGTTTAATGTTATTATTTTCATTTGAACAGAATATGTCATCTCGTTTTTCTACATTCTTTTTGTTATATCTATGTTTTATAGCACCTTATTATAAATATCCTAAAATTGTAAAACCAATATGTTATTCATTAGGATTTTTATTATTTATATATGCCTTGACTGTTAAGGCTTCTCATGTTGATTTTGTCGGTCGTAGAAATTGTTACTTACCATATAGTACATTTATTTTTAATTAAATGATTCATTACTGTTTCTTTACAGGGTCATATTCGAGATATGATCCTTTAATGTTTGAACGTCAAGGTAAATCTTTAATTCAGGCAGGATATAAGGTGACTTATATTGTGTGTGATGATAAGCCTAATGAGGTTGTAGATGGCATAGAAATATGTTCGACGAATTTTAAGCCTAAAAATAGGTATCAGCGTTTCTTTTTGGTTAAACGTAAGTTGCTTCATGTTGCACTAAGTGTAGATGCGGATATTTATCAAATATCTGATCCACAGTTAATATCTTGTGTGAATGTATTGAAAAAACATGGTAAAAAAGTGATCTTTAATATGAGGGAGTATTATCCAGATATGCTTAAAAGCAAATCATATATTCCGAAATATTTAAGACCTTCAGTTGCTTTGTTATACAAGTTTTTGCAGAAAAAAAGTTTAAAAAAGTACGATGCAGTATTTGTTGTTACTACGTGGATATTGGAAATTGTAAAAAAAGAATGGAATATTGAAAAATCCTATTTGTTGACTAATTTCCCTATAGTTGATAAAAAGTTTTGTCTGTCTTACGAGGAGTATCAAAAAAGAGAAAATATTTTGTGTTATGAAGGTACAATTTACAAAAGTAGTCGTCAGGAAAATGTTTTTAAGGCGCTTGAGCATATACCCGATGTCCATTATCTTTTGGCTGGTAAAATAGACGAAAATAGTTTTTATATAAAAGATTTGCCATACTGGAAAAATGTTGAATTTGTTGATGGTTTCACATCAAAGGAATTAAAAAAAATATTGAGGAGATCCACGATGGCTAATGTGTTTAGGGATTTCGGAAAGCATGATGGTTCTTTAGGCGTTATTAAGATTTTTGAATGTATGGAAGCGGCTTTACCAGTGTTAATGGCCGATGTGCCATTATATAGGTTTATTGTATCAAAATACCATTGTGGAATATGTGTAAATCCTAATGATCCAGTACAGATTGAACGTGCAATTCGGTATCTGATAGATAATAAAAGAGAAGCCTATTTAATGGGACAAAATGGGCGGCGAGCTGTTTTAGAAGAGTATAATTGGGAAAATCAGGCTAAAAAGTATATTCAAGTTATTAAAGAGTTATAATTGATATGTATAGTTGTAAAATAATTAATTTGCCAAAGATTCTCGATGCAAGGGGAAATCTTTCTTTTGTGGAGAATAATAATCAAATTCCTTTTGTTATAAAAAGGATATATTGGATTTATGATGTTCCAGGAGGGACAGAAAGGGGGGGGGCATGCTTATAAGGAAAACATGGAATTTGTTATCGCTTTATCGGGTAGTTTTGATGTTATTCTTGATGACGGTTTTTCAAAAAAAGTATATAATCTAAATAGATCTTATTATGGCTTATTAGTACCTAAAATGATATGGAGAAAAATGGAAAATTTTTCGACAAATTCACTTGCATTAGTTCTTTCTTCTACCGACTATAATGAAAAAGATTATGTACGAGATTATGATTTATTTAAAAGTATTGCGGTTAAAAGTATGTAATATATGAAAAATACGACAGTTTATGATTGTACAATGATAGAAATGGATAAACATCATAGTGATAGAAAAGGAAATATTACAGTTGTGGAAAATGGAAAAACTATTCCTTTTGAGGTGAAAAGGACTTATTATCTCTATGATGTTCCTGGTGGTGGTTCAAGGGGAGCGCATGCGCATAAGGAGTTGAGGCAATTAATCATTGCAGCAGGTGGAAGTTTCGATGTGACTCTTGATGATGGAAATGTGAAAAGAACGGTTGTACTTAATCGACCATATCAGGGCTTACTTGTGGTTCCAGGAATTTGGCGGGATTTAAATAATTTTTCTGCAGGAGCCGTGTGTCTTGTACTTGCTTCGGAAAGATATGATGAGAATGATTATATAAGGAACTATCAAGAATATCTAAAATATAAACAAAGTGAAATTTAACAACAAAAATGTCAATATAAGTCCGTCTGCATCTATTGGAAAGAATGTTAAGATTGGAGATAATACAGTGATTTACGATAATGTGATAATTGGCGATGATTCTATAATATGTAATAATTGTATTATTGGAGAACCACTTAATTCGTACTATGAATATCCAGATACTTATGAAAATCCCACGACAGTGATAGGTAAGAAATCTCTTATTCGAAGTCATTGTATAATATATGCGGGAAATGTGATGGGAAATTATTTTAGTTGTGGACATAGAGTTACAATAAGGGAATTTACAAAGTTTGGGGAACATTGTAGTATTGGTACTCTAGATGATATTCAAGGATATTCAGAATTTGGAAATTATTGTAGATTACATAGCAATGTACATATTGGGCAAAGTTCTAAATTAGAAGACTTTGTTTTTGTGTACCCTTATGTGGTTTTTACAAATGATCCAACTCCTCCTTCAAATGTATGTATTGGTCCAATTGTTGGAGCCTATTCGCAAATTGCAACAGGAAGTGTGTTATTGCCGGGAGTGAAAATAGGCAAACATTGTCTTGTGGGAGCAGGGAGTATTGTGGGAAAGAATTTGGATGATTATCAACTTGCGGTTGGAACTCCAGCAAAAATGATCAAGGATGTTAGGGAAATAAAAGATAGGGAAACGGGTGAGTCGCATTATCCATGGCCTTATAGATTTTCTAGAGGAATGCCATGGGCTAATATGGGTTTTGATGAGTGGATTCAAATGAATAATGAATAATATAGTATGATGATAAAATTTCTTGATTTACAAAAAGTAACGGCAAAATATGCGGATGAAATTCATGATGCAGTTTTACGTGTTATTGATTCGGGATGGTATTTGCAAGGTGAAGAGAACAGACGATTTGAAGCTGATTATGCTCGATATATAGGTACTAAATATGCTATAGGTTGTGCTAATGGTTTGGATGCGTTAATTTGGATATGGCGGGCTTATATCGAGATGGGTGTAATGGAGGTTGGGGATGAAGTTATAGTACCTGCAAACACTTATATTGCAACGATTTTAGCTCTCACGGAGAATGGTTTGAAACCGATTCTCGTTGAACCCACGATAGAGACTTATGGAATTGACGATTCAAAAATAGAAGAAGTTATTACCTCTCGAACCAAGGCGATTTGTATTGTCCATCTTTATGGACAATGTGCTTATACTGAAAAAATAGGTATGCTTTGTAAGAAATATAATCTTAAATTAGTGGAGGATAATGCTCAAGCTCATGGTTGTCTGCTTAATGGGAAAAGAACGGGGGCTATTGGTGATGCAGCAGGACATTCGTTCTATCCCGGGAAAAATCTCGGTGCTTTGGGTGATGCAGGTGCAGTTACCACAAATGATTCACGATTTGCCGAAACGGTGCGGACTTTAGCCAATTACGGTTCACGAGAAAAGTATGTTTTTAAATATGCAGGACGTAACAGCCGTTTAGATGAGATTCAAGCAGCTATTTTGGATGTAAAATTACATCATTTAGACGAGGATGTTCAACAGCGTAAAAAGGTTGCAAAATATTATATCGAAAATATTAAGAATCCAAAGATAGTTCTTCCTAAAATTTTTGATTGGAACCAGCATGTGTTTCATATCTTTACGATTAGGTGTGAAGAACGGGATCGCTTGCAGCGATATTTGAGTGATAACGGGATACAAACTAATATTCATTATCCTATTCCCCCTCACAAGCAAGAATGTTATCAAGGATGGAATGAAATACCATTACCTATTACGGAAATGATTCATGCCACGGAGTTAAGTTTGCCAATGAGTCCGGTTATGACAATGGAAGAAGTTAAAATTGTTGTAGAAGTGATTAATTGTTGGAGATAATGAAAACCGTTTGGATCGTTAATTATTATGCTGGAATTCCAGAAACAATGGGGAATGCTCGACATTTTGAATTTGCCAAGCATTTGATAGAGGCTGGGTATATGGTTAGGGTGTTTCGTGCAAATAGTTCGAGTAGTACGATTGAATTTGATAATAAAGAATATATTAATAAAGAGTATGGGGGGGTTTCGTATACGCATATCAAAGTTAAAGCGTATGAGGGAAATGGTATTAAACGGATGTTGTCGATATTTCAGTTTGCATGGAGATTTTTTTTATTTAGAAATGAATTTGAAAAACCAGATGTGATCTTACAGAATATTCATGCTCCGTTTGACTTCCCTGTTGTCTGGGGTGCGAAACGTTTAAATGCTCGTTATATCGCAGAAGCTTGGGATTTATGGCCTCATTATTTTGTTACGTTCGGGTTGATTTCAGCGAAGAATCCGGTTATGAAATGGGCTTATAGTATAGAGCGAAAAATGTACGAGAAGGCATCGGATATAATCTTTACGTTTGAAGGTGGTGTAGATTACCTGTGTTGGCACAAATGGACAACTGTAGCTAAAGGTAAAATAGATATTCGAAAAGTGCATTATATTAATAATGGTATTCTCTTGAAAGAGTTTTACGATAATGTTTATCAGTATCCCAATGATGACGCAGATCTAAATAGGAAGGATAAATTTAAAGTTATTTATTTGGGTTCAATACGATTGGTAAACAATGTAAAACAATTGATAGATGCTGCTAACGTGTTGAAGGGTGATGATAGATTTTCTTTTCTTATTTATGGTAATGGTAATGATAAACCTATATTGCAAAAATATGTGGAGGATAATCATATAGATAATGTTATTTTCAAGAATGATTGGATTCCTTATCACGATGTCCCCTATGTGGTTTCTCAAGCATCGTTGAACGTGATGAATTATCAGAAAGGTTTTGGGGATTATGGTGTGAGCTCAGGAAAGATGTTTCAATATTTTGCTGCAGGTAAACCGATTGTATGTAATATTAAATTGAATTATAGTGATATCGAACGGTATAACTTAGGTATTGATGCTGATCTCGATACTCCAGAGAAATATGCGGAAGCTATTCGAAGTATTGCTAATCTTCCTAAAGAAGAATATGAGGCAATGTGTGTGAGAGTAAAAGAAACTGCTAGAAAATTTGATTATGACGTGTTGGCAAAGAAACTTATTGAGGTAATAGAAGGCTAGCTTAAAGAGATGTATATCCTATATTCAAAGGAAAGTAGATGATTTAGTTTGGATAAAAATGTATTGTAAATATTTGAAGCATTTGCTTGATTTTACTATCGTGCTATGCGTGTTGGTTGTTATTTGGCCAATACTTTTGGTTATTATAATATGGCTTCATTTTGCCAACAAGGGAGCGGGTGTGTTTTTCACACAAGAACGTCCGGGAAAGAATGGAAAGATTTTTAATGTATTAAAGTTCAAATCTATGACGGATGAACGAGATAAAGATGGAAAATTACTTCCTGACAATCAACGATTGACAAGAATAGGACGTTTCATTCGTTCTACTTCAATAGATGAGTTGCCACAATTGTTCAACGTGATAAAAGGGGATATGTCTTTGATCGGACCGAGACCTCTTGTTACAATATATCTTCCTTATTATAATGAAAAAGAGAAACATAGACATGATGTCCGTCCTGGAATTACAGGTTGGGCGCAGGTAAACGGTCGAAAATCTATCACGTGGGAACAGAAGTTAGCTTACGACATTGATTATGTTAACAATATGAGTTTTTGGCTGGATGTGAAAATATTTTTTCTTACCGTTTATAAAGTTTTTAAAAGAGAAAATGTGGGTGTGGGGGTAGATGTTATTGATTTTGATGACTATAGAATTGCTCAATGGCAAGCAATGGGTAGACAAGATTTAGTGGATAAGGCACGTGAAAGAGGAAATAGGTAGTGAATTTTGGATTGATGATGTAGCCAATGAAAGTAATGATATATATCATGATTTTAAGGAGAATGGCTTTGGTGGGGATAATCGATTGGTGTTATCGGGAAGAACTGCTATAGATTATATTTGTCAAGATATTGCATGCGACAGAAAAATAGCCACAGTATATATGCCTGCCTATTGCTGTGATTCAATGATATATCCTTTTAAAAATCGAGATATTAATGTTATTTTCTATGATATTAGATATGAGAAGGGAAATATTAAGTGTGATATAGATGCAACTTTAGAAATAGATATTTTATACATCTGTAATTACTTTGGTTTTAGTACAGGTGTTGATTTTGAGGTTGTTGAAAATATGCGGAGAAAAGGCGTAATCATTCTTTACGATAAGACGCATGACTTTTTTAATAATGGAGAGCCGTTTGTATTGATTTCAGATTATTGCTTCTGTAGTCTTAGAAAATGGATGGGAATCCCTACTGGGGCTATTGTCTCTAAAAAGAATGGATATTTCTTTAAATCATTGTTGAAAGAGTGTGATTTCGTGGAAGATAAACGTGAGGGAATGAGGAAGAAATATTTTTATATACATGGTAATACTGCTATTGTAAAAGAAGATTTCTTGCGTCTATTCGTTTCTTTCAATAAGAATTTGTCGAGTGACTACCAAGATTACCTGATAGATAAAACGTCATTACAGTTATTGAACAGACAAGATTTGGAGCAAATAAAAATTTGTCGTCAGCGAAATGCTATATTGCTATATGAAGAGTTATCTAGATTAGATCATATATCAATGATGTTTCAATATGGTAATGGGTGTGTACCTTTATTTGTGCCAATTCTTGTCAAAAAAGAGATTCGAAATTCGTTAAGAAAATACCTGATTGATAATAACGTTTATTGTCCTGTTCATTGGTCTAAAAGTCAATTATTATCTAATTCGATACAAGCAGATGTTTTTTATGATAGTGAATTATCTCTGGTTTGTGATCAACGGTATGATGAGGGGCAAATGAAAAGGGTTGTGGAATTGATAAAGAATTATTGTAATAGAATTAACATATGAAAACAATTTTGATAACGGGGATTGGTGGGTTAACTCCTCGTTCAATAGCGAAGATAATCCGGAAAAATCATCCTAATTACAAGTTAATCGGGATAGATGTAAATAAAAAAGCTATTGGCTTTTTCATAAAAGGTCTATTGGACGATTATTCGGTATGTCCCAAATGTACGGATCCAGAATACTTTTTTTTCATAGAGAAGTTGGTGGCAGAAAAAAAAGTTGATTATGCATTTGTTCAGCCAGAGAGTGAAATTATTATGTGGGGAGATTATTTTGAAAAGCATAAGGTTTTTCCATGTCCTGTTTTTATGGGATGTAAATTGTTATCAGAATCGTTGAGAGATAAGTCTATCATGGCAGAATTATTGCGAGATACGAATTTTATTCCTAAAACCATTAAGGTAACACAGGATGATCCCCGGTTTGAAGAAGTGGAAAAAGAGATAGGCTTCCCCTGTTGGATTCGCGCAACTGAAGGTACTGGTGGGTTAGGGTCTCTTAAATTGGAAAACCTCAGTAGTTACAAGAGTTGGCTTTTTATCAATAATCAGATACCTGAGTTTACTGTTAGTGAATTTTTACCAGGTCGACATTTAGCCAATGAAATGCTTTATTATAATAATGAATACGTGAAAGGTGCAGCACTAGAGTGTGCCGAATATGTGATGGCAAATACCGCTCCATCTCATGTGACAGGTAATACAGCATTTGGCCGATTTTTGAACGAGGATCGTATTAATAAATTTTGCGATGATTGTATAAAGTATTTGTGTAAGAAACTGAATGTGGTAGCTCATGGGGTTTTATCTTTTGATCTGAAAGAGGATAGAAATGGTAATATGAAGGTTACAGAAGTGAATATTCGACATATGGCATACACGGGCGTTATGGCTCAAGTTGGTTTTGATTTGATTGAAGATACAATTAGAATTATGGAAAATGGGGGTGTACATAGTGTAAAAAAAGCACCATTTTTTCATTATGACTCACCATATATTTTTCTTCGAGACGTTGATACCGAGCCTATAGTTCTGGAAAGTGAAGATATATTTTATCGTCGATAAATCAAGAAATTAATAAGTTATCACAACTTCTCAAGTAAAACCTATCAATAATGTAGCTTATTGTAATGTATCTGTGACAAATTGCAGTAACAAAAAATGAAAATGGAAAACAATCAAGAATTTAGAGGGAAAAAATTGCTAGTGTTAGGTGGCATAACACTTGCTTGTGATATCGTCAGGCATGCTCAAGCTATGGGTGTCTATGTGGTCGTTGCAGATTATGATAGAAATTCTCCAGCAAAAAAAATAGCAGATAAGGCGGTATTAATTGATGCACTTGATGTCGATGCAATAGTTGAATTGTGTAAACTAGAAAATATTGATGGCGTAACAACTGGGTTTGTTGATATTCTTTTGGCTCCTTGTTATGAAGTATGCAAACGTTTGGGATTACCTTATTATGTTACGCCTAAAATGTTAACTATGTCGACTAACAAGATAGATTTCAAAGATACTTGTGACAAGTATGATGTACCTGTTCCTAAAACTTATCTTGTTGGAGATTTAATTCCTGTCGAAATGTATGACAAGGTTAATTATCCTGTTTTTGTGAAGCCGTTAGATGGGAGTGGTTCGCGTGGTGCTGGTGTTTGTAATAATGAAGAAGAATTGAATCTTCAGTTCAAAGAGGCGGTTAGTTATTCCTCAACAAACAAAGCGATTATTGAAGATTATATAACGGGGAGAGATTTTTTATTGGATTATATTGCCGTTGATGGAGAATTTAGATTACTCTCTATGTTTGATAGGTATGTGACATCTGATAGAGGGAGTGCAGTGAATTATGCAAATATTAGTATGGCTCCATCAAAAGCAATTGATATTTATCTTGATCGTATTAATGATAAGGTCATTAATATGTTTAAAGATTTAGGTTTTAAAGATGGACTTTTATTTATGCAAGGATATACTGAAGGTAATCAAATCACTTTTTTTGAAATGGGTTGTAGATTAGGTGGTTCTTTTTATAATCACGAGAAAAAATGTATTGGATATGATCCAGTGGATATGATTATTAGGTATGCTCTTGCGGGGAAAATGGTTTATGATATAAATGTGATAGATAAAGATATCGCAAAATATAATCATAAGTACGCTTTGGATTGTAATTATCTGTTAAAAGGTTCTGATGAGACTGTTTCTGAAATTAAAGGGATAGAAGAAGTCAAGAATCTTCCATCGTGTATTTCGACTATTCAATACCACGAAGTGGGTTATCATTATACTAAAGATAGAACAGTTGACAAACCTATTTTTACTGCTGAAATCGTAGTGGATAATGTGATAAAAGTAAAAGAAGATGTTGCGTATATAAATAATGTATTTGACGTTCTTAATGAGAGGGGGGAGTCAATCCTTATTAATAAGTTTGATCCGGAACAATTATTTGATTGAATAAAGTTATATAAGCTATAATCAAGTTTCAAAAAATCTCAATCTTGTTTATAGAGAATAATAATCAGAAATTTTATATATTATATCATATGAAGAAACTAATAATTTGTGGTGGAGGTAGTAGTGCTCACGCTTTAATTCCTTTTTTGAAAGATTCAATATTTGAAGTGTCAGTGTATACTTCACGCCCTGAGCGATGGGCAAAAACAATTAATTTGGAATGGCATGATCCTTCAGGTAAGGTATTAGGAACTTATTCTGGTGATTTAAAAACGATATCCAATAATCCAGAAGATTTATTCCCGGATGCGGACTATATTGTGTTTTGTATGCCTGTTCATAAATACAGAGTTGCACTTCAAAAAATTGCACCATTCATTAATAAAGATAAAACGGTATTTATAGGTACGGTTTATGGTCAAGGAGGATGGAATTGGATGGTTGATGAAATTAAGAAACAATATGGGTTAACTAAAATTGTAACCTTTGCTTTTGGGCTGATTCCTTGGATTTGTCGTATTATAGAATATGGACATACTGGTGTTACTTATGGATGCAAAGCTGTAAACTATGCAGCAACTTATCCCATGGATTATTTTAACCAAGTTAATGAGGAACTTTTAGAATATATTTGTTATAAATGGTTCGGTAAAGGAAAGGTTGAACAGAGTGATAATTTCTTGTCTCTAACGTTATCTGTTGATAATCAAATTATTCATACATCTCGTTGTTTAGGACTGTATAAGGTATATGGAACGACTTGGAAAAATGAAGAGAGTGTTCCGTGGTTCTATAAAGATTATGATGATATTTCAGCAAAATTGTTGGCAGATCTTGATACTGATTATACAAATATTCGTAATGCAATAAAAAAATTGCATCCGGAAAAGAATTACAGTTATATGCTTGATTACCTTGCATTGGAACGTTTTTCTTATCATTCACATAATACTGACATAAAAGAGTCATTTGTAACTTCTCAGACATTAGTTTCGATCAAGACACCTGTTATTCAAAATAGTGAAGGAACTTGGGAGGTCGATCGTAATCATCGTTTTTTTCTGGATGATATCTATTATGGTAATTGTATTGCAAAATGGATGGCAGAACAATTGAATATAGTTACTCCTACTATTGACGAAATTCTTCATTGGGCTCAGATAATTCGTCAGGAAAATATTATTGATGATGATAATCATTTGATGTTAAATAGCCCCGATCTAAATGAGCCCTTGAAAGCTGGTATTCCATGCTTCTATGGTTTTAATACAATAGAAGATTGTATTGATTAATAAAAATGTAATTTTAAAAGTCGCAAGATTGGATATTTGCCGATTATTATTGATGTGATAATGAAAATGTATACGATGTTTTTTTAATTTAAAATAGTTTATTGAAATTTTACTATTGATAAGATGATCCTCCCTCCTTTAATAGAAACAAGTATTCAAGAGACACTTTGTGATTGTTTAGAAAGATTCATGGAGAAATCTATTTGGTGACAACTTCCTCTAAATTGAGTTGATATAAGAAAACTGAAATATACTCGTATAAGTAATGTGGGAAATACGCTTGGGGGGCGTAAATATCAGATTAAAATTATGTCAGAGATAATATCGCAAAAAATAACCTACAAGGAACTTCGTGATAGATCATATGTTATAAAAGATGACCGCTATGGCATTGCCGCTTTTATGACAGAATCGGTACGACAAACACTTTTGGCTTGTCCCAATAATAATGATGATTCAAAAACGGCTATGTACCTCAAATTATGTGATGGTATCGCTGTGGGAAGAATGATGATGTTAGGGACTCGAATAAAAGTCGGGGATGAGGTTATCATGGTACAGACTGGAGGTGCAATCGAGGTACATAATGAATATAGACGTAAAGGTCTTGGTGTTGGGCTTATTATGAATTGTATGACCAATACAGAATATGACGTATATATAGGTTCGCTTTATTCAACAATGGCATTGCCTATATTCAGGAAATTGAATAATTACATCTTTGAGATCCCTCAATTTGTAAAGTTCTGCAATTTGCGCACAATGTTAAAATCAATGGGAATGAAAGGCGTATTATTAGAATTGTGTTCTGCTATTGCCAATCTACCAATCAAGTGCATTGATTTTATGAATCGTTCTAGACTTAATAAATTAAAGAAGAAATTCAACACGAAAAAAGAAACAATTATTCCAGAATGGGCAGGTCGTTTGGCAACAAACGATGGCCATAAATATATGGAATTACACGATAGATCATGGTTGCAATGGAATCTTGATTATAATTTGATGGGACATATGCGTGATAAACAATCATTTTACGCAATTTATGATAAAAAAGGAAAACCGCAAGGTTTTTTTATGACAAAGGAACGTTTTGAAGAGCGAGCTGGGCGATACCAAAATATTATTCGAGGTACTATTGTAGAATGGGCTACTATTGATGCGAATTTACTTAGCGAGGCTGATATTATTTTGATGGCGATGTCTACATTTTCGCCGGACACATTTCATATTGCGACCGTGACTAGTGATAAAAATACGGAAAAGCGATTAAAACTTTTAGGATTTATTCGTCATGGTAATTTTCAAATGAGTTTTAAAGATAAAAAAGAACAATTTAAAGATGCATCTGACCAAAATTTATGGCGTCTTCGATATGGTTGTTGTAATACAATTATTCTTTAATAACATGATTTAGATGATGAGTCTAATTTTGACGTTTTGTAACAATATGTTATGATGCGTGATATTTACTACAGAATCCAAAAACTTGAATCTATGTAATCAACCAGCAATGTATAGAATGAACTGTTAAAATAAGAATTGTATATTCTTTCGTTTAGTCTTATACAAAACCGAAATATATTTAAAATTTATGAAGTCGAGAATTTGGCTCTCGTTGGCTCACATGAGCGGTAGGGAGCAAGAATTTATACAAGAAGCGTTTGATACGAACTGGGTGGTACCCTTGGGCCCCAATGTAAATGCTTTTGAGCGATCTCTACGAGATTTTTTAATTGGGGATAGAGAGTTGCAAATTGAAAATGAGGGAATGCGGATCGTGGCGTTGAGTGCGGGGACTGCTGCGTTGCATTTGGGGTTGATATTGTTGGGAGTAGAGCCGGGAGATGAAGTGATTTGCCAGTCGTTTACTTTTGCAGCATCGGCAAATCCGATCGCTTATTTGGAAGCGACTCCGGTTTTCGTGGATAGCGAGAAAGATACTTGGAACATGGATCCCGTGTTACTCGAGGAGGCGATCAAGGATCGGTTGGCGAAAACGGGGAAACTGCCCAAAGCAATCATTCCGGTACATTTGTACGGTATGCCGGTGAAGATGGAAGAGGTGATGGAGGTGGCAAATCGTTATGGAATCCCGGTATTAGAGGATTCGGCAGAGGCATTAGGGTCAGCATATAAAGGGAAGAAGTGCGGGACTTTCGGGGAGTACGGGGTGTTGTCGTTTAATGGCAACAAGATGATCACAACATCGGGAGGAGGAGCGTTGATATGTCCTAATGAGGAGAAAGCAAAACGGGCGTTATTTTATGCTACTCAGGCAAGGGAACAAGCGCCGCATTACCAGCACGAGAAGATCGGTTACAATTACCGGATGAGTAATATCTGTGCGGGAATCGGGAGGGGGCAGATGTTCGTGTTGGATGAACACGTTGCCCGGAGACGGGAAATTCATGATTTGTACGTGAAGTTGTTGAATGGGGTGAAAGGGGTGAAGGTGATGTGCCAGCCGGAAGGGGAGGATTTTAACTCGAATTACTGGTTAACGTGTATCACGGTGGATCCGGAGGAGGCCGGATTCACGAGGGAGGATGTTCGGTTGGCTCTTGATGAGGATAATATAGAGAGTCGCCCGTTGTGGAAACCTATGCATTTACAGCCCGTGTTCAAAAATGCTCCATTTTATGGAAACGGGACGAGTGAACGGTTATTCGAGATCGGTTTGTGCTTGCCGTCGGGGCCGACGTTGACGGATGAGGATGTGGAAAGAGTGGTGAAAGTGATTTACGATTTATGATTTTAAATTTTAGATTGAAGGACTGAAAGATTTGTGATTTTGGATTGAATGATTGAGAGATTTGAGAGGGTATGATGATGTGATTTCCTGAGTCTGATTTTAAAATTAAGAATATTTCCCGGGTAATGATGCCCGGGAATTTTTATTTATTTTAAATTTTAAAACTATGACAGAATTACTGGAGACAAGGTTCTTTGCTTCA
>OGQU01000712.1_pt1 | contig 35188 bp, 29 predicted proteins | sample 1553341 | NCBI WGS metagenome assembly OGQU01 (sample SAMEA2579920, study PRJEB22360) | human gut metagenome | biome: human gut; feature: human-associated habitat; material: faeces | place: Denmark | collected 2008/2010 | reverse complement strand
CCAGTTTAATAAAACAAAATCCAATCTCATCCGATCAATCTGAAAATTGACCCAAATCAGATAGGCAACGCTAACTGCCATAATAGCAAGAGCCACATCAATCAAAAATACAATCCATCGAGGAGTGTACGAGAATGAACGCAATGTCCTCATTCTATTCAGACCATTTGTGATAAGTGCAACCATAATTTTTTAATATAAAAATAAAACCTTCACGGGATAAACCTCCTAAAAGGTGGACACCTGCAAAGGTAATAGTAATAATATTAAAAAAAAAATTTTTAGTAGGCTTTCAAAATATTAACCTCATCTTCAGTTAGGAAACGCCAGTGACCCCTAGGTAAATTTTTCTTCGTGATCCCGGCAAAAAAGACACGGTCCAAACGAAGAATCTGATACCCCAAATGCTCGAAAATCCTCCGGACAATACGATTTCTACCGGAATGAATTTCAATCCCCACCTGTGTACGATCATCTTCTGCCACTCTCACGTCATCCGCCTGGATAAAACCATCCTCCAGATCAATTCCCTTACGAATAGCCTCCAAATCGCCCGTTTGAACCACCTTATCCAAGAACACGTGATATATCTTTTTCTGGTTATACTTCGGGTGTGTCAATTTTTTTGCCAGATCGCCATCATTCGTGAAAAGCAACACTCCCGTGGTCTGGCGGTCAAGTCGTCCGATCGGGTACACACGCTCTTTACAAGCACCCTCGATCAAGGCCATCACGGTTCTACGTTCCAAAGGATCTTCCACGGTCGTCACGTAATCTTTCGGCTTATTCAACACCAAGTATACTTTACGTTCTGGAGTAATCACTTGATCATCTACCTCCACTCGATCCGTACGCTTTACTTTTATCCCAACTTGTTGCACAACTTCTCCGTTTACTTTCACCCGACCGGCTGTAATCAACGCATCTGCATCACGACGTGAACACACCCCGCCTTTAGCGATATAACGGTTCAAACGTAATTCTGTCTCCTGCCCCTCATTCTTCTTACGATATTCAATTTGTTTTTTCTTACTATACACACTTTTGGGAGCACTATCCCCATCTTCCCGACGGGTAAACACTTTTCTTGCCGGACGATCAGAATAACGATCCCGACGATCATCCCCCTCTCTGCGATCCCGACGATCGCCACGATACCCTTCTCTACGTCCTCTGTCCTCACGGGAACCTCTTTCCCGCCGTCCTTCTTCACGGCGATCATTACGCTCCCTGTTTTGATAACGGTTATCTCGTCTTTCTACATTTTCATCCCGATCTTGAGGCCGCCTTTCACGACGTTCTCCACGATCGGAAAAACGATTGTTATCCCTGTTACCTCTCTCGTACGATCTTCTGTTATCCCGATTCTCGTAACGATTATTCTCCCGATCCCCTCTTTCACGGTTTCTGTCTGAATCCCGGTAATAACGATTCCCGTTATCTCGATCTCCCGAACCCTCGTTACGCTCTCTCTCCCGTTCTTTGTTCAAATCACGGATATACCCGTATCCTTGTTCCCGTCTCGGTCTGTCCGTGTTGAAACGGTTAGGTCTTCTTGTTTCGCTTTCTCCACCTTCACGGTTTTCGAAACGCGGTGTTCTACCCCGACGATTCTCATCACGATTCTCGATCGGCCTTGTAATTCTAGGTCTTTTAGTCTCCCTATTCATATACTTACGTATAAATTTTTGATTTTAAATTTATGATTCTTGCTTATAGCCCTCATCGGCCTATTCTATTGATTAAAGATATGCATCATTCTTCATACCTTCTTATTTATTCATTTTCAATTCTACATTTTCAACTTTCAATTATTTCGGTGCCGCCCGATATACAAATAACGCCACCACAGCAAATAACATATTCGGTATCCATACCGCTAATAACGGACTCATGCCTCCATTGGTTGCAAAAACCGTGGAAAATTGCATAAATAATATGTACGAGAAACTGATTAACAATCCTAATCCCAAATGGAACCCCATACCCCCACGAATCTTACGGGAAGCAATACATACCCCGATTAACGTCAATATAAATGTAGCGAACGCTCCCGAAAACATCTTGTACTTTTCAATCTGGAACTCAACCACGTTACTACTTCCCCGCAATTTTTGCCGGGCTATGTATTCATCCAGTTCTGGTAATGTCAAGCGTTCTTTAATTTTTTTGGGGTCCTCGGAAAATTCCGCCGCACTAAAATTTAATAGCGTATCAATAGTTTGTCCCGTCGTGTAAGTCTCCTTGATCCCGTCAAATTCCCGCAACGTCCAGTTATTGATCCGCCATTTCTCGAGTTCTTTATTCCATGAAATCGATTTTGCCGTTAACTTGCTAACCAGCGTGTCTTCCCGAAATACCTCGTAAGTAAAATCATTTCCCCGGCTGGAATACACGTTAAAACTCGACATATAAATAAAAACCCCCGGCGCAATCTGTCGGTGAATATTCTCTTCCTTGTTACTATACTTTTTCCAAATATATTGCTCGGAAAACTCGATCCGTTTCTTGTTGGCATTCGGAATAATAAAAGCACTCAAAAGAAGTGACAAACAGGCAATCACCCCGGCCGATATCATGTATGGCCGGACCATTCTCCGGAAACTGATACCCGTACTTAAAATAGCAATAATCTCACTATTATAAGCCATCTTAGAGGTAAAGAAAATAACAGAAATAAAAGTAAACAAAGAGGAAAACACGTTTGCGAAATAAGGCACGAAATTCAAGTAATAATCAAATATGATCGCCTTCACAGGTGCCTCGTTCTCGATAAATTTCTCCAATCTCTCCGAAAGGTCGAAAACCACGACAATACTCAAGATCAGTACCATCGAAAAGAAAAAGGTACCTAGGAACTTCCGGATAATATATAAGTCTAATTTCTTCATTTTATGCTAGTTGCTTCTCAGCACTATAATCTTCGTGTAACTTTTTTTATCGTGCTCTCTTTCCACGTCACGAAATCTCCTTCCAATATGTGTTTACGAGCTTCACGTACTAACCACAAATAAAACGACAAATTATGGATCGAGCAAATTTGTAGCCCTAAAATTTCATCCGCTTTAATTAAATGTCGCAAATACGCTTTCGAGTAATCATTATCAACAAAACTCAACCCAGCCGGATCAATACGACTGAAATCCTTCTCCCACTTCTTGTTCTTTATATTGATCACGCCCTCCGTGGTAAACAACATACCATTTCTCCCATTCCGGGTCGGCATCACGCAATCGAACATATCCACGCCTAAAGAGATTGCCTCCAAAATATTCTCCGGAGTTCCGACCCCCATCAAATAACGGGGCTTATCCTGCGGTAAAATCCGGTTTACGACTTGGATCATCTCGTACATGACCTCAGCCTCTTCCCCAACAGCTAATCCCCCGATAGCATATCCTTCTCGATCAAGAGCAACAGCGTGTTCCGCTGCCTTTTCCCGCAAATCCCGGAAAGTACATCCTTGCACGATCGGAAAAAGCGACTGGTGATAACCGTACAATGGCTCCGTGGAATCCAATCGTTTCACGCATCGTTCCAACCAACGCTGAGTTAGTTCCAATGAATTTTTCGCGTAACCGTATTCACTCTGCCCCGGGGGACATTCATCAAATGCCATGATAATATCAGCCCCTATTTTACGCTGAATATCCATGACATTTTCAGGAGTAAACAGGTGTTTCGAACCATCAATATGAGAACGGAACACGACCCCCTCTTCCGTGATTTTCCGACAATCTCCCAAAGAAAAAACTTGAAAACCGCCACTATCCGTAAGGATCGGACGATCCCATGAATTAAATTTGTGTAGTCCACCTGCTTCTTCCAACACCTCTGTACCCGGTCGCAAATACAAATGATACGTGTTGCCCAAAATGATCTGGGCCTTAATATCTTCTTTCAACTCTCTCGCATGCACGGCTTTCACGGTTCCCACCGTACCCACCGGCATAAAGATCGGAGTTTCAATATTCCCATGATCCGTGGTTAACACACCACATCGTGCATCACTGTTTTTGTCTTTCGCTAAAAGGGTATATTTCATCTAATCATGATTTTGAGCGCACAAAGATAAGTATAATTAAATCTAAAATCATAAATCTAAAATTATTTATATCTTTGGTCCAAATTAAAAAAACAAAAAATAATTGTCATGAGGATGTTTTACAAGTTAATTGTATGTATGTTTATCGTGGGGTTTGCCCTACCCGGAAACGCTCAAAACAAGGGTAAAAAATTCACTCTGGAAGATTTTAACTTGACCTACACGTTCAGGACACAAGGTGTTTCAGGTCTTCGTTCGCTAAATGACGGGGAACACTATACAGTGTTGGAAGACAAAGGTAAAAAACTGGTCATGTATAGTTACAAAACCGGAAAAGCCGTAAGCACTTTACTAGACTTGAACGATCCCAAGTACAAAGCTGTTCAGACCATCCAAGATTACGAATTCAGCCCGGAAGAAGACCGGATATTGATCTGCACGAATATAAATCCGATCTACCGTCGTTCATTCACGGCAGACTACTTCGTGTTCGATTTTAAAAACAAGGAATTAAAACCTTTATCAGAAGGAGGTTCTCAACGTTTGGCAACCTTCTCTCCTACCGGAACGAAAGTGGCATTCGTGAGAAATAACAATATCTTTATCGCAGACTTACGTTTCGGTTCCGAAATCCAAATTACCTTTGATGGGAAATTTAACGAGATCATTAACGGAGCTCCCGATTGGGTATATGAAGAGGAATTCGGATTCAACAAAGCCTTCGAGTGGGCTCCCGACGGATCTGCTCTCGCATTCATCAAATTTGACGAATCAGCCGTGAAGACTTACCACATGAATATGTTCAGAGGACAATATCCGGCATACGAACAAAATGCCCTCTATCCCTCGAACTATTCCTATAAATACCCGAAAGCCGGGGAAACTAATTCCATCGTTAGCGTTCACGTTTATGACATTAAAGATCGTGTCACCACCCCAATGAATATTGGTGAAGAAACAGATATTTACATCCCCCGTATCAAATGGACAAAAGATCCGAAAAGATTAGCCATCATGAAACTAAACCGTTTCCAGAATCAACTGGAAATCCTGTTGGCCAATGCCCGTGTGGGAAGTACAACCGTGCTTTATCGGGAAGAAAATAAATATTATATCGCAGAAAGCAACTTGGACAACTTAATCTTCATGGAAGACGGGCAACATTTCATCATGAGTAGTGAAAAAAGTGGTTATTCTCATCTTTATTTGTATGCCATGAGCAGTAAAGAAATTCAGCCGATCACTTCCGGAAAATACGACGTGGTTGACTTCTACGGGTACGATCCGGTAAAAAAACTTTACTATTATGCTTCTCATGAAGAATCTCCTCTGGAAAAATACATCTACTCCATTGATTTGAAGGGCAAAAAGAAAAAACTTACCCCGACAAAAGGATGGAATGAAGCAGAATTCAGTAAATCATTCAAATACTATATTAATATAGTATCTAACGCAGATATGCCTCACGTGTACACCTTGTACGCGGCAAACGGTAAAGCCGTCCGCACGCTGGAAGACAATGCCACATTGAAAACCAAACTGGAAGATTACGCTGTTGCTAAAAAAGAATTTATCCAAATCCCGGCAGCAGATGGAACCACGATGTTAAACGCATGGCTCATGAAACCCGTGGATTTCGACGCATCAAAAGCTTACCCGTTACTAATCATCCAATACAGTGGTCCAAATTCTCAGCAAGTAAGCAATAGCTGGGGTATGGACTGGACACAATACCTCGCACAAGAAGGTTATATCGTGGCTTGTATTGACCCTCGCGGAACTGCAGCCAGAGGGGAAGAATTCCGTAAATGTACCTATATGCAACTCGGCAAAATCGAGAGTGACGATATGATCGCCGCGGCCAAATGGCTTGCCGGACAATCTTACATCGATGCTAAAAAAGTAGGTATCTGGGGTTGGAGTTTTGGCGGATTCATGTCATCACTTTGCCTTATGAAAGGAAATGACGTGTTCTCCACGGCTATCGCTGTTGCTCCCGTTACTCACTGGGGATTCTATGATTCCATTTACACGGAGCGTTTCATGAGACGCCCGCAGGATAATCCTTCCGGCTACAATGACAACTCCCCGATTAATTGGGTAAAACACTTAAAAGGAAATTTGTTGTTATGCCACGGAACCGCAGATGATAACGTACACGTGCAAAACACCTACGAACTATCAGAAGCTCTCGTGCAGGCAAACAAACAATTTGATATGCAGATTTACACTAACCGTAACCATAGCATATATGGCGGTTACACCCGATTACAACTGTATACCAAATTCGTGAACTATTTAAATCAACACTTGAAATAAAATTTCAAAAGTTGATTCTAGTTTCAAGTTGAAACAAAAAAACAGATAAGTTGTGATTGAGTCACAACTTATCTGTTTTTTTTATATCTTGCAAACGATAGAAATAAACATGATCTCAGTGTAATTATCTTCGGGATAACCAAACTGAAATCTTAAATCATAAATTTAAAAATAAAAACGTTATGAGTAAATGTATCTGTACGTTAGAACCCAAAGCTATCTGGGAAAACTTTTATAAACTAACTCAAGTTCCACGTCCGTCAAACCATGAAGAAAAAGCCAGAGAATTCGTTATGAATTGGGCAAAAGAGAACGGAATCCATGCTGAAATGGACGAGGCTAACAATATATTATTGAGCAAACCGGCAACCCCGGGAATGGAAAACCGCAAGGGAGTTATCCTGCAAGGTCACCTGGACATGGTTCCTCAAAAAAATGAAGACAAACAACACGACTTCACCAAAGACCCTATTGAAGCATATATCGACGGAGAATGGGTAACAGCAGACGGTACCACTCTTGGAGCAGACAACGGTATTGGTGTTGCCACCGGAATGGCTATTCTATTATCAAAAGATATTCCTCACGGCCCGGTTGAAGTGTTAATCACTGCTACTGAAGAAACCGGAATGGATGGAGCAAACGGTATCCGCCACAACTGGTTAAAAGGAGACATCTTGTTAAATCTTGACTCTGAAACAGAAGGCGAATTGTATGTTGGTTGCGCCGGAGGTATTGATGGAGAAATCGCATTCGATTACACACCTGAAGCTGTTCCAGCAGGACATAAAGCATTCCAATTATCATTGAAAGGATTAAAAGGAGGTCACTCCGGAATGGACATTAACCTAGGTAGAGGAAATGCTAACAAGTTGTATTTCCGTTTCTTGAAAGCAGTCAGCAAAGAATTAGATCTTCGCCTTTCTTCCGTATCCGGTGGAAACATGAGAAACGCCATCCCGCGTGAAGCATTCGGCATCGTGACTGTTCCGGCTGCCAATGCTGACAAATTCCTGACTAAAGTAAAAGAATACGAGGGAATATTCAAAGCTGAATTAAGCGCTAAAGAACCGAATCTCACTTTCTTTGCAGAAGAAACAGCTCTTCCACAAAACGTGATGCCGGTAAAAGTACAATACAACCTGATTAACGCCATCAAGGCTTGCCCGAATGGTGCCATGAGAATGATCGATTCCATGCCGGACACGGTTGAAACATCCAACAACTTGGCGATCGTGAAAGGTGGAGAAGGAAAGATCGAAATCTACATGTTAATGCGTTCTTCTGTTGAAACTGCTAAAACATCATTAGCTCAAGTTGTAGCATCTGTATTTGAACTGGCAGAAGCAAGCAAGATAAACTTTACCGGAGAATACCCGGGATGGAAACCGAATCCGGATTCAGCTATCCGCAAAGAAATGGAAGAAGTTTACATGAAATTATACGGTAAGAAACCGGCAATCATGGCTATCCATGCCGGATTAGAATGTGGTATCCTAGGATCTGCCTACCCACATTGGGACATGATCTCTTTCGGACCGACCATCAGTTCTCCTCACTCTCCAGACGAGAAAGTGAACATCGAATCTGTAAGTAAATTCTGGGAATTCTTGAAAGCTACTTTAGCTGCAATTCCTACAAAATAATTAAAAAAATAGACTCCGATGACATTATCGGAGTCTATTTTTTTCTTCTTTTCGGGAAAAGAAGAAAAAGCCGGATCCCTCAAATAAATCAAGTGTTGCCGATACGTAAAACACCAGAAATTGTTTCAATTTCCCCTCACTTTCAAGCCATTTACTCTATTTTTAAATATTTTAACCACATCGTATTGTTTTCTGTATTATCTTTGTATGGAAAATTCATATTATTAAAACATGACTTTAAAGAAATTGACGTTACCGGAACTCTTGAAAAATAGCTGTTCCAAGTTTTCAAAAAATTTATCTTTAAATTTTGTCGCAAGCGGAAAAAAAACTTACCAAGATTTATATAACGAAGTCGTATCTATTGCCAACCATTTACTGCATTTAGGTGTAAAGAAAGGAGACAAAGTTGCCATTTTAAGTGCTAATATGCCAAACTGGGGTATTACCCAATTTGCTATCGCAAACATTGGAGCTATTGCCGTACCTGTCTTACCGGGCTTCTGTTCTACAGAACTCCAAAATATACTGGAACACGCAGAGGTTAAAGTGATCTTTGTTTCTCGCTTACTGGCAAAATGTTTGGAAGGAGTAAAAACACCGTTCCTTGAGCATAAAATCTTGATCAATAACTTTTCAACTATCCCGGAAGGATGTTACCAACCGGAAGAATTGGATAAATTGGTTCCGGATATTAGTTTGAATAACACAACTCCTCTTCCTGAAGTTTCAATTGAAGAAGAGGACATTGCATCAATCATTTATACCTCCGGTACAACAGGATTCTCAAAAGGAGTGGTCTTAACACACAAAAACTTGGTATGGGATGCACGTCAGTGTCATACCATCCAACCCGTGGATGAAACCTATCGTTTCTTGAGTATTCTACCGATGGCACATACTTACGAGAATACGCTGGGATTATTGTTACCCTTGATGTTCGGAGCACAGGTGTATTACTTGGATCGGGTGCCGACCCCGAAACTACTTGTTCCGGCGATGCAGAAAATCCGTCCTACTGTAGTTTTATCCGTGCCATTGATTATCGAGAAAATCTACAAATCGCAAGTGCTACCTAAATTCACCAGCTCGAAATTGATGAGCAAGCTCTACCAATTCGCCCCAGCTCGTAAATTATTCAACCGATTGGCAGGAAAGAAACTAATGGAAACCTTTGGTGGGGAATTAAAATTTTTCGGAATCGGAGGTTCTAAACTGGATGGAACCGTGGAGCAATTCCTTCGGGAAGCTAAATTCCCTTATGCTATCGGTTACGGACTTACCGAAACAGCTCCCATGGCCGCGGGTTCCAACCCATCACAGACCTTCCTTCAAGGAGTAGGTCCCGTCATGGAAGGCGTACAAATTAAAATCAACGATCCCGACAAGAGCGGACAAGGTGAAATCTGGATCAAAGGTCCTAACGTGATGAAAGGATACTACAAACGTCCGGAACTCACGGCAGAAACCTTCACAGAAGACGGTTGGTTCAAAACCGGAGACTTGGGTTCTTTTGACAAGAAGAACAGATTAGCTATCCGCGGAAGAATCAAAACCATGATTCTCGGTGCATCCGGAGAAAACATTTACCCGGAAGAAATCGAATCTATCATTAATAACTTCCGTTTCGTGAACGAATCCTTGGTAGTGGAAAATAGCGGTAAACTGGTTGCCATGGTTCATTTCAACATGGAAGAACTTGAAAAACAGTACCAGAAATTGAAAGACCAAGCCGGGAACTACAAGGAAAAAATCAACGACTATATTGAAGAACAAAAACAAGAATTACGGGATTACGTGAACGCCCGGGTAAACAACTTCTCAAAACTACAACTTGTACTCGTACAACACGAACCTTTTGAAAAGACACCTACTCATAAGATCAAACGTTTCTTGTATTGCAAATAATAAAAATCGGGTTTTTAAGAACCCGATTTTTTATTTCTATCATTTTATTTGAAAGTCCAGTAAACATTCCCCGTCTAAAAGAACCCGAAGGCAATCCCCGATAGACAAGTTCCTTTGTCGAAAAACTCCCCCACAAAACAAGAAATCTCCTATTTTCAACATATAATACTCAGACATTACGGCAAGTGTCTTCTCCGGTTTTTGCGAAATCTCACCAACTTTACCTGTGAGAACACTTTCCCCATTCAATTCAAATGAAAAAATCATATCTTCCAGCGAGACGCCCGCCAATGATTTCATCGAAGAAATTGCAGCCGAAGAATCAAAAGCCATCGCAGCCGAGGGAGATAACGAAGTCGCCAGCAATTCTCTTTCCAGATTATCCGCATAAAAACGAATTCCAACCCCAACCTCCTCGTAATACCGCTCGGCAAAACGTTCTGCCACGTGTTTTCCGATCTTCCCGATCCGTAATACTATTTGCGGCACACAACTCAACTCCGTGGCAAAAGCCGGAATATAGAAATCATCATTGTTCCGCAGGAGGGCATTGTCGCCAATGACATTATAGGCTACCTCACCCGCCTCATTATACTCCGCACAAAGTAATTTCATTTCTACAATCCAAAATTTAGAATCAAACCTTCAATTATCACAGAATCACCAATTCTTCCAAAGCCCGTTTCGGTACATGATGCGATCCGTCCGTCTCCCGCCAATACTTGTAATCACCGTCTTTCATCTCTTCCAACACCACCGTTTCCTTCGGTTTACCCAGTGCGATAACATACATGATCTTCAAATGCTCCGGTAATTGCAATATCTCACGCAAAGACTCGTTCTTAAAAGCCTTAATAATACAACCACCATACCCTTTCTCCACGGCTCCCAACAATATAGTCTGTGCTTGAATCCCATCATCACATAAACAGTTCTCCACGATAGAAGTATCCAACAATTGGATCAAATAAGCTGCCGGACGTTCTCCCTCTTCCGGACCGTCCCAATCTTTTAGATAACCTGCCCATGCTAAATTAGGAAACACCTTGTCACACAAATCAACATCTGCCACCACCTTATACTTCAACGCCTGCGCATTTCTTCCCGATGCACAATACCGAGTCAGCCCGACTAATTCCGTCAATTCCTCTCGTGAGATCCGAACATCCTGAACAAAACGACGGTAACTTCTATTTTTTAATAACAGTTCTTTCAGCATAAATCTATATTGAATCTAATGATTAAATTGTAAATTTGTTCCGAAACAAAAATAGTAATAAAATATGAATTCGTTTCTCCATCTCCTAGCAAAAGATCTGATTCAGAAATACAGCTATAATTTTGACAACCTGACCATTCTGTTTCCGAACAAACGAGCCGGCTTATTCTTGGCTCAAGAACTGGCCCAACTGATTGATCGTCCCGTGTGGATGCCGGAGATACTGACGTTGAGCGAATTCATAGAACGCCAAACCGGACTGAAAAAAGCCGAAGAACTGACTCTTATCATCAAACTTTACAAAACCTATCAAGAGTACGCCGGAACGACCGAACGTTTTGACGATTTCTATTTTTGGGGCAATATGTTACTTGGCGATTTTGATGACATTGATAAATATCTCGTGGATGCGAAAGATCTCTTTTCAAATATCACGGCATTAAAAGAAATTGAATCCGCCTTCCCCTATCTTACCCCGGAACAGGTGGAGTTTATTCAAAGTTTCTGGCGGAGTTTCAACTCGGAAAAATACAGCCGGGAACAACAGGAATTCTTGAACGTGTGGGATAAACTCTACCCAACCTACACCCGTTTCAAGGCAAAACTACTCGCTGAAAACCTGTGTTACGAAGGAATGGGACAACGTCTGTTCTGCGAACAACTCTCCAAACATCACACCGATCACCAACTGATATTTGCCGGATTCAATGCCTTGAATCAATGCGAGAAACGGATATTTTCCTATTTTCGGGACAATCGACAAGCCCTCTTTTACTGGGATTACGACTTGTACTATTCGGCAAACGACAACCACGAAGCGGGACTCTACATTCGGGAGAATATGAAACTGTTTCCCAATGCCCTTGGATTGGAACATTTCAATAACTTCCGGTACAACGACAAAGCCATCGAGTACATCTCTGTTCCCTCAACCATCGGACAGGCAAAACTAATCCCGACACTGATCGAACAGATCCATCCGGAACGGCAAAATTCATACACGGACACGGCCATCGTTCTTTGCGACGAAAGCCTACTCACCCCGGTTATTCACTCCATTCCCGACACGATCGACAAAATCAACATCACGATGGGGTACCCGGCACAAAACACATCTGTTGCCGCCTTGATTGCCATGCTGGGAGATTTAAAGCACTATGCCAAGAAAGAGGGAGAAATGACCCATTATTACTACAAACCGGTCATTGCCCTGTTGAACCATAAACTGATAAAAAGTTCCTGTTCGGAAGATATTCCAAAGATCACGAATTACATCAACACGAACAATATCGTGTACGTGGCAGAAAAAAGTCTTCAATTCAGTGACATCACACGGGCCATATTCTCCTCATCGGAAGAGAACTTACTCGATTACCTGTTGCGCATTTTGAAGCAACTGATTACTTCCATACAACCCGAAGGCCATGAAAGCCTAGCCATCGAAAAGGAATTTCTATTCACGATTTTCACGACGATTCAAGGCATAAAAAACACCTTTATCGAAGAAAATATTATCCCGGACAACAAGTTTTATTTGCAAATTATTCACAAGATATTACAAGGTGAGTCCATCCCATTCTCCGGAGAACCGCTGGAAGGCATGCAGATCATGGGATTGATGGAAACCCGTATGCTAGATTTCAAAAACCTGATTATCCTGTCTGCCAACGAGGGGATTCTGCCAAAAGGCGGACACGCCTCGTCATTTATCCCCTACAACCTGCGACTGGGATTCGGACTACCTACCCCGGAACATATGGATGCCCTTTTCGCCTATTACTTTTACCGTCTCTTGCAACGGGCTAAAAACATCAAACTGTTATACACGGATGTCACGAAAGGCATGAGTAGCGGTGAGATGAGTCGTTTCCTTTACCAGATAAAATACGAATCGGGATTACCCATCCGGGAAATCCATTTCCAAAACAGAATATCGGTTCAAGACAACCCCACCATTTCCATCCCTAAAAATCCATCGATTCTGGAGCAACTGAAAAGTTACACGGATGAAAACGAGCGGGGAATCTCGCCATCCGCACTCAACACGTACATGGAATGTCACTTGAAATTTTATTTCAAATACATCGCCCGGATCAAAGAGAAAGAAGAGATGGCCGAAGAACTGGATCACCGCCTGTTGGGGACTATTTTCCATCAAAGTACACAATCTCTCTACCAAACTTTCCCCGATGGGGAGATCACGGCAGAAGGCCTCGACGCCTTGATGAAAAACGATTCACTGATTGAACAACATATCCAGGCTGCCTACGAGAAGTTATATGACACAACCGTATCCAAAATGCTGGAAAGCGGGGCTAATGACCTTGTACTATCTGTAGTGAAAAAGTACGTGAAGAAGGTTTTCGAATTTGATAAAACGTTATGCCCTTTCCACATCATTTCCATGGAAAGAAAATATCGTATGCCCGTCACGATTTCTGCTTTTGATCATCCCACCGTGATCTACGTGGAAGGAGACATCGACCGGGTTGACCGGGTAGCCCAAGGAACCCGTGTCATAGACTACAAAACCGGAACCGACAAAACCGATCTCAAAGACCTGTCGTCCATCTTTGATTCAAACAACAAACAACGAAATAAAGCGGCTTTCCAAACCTTGCTCTATTGCATGATGTACGAGTATGAAAATCCCGGTACCGACCCGATTCTTCCGGGAATATACAGCACGAAGTTGCTTTTCACACCGAATTACAGCTATCTGTTGAAATGTAACAAAGAACCGATTCATCGCTTTAAACCATACGAACCGGAATTTCAAGATCTACTCGTGCAATTATTGGAAAAACTCTTTTCACCCGAAGTACCGTTCACACAAACGGAACTACCGGAAAAGTGCCGTACTTGCTCGTACAACGAAATCTGTAAACGGAAATAAAAGAAAGTTGGGATCATTCCGAAAAGAGTTCAGCGGGAAATAAGTCGGGATGGACGTTTCTCACTCCATTCCCCTTCGTTTCAAAGCCACTTGAGCTGATCGAATATGATGGGTAGGGCACACGTCTTTAGTTGCCACGTGGGGGCTTATTTCCCAATAAACACGCCCCGCACTTTCACGTGACACGGGTACTATACCTGTTCCTTGGCTTTCAAATAAAAAGAAAGTCGGGATTCCAGATGCTCCCGAACAAAAAATTCCAACTCATCATCGGAATACATCGCTAATAAAGGCCGGTCGGCACGTTGCCGTTTCAAGCGATCGACAATAACAAGAGGCGACGTGTTCAAAAAAACAGTCGTTCCCGCTTGGTTCATATAGTCCATATTGTCAAAAAAGCAAGGTGTTCCCCCTCCCGTGGCCAGCACGAACTCATCCGCCTCGTTACATATTTCATGCAAGATCTCCCGTTCCCTCTTCCGAAAATACTCCTCCCCCTCCTTGGCAAAAATCTCCGAAATCGACCGTCCCTCCCTGGACTCGACACTCTCGTCCAAATCCAGAAAAGGAAGTCCTTTATCCTTGGCCAATTCCTTCCCAAACGTGGACTTACCACTTGCCATATATCCCACGATAAAGTACTTCATACTTATCACTCCCGCCATTTATTCAAAATCCAACTTCATCTGCGCCTCGTCACTCAGCATATCCGGGTTCGTGATCTCGAAATCAATATCGGTCGAAGTCGTATCCTCACTTTCCTCCTCCCCACTATCCAAAGGTTCGATCTCGTTAATCTGCTTCACCTCGTAAGTCGTTACCCGCTTTCCGCGAGCCTTGTATGATTTCTCGGCAATGAACTCATCCGCCACGATCACCTCAGCCGGACGACTTTCGTAACGCCCACCAAACACAACCTCGAACCGGGGCCGCTTTTCACCACTCAAAGCTACAAGATACGAACCTTCCGTTTCCCCGATAAACAACGTGTGACGCACCACATTCTCGAAACGGAAACGCTTCAAGTAATAGAATTGCTGTTCTGCATCAAAGAAAACTGCCGACCAGACTTTCTCCGGCTCATATTTCTCGATCACCGAAAATCCCTCCTCGTAATGATTACTCAAATCATAATCCGTCGTGTAATAAGTACCGTTTTTATTCACTACCAGAATCCGATCTTCACCTTGAAATTCTCCCAAGTAACGCCCACGTTTATCAGTATTCAACCGCAACACATCCTCGTCAATCCAAATCTTCCGACCTCCTAGCGTGGATGCTCCTTTCTGTACCAGCGAAATCTTGTGAATATCATTCTTACTTAACACGTTCCCCTGTGAGTCGCGCCCCTTGATCGCCAAGCCTGCAAAATCATACTCGAACACCAGTTTCTTCATTCCCGGTTTCGGTTTCAGGCATACCTTAATCACTTCAGCCTCCCCGTTCGGGTTAGCACTAAAATACAACACCCGTGATCCCTGCGTACCTTTCGTCAGGTTATATTGCTTATCGCGGGTCGTTCCCGTCACGAAGAAACGTTTCACGTAAGACGGTCCCACCTTACCATCCCGGTAGGCCACATTATATATCGTACGCTTATCATTCTTCTTGAACACATTCACGTGCAGCACGTCTTTTCCAACGAACAACTTATCTGCCACCTTAGTCACGTAATACGTACCATCCTTCCGGAACACAATCACGTCGTCAATATCCGAACACTCGCAGATAAACTCGTCCTTCTTCAAGGCCGTACCGATAAAACCTTCCTCCCGGTTGATGTACAACTTTTCGTTTGCCACCACGACTTTCGTGGCCTCGATATTCTCGAAATTCCGAATTTCAGTGAGTCGTTCCCGACCTTTACCGTACTTTTTCTTGATATTTTCGTAATAATTGATCGAGTAAGGAATAATATGCTCGATGTCAAATTTCACCCGGGCAATCTCCTCTTCCAATCCCTTGATATAATTCTCAGCCTGTTCCGAGTTGAACTTCAAGATACGTTTCATCTTGATCTCCAACAAGAGCTTTATATCGTCATCCGTCACCGGACGAATTAATTCCGGCAAGAACGGTTCCAGTCGTTTCCGCACGTGAACCACCACCTGATCAATCGACTCGCTCTCCTCGAATTCTTTATCCTTGTAAATACGTTCTTCAATAAATATCTTTTCCAGAGATGAATATTGCCAATCCGTCTCCAACTCGCCCAGCTTGATCTTCAACTCTAACAACAACAAGGCCACCGTCTCGTCCACCGATTTCCGTAAAATATCGGTAATCGGCATGAAAATCGGCTTATCATTCTCGATCACGCACGAGTTCGGAGAAACCGACAACTCGCAATCCGTACAGGCATACAAAGCATCTATCGTCTTATCGGAAGAAACTCCCGCAGCCAGATATACCAAAATCTCGGCCGTAGCCGCCGTGTTATCATCAATCTTCTTGATCTTGATCTTTCCCTTCTCGTTCGCCTTCAATATCGAATCGATCAAGGCAGAAGTTGTCCGCCCGAACGGGATCTCCGTGATCCGTAAGATCTTATTCCCGGCATCTTTCTCTATCTTGGCCCGAATTTTCACCACTCCCCCGCGTAACCCGTCATTATATTTCGACACGTCGATCATTCCTCCTGTCGGGAAATCCGGATATAAAACAAAATCTTCATTTTTCAAATAAGCGACACAGGCATCCAGCAACTCGTTGAAATTATGCGGCAATATCTTCGAGGCCAACCCCACTGCAATACCTTCCACCCCTTGAGCCAACAATAACGGGAACTTCACGGGTAACGTCACCGGCTCTCTCTTCCGACCGTCGTATGACAACTTCCAGTTCGTCGTCTTCGGGTTAAAAGCCACCTCCAAGGCAAACTTCGAAAGACGCGCCTCGATATAACGTCCGGCAGCCGCATCATCTCCCGTCAGGATATTTCCCCAGTTTCCCTGGCAATCCACCAACAGGTTCTTCTGTCCCAACTGCACCAAGGCATCCTTAATAGAGGCATCTCCATGCGGGTGATAAGCCATCGTACTTCCCACTATATTGGCCACCTTGTTAAATCGCCCGTCATCCATCTCCTTCATCGCGTGTAATATACGACGCTGCACGGGTTTCAACCCGTCGTTCACGTAAGGCACCGCACGTTCCAGAATCACGTAGGAAGCATAATCCAAGAACCACTTCTCAAACATTCCCGACAAATGCTGAATCGACCGCACCCGGCCGTTTTCTTCCTGTTGCTCCGGCTCCACGTTCTCTACTTCATCCACTTCCTCGTTGTTTATCTCGTCACTCATATGAATTGAAAATTGAAAGTTGCAATTTAAAATCTAAAATCATAAAATGGTTAGATTTCATCCTTCTCCACGTACAGATTATCTATAATAAAATCCTGCCGATCGTTCGTATTCTTTCCCATGTAATAGGATAGAATCGTTCCAATCGGGTCCTGCTTTGTCATGCGTACCGGTTCCAAACGGATGTCTTTCCCGATAAATCCACCGAACTCATCCGGGGAAATCTCTCCCAAACCTTTAAATCGTGTAATCTCCGGTTTCGGTCCCAACTGCTTGATCGCCTTCTCCCGTTCCGCATCTGAATAACAATAGCGTGTTTCTTTCTTGTTTCGCACCCGGAACAACGGGGTTTGCAAAATGTACAAGTGCCCCGACCGTACCACATCCGGGAAAAATTGCAAAAAGAATGTCAACAGCAACAACCGGATGTGCATCCCGTCCACATCCGCATCCGTGGCAATAATAATATTATTATAACGTAATTCCTCTATCCCGTTCTCGATATTCAACGCTGCCTGCAAAAGATTAAACTCCTCATTCTCGTACACGATCTTCTTGGTCAGCCCGTAAGAATTCAACGGTTTACCTCGCAAGCTGAACACGGCCTGCGTGTTCACGTCTCGTGACTTCGTGATAGACCCACTAGCAGAGTCTCCCTCGGTAATGAATATCGACGATTCCGTCTTCCGTTCATGGTTGGAATTGAAATGTACCCGACAATCCCGCAACTTACGATTGTGCAGGCTAACCTGCTTGGCTCGTTCTCTTGCGATCTTCTGGATACCGGACATCGCTTTCCGCTCCTTTTCCGTCTCGACAATCTTACGCAACAATAACTCTGCCGTGTCCGGATTCCGGTGCAGGTAATTATCCAGCTCCTTCGTCACGAAATCAAAAATAAAATTACGCACCGAAGGCCCCTCCGGGGCTATATCTTTGGAACCCAACTTTGTCTTCGTCTGCGACTCGAACATCGGTTCCTGTACTTTTATGCTGATCGCCGCAATAATCGAAGTACGAATATCGGCCAAATCAAAATCTTTCTTGTAAAAATCACGGATTGTTTTCACCACAGCTTCCCGAAAAGCGACCAAGTGCGTTCCCCCTTGCGTCGTGTGCTGACCGTTCACGAAAGAGTAATACTCTTCCCCGTATTGCCGCCCGTGCGTCATCGCCATCTCAATATCATTCCCCCTCAAATGAATGATCGGGTACAACCCCTCTCCACTCATATTCTCCGACAACAGGTCATACAACCCTCTCTTGGAATGCAATTTCTGACCGTTAAAATTGATGGTCAGCCCGGAATTCAGGAACACGTAGTTCTTGAACATGGCCTCCAGGTAATCCATGATATAATGGTAGTTACCAAACAACTCCTTGTCTGCGATAAAAGTCACCAACGTACCATTCGGTTCCGTGGTCGGTGCCACCTCCTGATCTTCCACGATCAACGCTTTATTGAATCGCACCCGCTTCGTCTCCCCGTCCCGGAAGGACTGGATAATGAAACTCTCGGAAAGGGCATTCACGGCTTTTATACCGACACCGTTCAATCCCACGGATTTCTTGAAAGCCTCAGAATCATACTTGGCCCCCGTGTTCATCTTCGAAGCCACATCTATCAATTTACCCAATGGAATTCCTCGTCCGAAATCCCGAACCGAAACCGTCCGTTCCTCCACGTTGATAATAATCTCGCTTCCCGCTCCCATCGCGAATTCGTCGATACTATTATCCACCACCTCTTTAACCAATATGTATATTCCATCGTCCATTGCCGCTCCGTCCCCCAATTTTCCGATATACATACCGGGGCGCAAGCGTATATGTTCCCTCCAGTCCAGCGTCCGAATAGAATCTTCCGAATAGTTCTCTACCATAAGTTATCCATGTTTTGCACAAAAATAATCAAAACTCCGCAATTTAAAATCTAAAATCTAAAATTTAAAATCATAAATCGTAAATCATAAATCTAAAATTTATAGGAGATTTCCTTAAAGCCATATACCCGCTCATTCCCCTCCACATCCTCCAACACCAGCTGTCCGAACTCGTTCACCCCCCGAATCGACGCCCGGAATATTCCCCGTTCATCCTCCCAATCATACACACCCTCCCGACGATACAACACCTTCAAAAAATCACGTTCCAGCCCCTCGTAATCCCGTATCATTTCATATCGCTTTCCAATACAATCCAGCAACTCCTCCAACGCCCGCTCCACAGGAATCTCCTCCCCGATCAATTGAAACAAGGAAACCGGATTCGGTGCATCGGACAAGAAACGTTCTTGATTAATATTCACCCCGATACCGCACAAAGAACCTCCCACGTAACGCCCCATGATGGAATGTTCGATCAATATCCCGGAAATCTTCCGATCCCCCACGTAAATATCATTCGGCCACTTCACGGAACACCCGTTCACGTAACGGGAAATAAAATCACAAGCACCCAAGGCGATCACCATCGAAACGGCAAACTGTTGTCCCGCCGACAATTCCCGCGGTTTAAACACCACCGTCATGGATATATTTTTCCCCGGCTCGCTCTCCCAATGATTCCCGATTTGCCCCCGACCTTGAGTCTGCCTGTACGTCAAAATCACCATTTTATCTTCCAACTCGTCCCATCCCACACGTTCCGCTTCCGTGTTCGTGGACCCCAGTTCCTCGTATTCCCTCACCCGAAAACCGCTAACTTGATATTCTTGTATCATACTTACCACATTTGTCTTTTCAAGCCAAAAGTAACTCTTTCCACCCAATTGCACAACTTTGTGCAACACACATCTGTGCAATTTATATTCTTCGCCCGAACACCCCTATCAATAACGAAAGGGGCCGTTGATCGTGCCCCTTTCTCGTATAACATCACCTTATCTTTCCTCGTTCTTTCCAACGTTGTTGTAACCAAGCCACGATCACCGCACTCACCACCCCTCCAACCAGACTCATGGCGTGCGTGAACAGCATATCCCACCAGTTGACATACATCAAACCGAGATGGATACTAAACGTCGAGCATGAACCCAACATGAATACAATCAACTTATTCATAGCCTATTCCATGCTTATTGCCAATGTTCTCGAAGTTCTCCTTCCCGCAACCGTCGTGGCAAAAGCATACACCAACACTTCGGCAGCAGTCCAGTCTTCCGGTAACGCAAAACTCGTCACTCCGTTCTCTCCTCGCTCTCTCAACTTCACCATTTCTACCTCGTTCAATGCCTTCTCGTACACAACTGCATACACCTGGTCATCCCTATTCGCCCAAGACGATGCTTCCTGACTTTCCTGCGTGAAAATAATCGATTTATCCGCAAGAGTCGCCGTCACCTTAGGCGTGCGTAACTTCAAATCCGAAGAACACGCCAACTTGGAATAATCCACCGTCGCCACGAAACCCTCGTCAACCGTCACCGCCTGCAAGTTCGCCGATACGAATCCGTTATACCCGGTCTGTCCGGCGGCCATTGCCGGGAAACCGATCTTCGCTATCGGGGCAAACGCCTGAGCCAGCTCAATCGTTGCTTTCATCTTGGCTCGCTGCACCCGCTGCTTATCCGTCCGGGGATTCGTCACGTGTTTGGCTTTATGCCGTACGATACGAAGCTTCCGACACACGCACATGGTAAGGTTATCAACTGATTGAGACATCGCACCCAACAAAACAGAATCATGAATTGCCATAATTACAAATTTTTAAATAAAACAATAAGATTAACTGTAAGGTGGGACTACCTTGAGTTCCCTGAATGCATCCTGCAAGAGAATGGTTGAAACGATGTCGCTGATTTTAAAACATCGTGTAGATTTCTGACTCCACAAATATATAACCAAAAATATCCGATTTCCAAATATTTTCGCAATTATTTTTCAAATATTTTTAACCCCTATCTCAATTCCCCTCAATATTCAAGCAAACAAGTCCAAAAGAACATTATAAATACAACTTTTTCGGAATCACTACCCGAATTTCATTGACCACTACCCCACAAAAACAATTTACCCACAAACAAAAAAGCCCTGGTATTCCCACGGCTCAATTCTTTTATACAAAATTTCAAATCACTTCACCATCAAGTGTAACTTGAAATACTTTCTCATAAACAACACGTACCCAATCCCCAATACGGCAACACTTCCCCCAAAACAGGCATAATGCATCCCCGGCATAGCCAGATAAACCGCCACGATCACGACTTGCACCACCATATATAACAAAGAAACCACCACGTGAGGAATCTTCAATTCGTTCGCCATCAACTGGTACATATGCTTCCGATGCGGTAACCCGATATTCTCGTGTAACATCAACCGATGTATGATTGTCAGTACACTATCCACTCCGTAAACTGCCAAAAATATAATATAACTCCAATCCCCCGTTTCCAGAATCAACCGCCCTAGTAAAAACAAAATCACGAAAGCAATGCTCACCGCCCCCACATCTCCGGCAAAACACTTCGCCTTCCGCCTGAAATTAAACCCATCAAACACCAACACCGCCACCATCATCGTGTAAATCATCTTCTCGTCAACAAAAGGAACAACCCATCCATTCACGTACGCCAATCCTCCCAACACCACCAGACTATACCCTCCCGTGATCCCGTTAATACCATCCATGAAATTGTAGGCATTAATAATCCCCGTGCAGACAACCAAAGCCACCAACACGTACCACCAAGGCAACGACACCATTCCCCACTGGTAAAACATCAATAACATCGCCACAAAATGTACCACCAACCTCACCCGCTGCGTCACGGACCGCACATCATCCAGAAAACTCACCCCTGCAATCAACGTCAACCCCAGCATAAACCACGGAAAACTAAACCCACTAGCAACAAAATAAACCAAGGCCCCCACGTAAAACACAACCCCTCCTCCCCGCAACGTGATTCTTGTGTGAGAACTCCTCTCGTTCGGCTTATCAATAATATTAAAATGATCTGCCACCCGAAAATAGAGCAACTCCACCCCCAGTAGCACCACAAACACTACTAAATAATACAACATGGAAACTAAAAGTTAAGAACTAAAAGATAAAAGTATCCCGAAATTGAATGATCCTACAATTCAACAATCAGCTAATCGAAAATCGCTCAATTTAAAATCTAAAATTTACAATTAGTAAACGATCTTATCGTCTTCCTCAACCCTTCTATCGCCGTCACCGGCATCCGTTCAATACCCAAAGCTCGCTTGATCTTCTCATTCGAGACCACGTAATTTTCCGTCAGTTTCTTCAACCGTTCCAAATTCAACGGCAAATGCAACAGCGTCCCCAACCCCGCACACTCCTTCATCAACCCCTTATTCATCCGCCAAATATGCGCCTTCCTCCCCATCACCTCACACATCTCCCGGATCAACTCGTTCGTCGACAATGCCTCATCATCCGCCACGTGATATATCCCCGACGGGACATCCTTTTCGATCAAACCGTTCACCACGTAACAAAGATTATCCACCGACGTGAACGACCTCCTATTCTCGAAATCCCCCAACGGCCACGGTAACCCCTTCTTCACCACACTATACAGCAAATTCAAGTTCCCCTTATTCCCCGGCCCATGAATCATGCAAGGCCGCAAAATATACACCTGTTTTCCGTGCATTTTCAATTCTCCATTTTCAATTTTCAATTGTTCAAGGATGTAATTCTCTGCCGCAATCTTGCTCTCCCCGTAAGGCCCCTTCGGTGTCGGGATCACCTCCTCCGTCAACTTATCCCCCACCACGAAATCCGCTACCGCCTTTACCGAACTGAAAAAGATAAATTTCTTTGCCGAAGATTTCAGGAAGTAATCAAAAACTTTCCGGGTCAATCCCGTGTTTATATCAAAATAAGTTTGCGCCACAGCCTCGTTTTTCGTATCATGCGCCTTCCCGGCCAAATGCACGATCACATCAATCCCTTCCACTCCCTCCAACTCATCCCACGAATAAGTCTTTGTCACCCCCTCTTTTTCAGGAGAAACAATATCCAACCCATAAAGAACATGCCTCTCTTTTAAGGACAACACAAGATTAGAACCCACGAAACCATGGATACCTGTAACAAGAATATTCATAAAATACACCAATAAAACTATCGACACTCAAGAATTGAACGTGCCATTTCTTCCATTATATTTTTCCGGGCAAACTTTCTAACAAAATTTCCCTGATCTTTATCACACCCTTCAAATTTTAATAATTGCGTCACCATACTCTCAACATCAGTTGGAGCAAATAAAATATAATTATCCAGATTTTTTCGAACAAACTGGCTGGCATCCCCGCCTACACCTGCAATAATAGGTTTACCAAATGCTGCATATTCAAATAATTTTGACGGAAGAACTTTTTTAAATGCTTCCAAATCATTCAAATGCAAAAACAAAAAATCAGAATCATTATAATATTCTATTAACTTATCTCTTGATACCGGATCTAATAATTCGACATTATGAACCCCCAACTCTTCCACCTTATCTTTCAACAATTTTTTTATTCCCCCATCCCCAATAATCCTAAAGAAATACCGATTCCCAAGCTTTTGAGCTGCCATGGGAACCACTTTTTCCAACCCTTGTCCACTTCCAATATTTCCGGCATAAGTAATCACTTTCACCTTAGAATCTCGTTTGGTAGGCTTCGGAATGTTAAGAAAAATATCGTCGATTCCATTCGTAAAATATGAATAAACAGGCTTGTCGTATTTTTCAAAATACGCCTTAAATCCTTCCGATACTAAATTAATATGCTTTGCTTTAGAAAAAGTATATCGTTCAATCCATTTAAAACAAATCCCTGCCGGAATCTGAATCATTTTCCTGCCTCGGAACACATCTTTTATTGTATCCACAAAAATATCGCGTATATCCAAATACAAAGGTATTCCTTGCCTCCCCGCAATCCTCCTACCTAAAAAGGCCGTGAATAATCTTGAAGACGAAGCATACACCAAATCATAACGCTCCTTCCTTGTCAATCTCAAAGCTTCTTTATAATACACCCGAAAAGACTTGGCCTGATCAATAAAACCACTTTTATGTTCCGGTATGCGAATCCGATTTATCCTGTAATTTCCCTTTATGACCTCTGCTTGTCCCTCAACATGGAAAGAATTATAACGATTAGGTTGCGTTGTAATCACATGAATCCAACCATTCACTCCTGCTTGTTGCAATAATTCTCTGAACAATGGCGTGTTACGAAATGATCCGGCACATAGATCCGGTTCGAAATAAAAAGTCAAGAATAAAATCCTCATTTTATAATAGTCTCTAACCTCCTGTCAAAAAAAATTCGAAAACTTTGTCGCTCCACTCTTTTATTAAATTCAGAAGCATACCAAGACGAAAACGATTCGATTGTACACGTACCATTCAACTCTATGCAAAAATCCGATCCGGTAAGTATATTTCCGTTTAAAATAATCTTTTCTTCAGGCATGAAATGCAGATAAGCACACCCCTCTCCGTCAATCTCGTCAACAATCCGGATGTTCTCCCCTATTTTCTCTACCCCACGAGTATGCAAAGTACCCAAACGCTTGTATCCATCATGTTGAACTACCACCCGTTCCTCCTCATCACAAATAACTCGCACCCTTGCCCGACGGGCAACACGATGTCCGGCCCAAACCTGACTGGAATTTTGTCCGGACACGACAACAGTATTGTGGGCGGCCGTACTCCTTTCATAAAAACGAGTATCATTCACTTCGTATGTAGAGGTTCCCGTATCGACAATAACGGGTCGTCCATTGATGTACAACTCAAAACTAAAAGTATCCGCATGCGCGTGTCCAGGTTGGTAATCCGGTCCAACTTCTCCCACATCCATCAACAACTCAAACTTCCCAAATTGTAATTTCCGATATCCGGACTCCTTCAATTTTACTTTTTTACAACATGTGATACCTAACCGTTGCCCGTATTCCATCAAATCTTTTGCCACGGGAGCAATTCCAAAAGCAGCATCATTTAATAACGGAATCTTTCCATCACGATAGATAATCTCCCTCAACCATCCCAACATTGCTTCCGCCTTCTCCCTCAAAAAAACTTCTAACTCTCGCCCGAACAAAGTATTGTTATGCACCAAATTGTAACAATCCAACACCCGATACAACATAATACAATGATACATCGGACTTCTTTCAAAATGCCCTCCATCCCCTAACACCTGTTCACGTAATTCCGGTATCAGTATTGATTTTGCCTTTTTATAAAAAGCACTATCATTAAAATAATATGCTCCGAATAACAATGCAAAACCATTTTCCAGCAAATGATTTCCCAGCAAATGATATTCAAGCTTACCGAGCAACAAATTCAATTGTGTATACAGAGTCGTGTCTATATCAACCTCCTCTATATTATGACTCGACAAAAAACGAATCCAATTTACAGATCTTAACGACAAGGGATAAGGTTCCTCTCCCATATTGGCTTTCGGAAAATGCTGAATAAAATCACGAATCAGTCGCATTCCCTCCTCCACGCTTATCACTTCCTGATTTAAAAATTCAAAATAATTCAAATTATACCCCCATAACCTTCCCAATTCAACACATTCCCAATCAACCTTCTCACCAAAAGACTTCTGCAAATTCAAGAAATTAAACGTATTATTTCCCAAATACGTTCTTTCATTAGATAGAGACGGAACAAAATTTAAAACCTGTGCAACTGGAACAGCACTAGGAATTTGCACATTTCGAGAGTAAAATCGTTTTCCCCACGACTTTACACGATAACGCCACTGGATCGGCTTTAAATACTTAACCGTATTCCATAATATATCAATCTTACTGAAAATTGACATCAATGTAAAAAAAATAAAAATAACGGGTAAATAATTCTAATTCAAAGATTCCTCCACATCTGCACAAAACAAGTTCAAACTCTCATTTCCACGCCTACACTCCTTCAACTTCTTTTTCAACAATTTTCCCAAACTCGCGTAATTCAAATTCTTTTTATCGGTATCCACGTATTTATGTCTATCCTTTAAATCACCGATTAATCCCTGCAAATATTCTTTAGGTCTAACTTTAGAAGCCGTATCCGTTCTAGGAATTTCAAACAGCGGGATCAACCACGCATCCGTTTCTTCCACACAAACAGCATACAATATTTGCTTTCTATATTTCACATCAATCGTGGTCTCAATCTTCCGTATCACATTCTCTCGCAACTCCGAAGAATATAACTTCCAATTCACCTTTCCCGTCCGTTGAGGTTCCACTACTTCATATCCCTCCTCACCACGCTCTGCCGTATCGACTTGTACAACAAGATAACGCTCTTCATCAACGGAATCAAAAAAATTCGCTAATGTACTTTCCCGCCTGCACTCTTCCAACACCAAACTCCAAGTACTAAAATTCCGCTCGTTTAATACGGTCTCATCCTTTTGTTCATCGGGACGAATAGATATCGTATCAGAACCATCCACATCCGCTAAAGCGGCCAGTACTCCCCTGATCACTTTCACGTCTGCCGGTCCCTCTGCAATAATCCCGATTTTCATACACTAAAAATTATCTGGAAGCCCACCAATAAAACCTCTTTGCCACAATTCCGACAACATAAATTGTTTCCCCTCAGTCTCCGGCTTCAATCGCAGTCGTTCCACTCGTGTCTGTCCATCATCTTTACGAGCGACAACAAACAATCGCTGATTATCGTCATTTAAATTCAATCCATCCAATATCGCCGGATTATGCGTGGTTATCAAAACTTGCTTTTGATGATCACTCGCTAACATCGCTATTTGTTTCATCAAGAAACGACAAAGACGAGGATTTAACCCCGTTTCAATATTATCAATGGCGAAAAAAGACGGAGTTCGAGTACTGATAAACAATGTCAAGTAAAACAATAAATATAATGCCCCCTCATTCACGTTTTCTGCCGAAAAGAAACTATTTTTCTTTTGCATGTACCGATCTCTGAAGTATAAACGCGAAACGCTTCTTCCCAACTTATATCCCCCTATCTTATATAAATCATCTTTATCACAAAAAATATCCTCCATCCATGCGATCCCCTGATGCGCAATTTCCCTCAACTTTTCAGATTCCTCCTCCGTCAAATTATTTATCAACACGTCAAGTCCCTCTCCATAAATACCTAATGGAGTCTCCACACTATCCTGTGATATACCTCTCAAAGCATTCGTGGACAACGAATAAATCAAAAAGCGAGTAATAAAATCCCGCTCCCCCTGAAAATTCTTTTCTACCGATGCGACCTTTAGAATTTCCTCCAATGCCTTGTCTTTCGCCATTGAAGTTACACAATTCTTCCAATACCCCTCTTCCGGTGTATATGTAATCTCGTTCTCCCATGTCGAATAAATATTCTCAACATCCTTACAGGAAATAGCATATTTCATTTTCCTATTCCCGGAAAAAGCCAACATCATCGAAATAACATTCTCCAACTTTCTCCCGTAAAAAGAACTCAACGTCAATTCCGGTCTGGCTACCCGTACCCCTTTCGATAGTAAATCCTTAATTTCCACGTGACCGCCACGACTAGCCGCACACATAGCCACCGCTTCCAATATATTCGACTTTCCAACCCCGTTAGCACCGATAAAAACATTTACCCGCCCCAGCTCAACAGTCAAATCAAGAATCGACTTATAATTTTTTATGGAAATACTATCTATCATATAAAAAAATATTTTCTACCACACAAAGGTAATAATTATTTTACCTCCAGTCAACTATTCTTTTTTTACATTCTCAAACTCTTAATACAAACAAAAGATGTCTAAGTAGTATTTTATGATTTAACATAGAGTAGATATTATTCTAATGATGATTAAGTTCTGAAATAACAGCTCTGAATTTTCCAGCTCTTGTACGTTCAATCTCTTGAACATATTCGAAACTCACTTTAATCGTCGGACTAATCCATTCCCTTACCCTTTCTTTAATGCTTTTTTCAATTCGGAGATCATAATTTTCCCTCCGTACAATTCGTAAAATTATTTCTCCTTCTCTTTTCTGAACTACTTGAACTTCTTTTATCGAATAGGTATCTTTGAATAGATAATCAAATCGCAAGATTTTACTACCTTCCGGTGTAATAACATAACTTTCATTCCGACCTTCTATATCTTCTATAACTTGACTTTGTAAACCACACTCACACTTTCTCTGATTGAATATAGCATAATCTCCCACTCTATAGCGAATAAAAGGCATTCCGTAATTAGCAAAACCGGTTGCGATCAAATCTCCAGCAATCCCTTTTTCATGACTTTGGGCATTTCCCAGTTCGAGATGTCCGAATTCGAAATCTTCATGATAGTGTAAACACTTACATTGAGAAGCAGCAGCAGCATTTTCAGAGAAACCGTAATGTTCAATCAACTGAACTCCCTTAAATGCCTGTTCAATTTGAGTCCTCTGATTTTCATAAAGTTTTTCAGCTCCTGTAAAGATATAAGTTGGAGGCTGTTCTATTGTCCACCCATTTTCATTGATGAATGAACTTAGACTATTTATAATAGAAGGATATCCAATAAAATATTTAAAAGCAAATTTATTTATAAAACGTACGATACCCTCAATTGTATCGGGTCGGATATGTTGCATATTTAACAGATACTGATGCATTGGACGATTATATCGCCAATAAGGCGGTTTATGTTGTTCTAAAGGACAGACAAGCTTTCCTGTTAAATTGAGATGAAAATCCTTTAAATCTAATCCGAAACGTTTCCTATTTCGCCACACAATAGACCAGTAACGTTGAACGCTTTCACGTGTCCAGTAAAAAGATAAAGCTGTTCCAGTACTGCCACTAGTATGATAAGGAACAAGCTGATTTTTTTTATATTCTGTAGAAATCATACTTTGCCAATTCCGTCTGATATCTTCTTTTGTTAATATTGGAAATAATTTTAAATCTTCTAATGATTTAAAATCAGAAGGCTTTACACCTATTCTTTGAAAAGAATTTCTATAAAAAGGACAATATTCATAACTATAAGCCAAAATCCGTGCCAACTGTTCTTCCTTATAACAGCGTATTTTTTCTTGATCCCACGTATCTGTCATTTCTAGGAATTCTGAATATTTACGGAATTCAGTATTGTATCTTAACTTTTTAATTTTGTAACCTTGTAAAGAACAACAGATATTTTGTAAATAAACTGGAAGATTTCGATAAATATAGAATGTATCCATAATATTGATTTAAGTAAAATTTCCCATCTCGTGATATTTGCTCATCCTTTCTGTAACGATAATTCGACAAGGATTTCCAACTACCGTACAATTATCTGGAATAGATTTATTTACGACTGAATTAGAGCCAATAATAACATTATTACCAATTATAATTTCACCAAACACAACACTTCCTGCCCCTATATATACATCATTTCCGATAATTGGGACCTTCCGATCTTTGAAATCTTTACCAATGGTAACATTTTGCGCTATCAAACAATTATCTCCAATAATACAATTACTGTGAATAACAATCCCCAATCCCCAATATCCTATGATAAAGTTTTTCCCAATTTTAGCAGATGAAGGAAGCCAAACGGCAAAAAGAAACCGATTCAACCAAGAAATAACTTTAGCAGTCCTTTTTAAATGAAGGCGATATAGTAAATTTCCAAAACGATAAACCATAACCGGAGGAATCATATCTTTATCTTTGTTTGTGTATAGTTTATTGCCTGATATAAAGATTGCATGTAATGATTAATTGAAAACTGTTGTGTTATCCGTTCAAATCCACGCATTCCCATTATTTTCGTTTCCTGTGGATGTAAATAAAGATACTCTAATTTTTCCGATAAAAAATTCACATCTAAGTCTTCTTTAAGGAAACCACAACTATCATTAACAAGGTCTATTTCTGTACCATCAGCTTTTCCACAAATAATTGGAAGTGAATGAAGCATTCCATCTACAATAGCAAGCCCACCCATTCCTGGTAAAACTAAAACATGAAATTGTAATAAAAGAGTACTAAGATTATCTCCTACAACTTTACCATAAAATTTAACATCATACAATGCCAATTGGTGAGCATATTGTTTTATTGTTTCTAAATAAGTACCATCACCTATAACATGCAAGTATATATCACTATGTTTATTTTTTAACTGTTTATAAGAGTCAAAAAGTTTCTCTAAGTTCTTTCCTTTAGTTATCGCACCAACAAAAACTATATTAAAACCTATTTTCTTAGGAATATCACCTATTTCTTGAAGTTTTTGAAGTTTCTGTTCTGTGTCATTTACATTAATTCCTTTAAATATTTTATGCGATGGAATTCCTTTAGAAAGAAAAAAATTTTCACCTTGAGTGCTATACGTAAATATAGCATCAGAATGCTTTGCTAAAAAATCAATCCAATTTTGTAAATATTTACGAATACCTAAATGGGTTCGATTCTTTATTTCTCCCAAAGACCACCATATTATTTTTTTTCTAAATATTTTTGCATACAAAAATGCTATTGAAGCATTTACAATATTTGAAGCCCCCTCGGTTAAAATCAAGTCTGGATTTCGTCTTATAAGAGAAAAAAATAAGAACGGAGCTATTTGCAAAGTCGATGCTCCTACATTTGTTCTATAGGAAACATAAAAAGAAGTTAATTCCGTTGATTTAAACAACTTTTTTCCTTGGTAATTAACCTTTTTACTCCCTTGATCCGACTTACCATAAAGCAATTCAAATTCAATACCATGATGAGAGGCCAAACGTTCATAAACCCCTACTCGGTAAGGAAAAATCACTTGGTAAATTACAACTAATTTTACGGCGTTTGAAGTTGACATTTTTCAAGTATTAAATGTTATTATTTAACGAATTTCTTTTAATAGTTTGGAAATGGTCATAACTTTAGCATCTGAAGTCAATACTTTTAAAAAATCATCAATACACTGAAGAGAGTAAGGAGTGATAGCTTTGGGATGTCCAACTGCAGTAAAAGTACTCGCACCCTTTGTTTTCATGTGAAAATAAAGTTGTGATAACCAATAAGCATTAAAACCATCTAGTGCAGCTGGCACAACTTGTGGCATAAATACCTTTTTAATCATTCCTGCCAATTGTTGAATCTGAGATCCAGATCGACCTATTCCTTCACCATCACCAAAACACCCTTGCAAAACTCCTTCCTTGACAAGATGTCTCTTCATCGACAAATAAGTATAAGAATGTTTTTTCAATGTACTGATAGGTAACTCCCATAATAAACCTTTTTCCGATGCTATTTCTATTTTGTCATCAAAACGATAGAGAGAATCTGAAGGAATATGAGTAAAGTCATAATTCTGAAATTTAGAGTTCACTTTTGCGCCTTTACGGACTGATGAATCAATCACGATATTATTTTCTCTGAAAAGTTGAGCGTAATTAGGAAAAGTTTGAATAGAATACCCTCCAGCTCTAAATGCTTGCACTGGTTTAGATATCACTGCTTCTAAGCATTTTTTGGTTTCCCGAAAATAACTCCGTGCCAATTCCTCTGGTAAATCACTCAACTTGTAATGCTTAAAATCCAAAAGCCATTTTTCTCCATTCCATTGAGCATAAAGCCATTGTGGATGCACATGAAGTTCTATATCATGTCCTGCATTAGAAAGCAATCGAAGATGCTTGCTCACCATTTCATATTCTTTTTGTAATACAGAAAATTTCTGTTTTAACTCTTCCAATTTTAGCAAATAACTAGCATCGGCAAAAATAACTAGCTTCGCATCATATTTTTTCATGATCCGGCACAAAAATTCCATAGGACGAATTAAACAATTACTTGGTGTACCTGTAGAATGTCCTAAATACAATTCATAATCTAAAGTTAAGAATATTCTCATAAAATTATTTGAAATAAAATGGATCTACATCTAATTGTTGCATATAATATTCACGTACTAAAGACAACTGTATATCATTTTGATTTTCGTCCACATTTAAAGAAGCTAAAGAAACATCTTTTCTATTCAATACAGGAAGAGGTGACATTCCTTGCCCATATCCACTTACAAGGATCTTACTTCCATTCAAACGAATCATCGTATTAAGCCAGATATCATCAGCTTGAAAACACAATGATTTAAAAATATCTTTGTTCAAAATATCTTTATAAAAAACTCCAGGCGGGAAAAGAGTACCACCACCACTACCAAAAAACAATTTTTTAGCATCTTCCTGAAAATTTTCAACATATTTCCATTCGCGATATGGAACAATTTTTCCTTCTCTATAACCGACATAACGAGCATAATGGCAAATGACAGAAGATGGATATTGATTGGCTAATTCTACTAGATGCAAAAGCATAGAACTAGAATACAAAATATCGTCATCTACCGTTATTAAAGTAGCTTTAGGATAATATTGAAGTGTATAAAAATACTTCTTATGAGATCGTAAATCTTCTTTACACCATTTTATTTCCAATCCTCTTTTTTCCAGCCTCCGTAAATTTTGAGGTAAATGTTGCCCTATAAACTGTTCTTCGGAAAGCCATAAAATAATTCTATCTGGTTTTCGGGTTTGATGCAGAAGACACTCAACAACCAACCACAATCTACGAATTCTAGCCGGAAAAGAAGTAAAAGAAACTATAATTTGCCCATTTTCATTAGATGGTAACAAAAGACTGTAACGAGGATTTTTAGAATTCATTCTAAAATAAACGGGTAAAAAAATATTAGCACCAACACGTACAACAAACCTCAAAAACGAATAAAATAAATGAGTTTTTTGACATGATCTATACATATCAACAAAGAAATCTATCATACTATTAAAGTTATATGTTCATATATCAAAATGCGACCAAACTCTATTCCCAATATATCATACATTTCATAACAAGCAACGAATTAATGAAATACAATTGCCTTTATTGCATTAAACATTATACAGGTATTACTCAAACTAAATGGATTATTCTTCCAAATAAAATCAATAAGAATACATATAATTCAAGCAATTTCAAAATGACCTATTGAGAAAAATTTACCACAGAAAAGACTTAGATAAATTTTAATGACTATATCTAATACATTCATAATTAGCAAATACGTATAATGATGAAACAAAAATGTACAATGAAGGAGATAACAAATAACTACTATCAATTATCAAATATATAGGTAATGGAAATAACGCCAGTAATAAAAGAAATTTTCTAGATTTATCTCTGATAACAAATGCTCTCTTCAATAATTTATACAAAAAAAGAATTACGATAAAGAAAATAACACACCCATATTGAACTAATAATTCCAAAAGCATATTATGTGTTGCAATAAATGTCTGTGTCGCCACTTCTCCCATAGACCGACTTAGACTTCCTACCCCAGAACCAATTCCATAGGAATCATAAAAAACACGTAATGCATCATGCCAGATATTAATTCTACTATTATCTTCTACGAGATTAGTACCCGAGAGTCTATATAAAAGTGATTCAAATATAATATCTGTAAAACAAAACGAACCAACCATTACCAACAATACTAATACACATATTACTTGTCTATTACGTTTATTTTTAGAAAATAAAGAATAATAAACAAATATACTTATCATTACAAGCATTGACAATATGCCTCCACGAGAAGCATTGAATAAAAGAAACAGAATGCTTAAAAGTATAGCTATCATGGGAAATAATTTACTTACAAACCCTTTCCCAACGACAAACAATCTATAAACAATAAAAGGCATACAAAAACAAATAAATGTCACATAAGAATTATAATTACCAAAAGTAACTGAAGCAAATCTATGGTGAAACAACATCCCACTTCCATTATTCACAGTCGTATCTTCTTGAAACTTACTTAAATGCAAATGATTATCCGTTATCAATTCCCATAAACCGACCACTGACGTAATCAAAAATGCTATCATAAATGCCATTGATATAGTACTCAAAGGTTTAGAAGCTTTTTTTGAAAATACCATTATTTCAATAAATAATACAAAATGTATTATATAGTAAAACAGTTCTTTTTTTGCTTGGACGATATCTGATGTCCAGAACAAAGATAGAAGATTATAAGCATACCAAAAAAAGAAAAAAAACAATACAGAATAAGTGTAGGCATAAGCTTTAGACTGTAATTTTACAACAATCAACGGAAATAATAATATACCCAATATTCTTGAAAAAGAAAGTGCTCCTCCAATGTTTCCTAGTGCCAACGCTATAATTAGAAAGAAAAGATAAATATCATTCCTATTAATATTTTTCATGCAAACGTATGATAAAAATAATTCTATTATTTTTGAGTCTATTTAAATTTTATTCAAATCTAGAGCCTATAATTAAACAGCCTTTGAAATAATGCATATCTAACAATCTCTCCTCAATCACCGCACGTGGGCAGTAAGGGTATATCTATGCTATTAAACTGAACATGCTCCCAATTGTCGTCTATACTCTGTTATTGCCATACATTGGCTATATACTTAGTCAATAGAAAGAATAACATAACCCTAGACAACAAGGTAGATTACACTTGAATAAAACAAAAGACCATGATACAATAATGAACTTGGATTAGATTCTAACGATATATGGGCAATATTGCGACAATTAATTTCTGCATAGAAAAATTTAAATAGTACCTTAATAGATAAAAGCAATTTACTGAACTTTACTTCCTAGTAAACTAATTCTTATCATCATATATATATTTTTCATAAATTTTTTATCTCTCTGAGTAAATAATTTCCATATTTGCGATACAAAAAAATACATTTTAGCATTTGAAAAAGAATATGTTGCTCGACATATATTACAATTAGGATCATCACACAAAATGTTTTTTATATCATCAA
>OGQU01000702.1_pt1 | contig 35812 bp, 30 predicted proteins | sample 1553341 | NCBI WGS metagenome assembly OGQU01 (sample SAMEA2579920, study PRJEB22360) | human gut metagenome | biome: human gut; feature: human-associated habitat; material: faeces | place: Denmark | collected 2008/2010 | reverse complement strand
GTTTTTTCTTATTTTTTCAATTTTGCCGTTTTTTGTCGAATTGTATTTTTCTGAATACATTATCGGAAAAGAATCAAAAAAAATTATAGAAAACCTAAATTTTCTATAACCTTTTTATCAACTATTTTGTTTTCTTTGCTATTTCAGCTACTTTTGTGAAAGCTGCTGGATCTGATACTGCCATTTCAGCTAACATTTTTCTGTTGATTACAACATTTGCCTTCTTTAATCCATTGATTAATTGGCTGTATGTTAAACCATTCATTCTTGCAGCTGCATTTATTCTAGCTATCCATAATTTTCTGAAGTTAGATTTTTTATCTTTTCTTCCTACGAAAGCATAGTTTCCAGATTTCATAACTTGTTGTTTAGCCATTCTGAATCTGTAATGTTTTGCTCCATAATATCCTTTTGCTCTTTTTAATATTTTATTATGTTTTTTACGTGTAATTATTGCTGTTTTTACTCTTGCCATTTTCTATTCACCTTCCTTAATTCTTACTATTTGTTACCATATGGTAATAATCTTTTAATTCCTGCTTCGCATGTCTTGTCTGCATAAGCGTCTTGAACTTTTCCTCTAGCCTTTGCTCTTGGTGTTTTGTTAGCTAGTAAGTGTCTTCTATTTGACTTTGTTCTTTTTACTTTTCCAGTTGCTGTATATGAATATCTTTTTTTAGCAGCTTTATTTGTTTTTAATTTTGGCATAATTTTTTCCTCCTTAATTGTATTGGGATATTCCCATATATATAAATAGTTTTTTAACTATCAATATTCCTATTTTTCTACTTTTTTTGCTAGTATTACAAACATGTTCTTTCCTTCTAATAAAGGCTTTTTCTCAACTGTTGCAATATCAGATAAGTTTTCTATAAATTCGTTTAGAGTTTCTTCTCCAGCCTTAACATAATTTAGTTCTCTTCCTCTAAATCTAACAGTTATCTTAACTTTGTTACCGTCTTGTAAGAATTTTCTAGCATTTTTTGCTTTAAAACTAAAGTCGTGTTCTTCTATATTAGGAGTAACTCTTATTTCTTTTACTTCTAATACTTTTTGTTTCTTTTTGGCTTCTTTTTCTTTTTTAGCTTGTTCAAATTTATATTTTCCATAGTTCATAAGTTTGCAAACTTGTGGCTGTGCATTTGGTGATACTAAAGCTAAATCTAATTTAGCTTCTGCAGCCATATCTAAAGCTTCTTCAATACCAACTACTCCAAGCTTTTCTCCATTTGCTCCAATTAGTTGAACTTCTTTTGCTCTAATTTTTTCATTAATTAGTAATTCTTGTTTTATAAAAAACACCTCCAAAAAAATAAGATTGACTTCAATAAAGCCAACCCACACAATAACTCTACAACGAAGTTGTAGATAAATATTATTTGCTACCTTTTGCTACTCGGCTAAGGTGAGAAGTGGATTGCTTCTTCTTGAACATTATTTATTGTACTACATTTTGTATTATTCGTCAAGCACTTTTTTATTATTTTCATGTTTTTTATAGAAAATACACCCTTGCATAATGCAAAGGTGTAATATATTTTGAATAATATTATCTCTTTGAGAATTGTGGTGCTTTTCTTGCTTTTTTAAGACCGTATTTTTTTCTTTCTTTCATACGAGGATCTCTTGTTAAGAATCCGTTTGTTTTTAAAGCTGGTCTGTATTCTGAATTAGCTTCGTTTAAAGCTCTAGCAATACCATGTCTGATAGCTCCAGCTTGACCAGAAACTCCACCACCATAAACTGAACAAATTACATCATATTTAGATAATGTATTTGTAACTGTTAAGGGTTGTCTAACAATAACTTTTAAAGTTTCTAAATCGAAGAATTCTTCAATATCTTTTCCGTTAATTGTTATTTTTCCTGTTCCTTCAACTAATCTTACTCTAGCTATAGAACTTTTTCTTCTTCCTGTACCCATGTATACGATTTTATTTGACTTAGCCATTTAATAGTTCCTCCTTAATTAAAAATTCCAAATTTCTGGTTTTTGTGCTTGAAGATTGTGTTCGCTACCAGCGAATACTCTTAATTTTTTTGCCATAGCTCTACCTAATGAGTTATGTGGTAACATTCCTTTTATAGCTAATGTCATAGCTTTTTCTGGATTTTTTGCAAGCATTACTGATGCTGGAGTTTCTTTCATTCCTCCAATATAACCAGAGTGATGTCTGTAAATTTTTGAATTTATTTTATTTCCTGTTAATATAACATCTTTACAATTGATGATAACAACATTATCACCTGTATCAATGTTTGGTGTGAAAGTTGGTTTGTGTTTTCCTCTTAATAATCTAGCAGCTTCAGTAGCAACTCTACCTAATGGTTTATTTGCTGCATCAATTACGTACCATTTTCTTTCAACTGATTCTTTTTTTGCACTATATGTAACGTTATTCATGGTAATATTTACCCTCCTATTTTAAATTTAATTTAATATATATGAAATTTAAATCTAAAACCACCGGGGAGAAGTTTCATATTTAAATCATATTTTAACATAATACTAATCAATTTTAATACAAAATTAGCCATTTGTCAATAAATTTGATAAAAGTTCTTGATAATTTTAACATTTATAGATATAATTATTCGGGATTAGAAATAAAGGGAGAATAAAAAACATAGAATTATTTTTAGGAGGAGTTATGGCAAAGGAAAAAATAGCAAATAAAAAAGAAACATTTATGCAAGGTGTTGTAACAATAATGTTTTCACAAATATTAATAAAAGTATTAGGACTAATATATACATTATATTTAACAAATAGAGAAGGATTTGGAGATGCAGGAAATGCAATATATGCAAGTGGATATCAAATATATGCATTATTACTTACAGTATCGTCAATAGGTGTACCAAATGCGATATCAAAGCTAGTATCTGAAAGACTTGCAGTAGGAGATAACAAAGGAGCTAATAAAATTTTTAAAGTAGCATTAGTCACATTTGGAGCACTTGGAGCAATAGGTTCAATGCTATTATTTTTTGGCGCACATGTAATAGCATATAGTTGGACACAAATTCCAGAATCTGAACTAACATTAGTCGCATTAGCACCGGCAATATTCTTCGTTTCAATTTCATCAGTATTTAGAGGATATTTTAATGGAAGGAGGACATTAAAAATTACAGCAAGAGCACAAACAATAGAACAAGTATTTAAAACAGTATTAACAATAGGAATTGTAGAAATAGTCGCATATGCTACATCAACATCAACAGAAATGATGGCTGCCGGAGCAAATGTGGCAACAACACTAGCTACATTTTCAAGTTTTGCATATTTGTTTATGTATTATAGATTAAAAAGAAAAGAAATTGGAAATGAAATACAGAGCTCTACAAATTATAAATATGAAAATGTTAAAACAATTGTAAAAAACATATTAATGGTTTCAATTCCATTAACATTAAGCTCAATAATGACATCATTTAATAAAAATATTGATTCCTTTACTGTAAAAAGAATTTTAAGTACATATATGCCAGCAGATATAGCTACAAAATTATATGGGCAATTAAGTGGAAAAGTAGATACAGTAACAAATTTACCACTAGCCATAAATATAGCATTTGCAACAGCATTGGTACCTGCAATATCAGCTGCAAAAGCAAAAAATGATAGAGAAACTGCAACAAAAAGAACATCATTTTCATTATTAACTTCAATGTTAATAGGATTACCATGTGTAGTAGGAATGATTGTTTTCGCACAACCTATATTAAATTTATTGTACCCAAATGCAAAAGAAGGCGCACTATTACTCCAACTTATATCTGTATCAGTAATATTCTCAATATTAGACCAGACTATAAATGGTGCATTACAGGGATTTGGAAAAGTAATGATACCTGCCACCGCATTAGGAATAGGGTGTTTAGTTAAATTAGTATTAAATATAGTATTATTAAAAATACCATTCTTTAATGTATATGGAGCAGCAATAGGTTCAATTGCATGCCATGCAGTAGCATTTACAATTGTGTTTAATGTTTTGAAAAAATATGTAAAATTAGATTTACCATTAGGAAAGTTTGTGATAAAACCAGCAATAGCAACAGGAATAATGAGTGTTTGCTCATATACACTATGTGTAATATTAAAAGGAATAATTCCAGGAAATACGGCAACATTAATAGCAATGGCATTTGCTGTAATTGTTTATATAGCCGCTGTATTAGCCTTAAAAATATACAATAGAGAAGACATATACATGTTACCAAAAGGCGAAAAAATATATAAATTTCTAGAAAAAAAGAAAATATATTAAAATTTTATAAAAAAAGAGGGGATTTTAATATATTTTGGAGAATAAGATAAAGGAAGTACAGAGTATTGCTGGTTTCAGCGATATAGAAGTACATACACAAAAATTTATAGGAGGTAATGTATAATGAACAAAGCTGAATTAGTAGCAGCTATCGCTGCAAAAACAGGAGAATCTAAAAAAGCAACAGAGGCAGCAGTTAATGCATTAACAGAAGTTATAGCTGAAGCATTAAAAGGAGGAGACAAAGTTCAATTAGTTGGATTTGGTTCTTTCGAAGTTAGAAAAAGAGCTGCTAGAAAAGGTAGAAATCCTCAAACAAAAGAAGAAATAAAAATACCTGCATCTAAAGCTCCAGTATTCAAAGCTGGTAAAGCATTAAAAGATTTAGTAAACGGATAATAAATTTTAAATATAAATATATGATAAAGAGAACTAGTAGAGATTCTAGGTCTCTTTTTTTGGGTTATATGAGATATACATACCAAGTAGGTAAAATTTCTACGTAGAACAAATTTGACACATAAATTAGAAGTAAACATATAATATATTAAAAAACTTGGAGGAATCATAATGAAAATCTTAAAAAAAACGTTAGGAGTATGTTTAATAGGATTAGGAGTTGGCATATTACTAGTATTATTTTTACCAACATTAGGCTGGTTATTTCTAATAGGAGTGGTAGTGATATTAGTCGGCATATTATGGTTGCTCTGTTAAAAGGAGGTTTACATATGACTATAGTTGTAAAAAAAGTTCCGAAATGTTTAAGAGGAATAGTGAAATTATTATTTGGAATCAAAGATTAATGAATAAAATATGAAAAAAAGCACATACCTTAATTAGAGAGGCAGGTGCTTTTTATGGATAAAGAGCCAAAACAAGAAGAACCAGAAGTAGGAGAAGATACAACACAATATGGAGAATTTGTATCTTCATACTTTGCATGGATACCATTACCAAGTCAAAAAGAAAAGGCAAAGAAAATGGTTAATATGACTAAAAAGGAGAAAAATGATGATATATAAATTTACAAATAAAGCTAAAAAGGTTATTGAGATTTCTAATGATATATCAGTGGAATTAGGTCATAATTATATAGGAACAGAACATTTATTATATGGATTGGTTAAAGAAGGGACTGGAATTGCAGCAAAAGTATTAAATAATAAAGGTATAACAGAAGAAAAAATAAAAGTAAAAATGGAAGAAATTTTAGGTGTTGGTAGACCAATAAAAGAAACATTAGGTTTTACACCTAGAACCAAAAGAGTAATAGAAAATGCCTTTTTAGAGGCAAAAAGAATAGGATATAATTATATAGGAACAGAGCATTTACTATTAGCAATATTAAAAGAAGAAGATTGTGTTGGTGTTAGGATAATAATGGAATTGAATGTAGAAATAGCTAAAATTTATAATGAAATTGCCAAAGTAATAAATGAAGAAGAACTAGATAAGGAAATGCCTAAAGACATAGCTAAAAGTAGAGAAAATAATTCCGTAATGCCTCCAGCATTAAAACAGTTTGGAGAAGACATAACATTACAAGCAGAAGAAGGAAAATTTGATAATATTATAGGAAGAGAAAAAGAAATTGAAAGAATAATTCAAATACTATCAAGAAGAACCAAAAATAATCCATGTTTAATAGGAGAGCCAGGAGTTGGAAAAACTGCAATAATAGAAGGATTGGCGGAAAAAATTGTAATAGGTGAGGTACCAGAAAATTTAGAAGCCAAAAGGATAATAAGTATTGATATTTCAGGAATGGTTGCTGGTGCAAAATACAGAGGAGATTTTGAAGAGAGGATAAAAAAAGCTTTAAATGAAGTAAAAAAAGCAGAAAATCTTATATTGTTTATAGACGAAATACATACAATAGTTGGGGCGGGAGCAGCAGAAGGAGCTATAGATGCAGCCAATATATTAAAACCATTACTTGCAAGAGGAGATATACAATTAATAGGTGCAACCACAATAGAGGAATATAGAAAATATATAGAAAAAGATTCAGCACTAGAAAGAAGATTTAGTCCTGTTAAGGTTGGTGAACCATCAGAGAAAGAAGCAATAGAAATATTAAAAGGAATTAGAGATAAATATGAGGCACATCATAATGTGAAAATAACAGATGAAGCAATAACAACAGCAGTTACAATGTCTGTAAGATATATAACAGATAGGTTTTTGCCAGATAAAGCAATTGATTTAATAGATGAATCTGCTTCACAAGTAAGAATGAAGATTTTTAAAGAGCCAGATGAAATAAAAGAATTAGAAGAGGAAATAAATATAATTTCAAAAGAAAAAGAGGAAGCTATATATAATCAAGAATTTGAAAAAGCAGCAGAACTAAGAGATAATGAAATAAAAATTAAAAGCAAATTAGAACAAGAAGTTAATACTTGGAAAGAAACAAAAAGTAAAGATATAATAGAAATAGGAGAAGAAAATATTGCTGAAATTATATCAAAATGGACAGGAATACCAGCTCAAAAATTAACAGAAGATGAAAATAAAAAATTACGACATTTAGAAGAAAAACTACATGAAAGAGTTGTGGGGCAAGATGAGGCAGTTCAAGCTGTTGCCAAAGCAATACGTAGAGGAAGAGTAGGATTAAAAGATCCACAAAGACCAATAGGTTCATTTCTATTTTTAGGTCCAACTGGTGTAGGAAAAACAGAGTTATCAAAAGCTTTATCAGAAATATTATTTGACAATGAAAATTCTATGATAAGACTGGATATGTCTGAATATATGGAAGCACATTCTGTATCAAAGATAATAGGATCTCCACCTGGATATATTGGATTTGATAATGGCGGGCAATTAACAGAGAAAGTTAGAAGAAAACCATATTCAGTTATTTTATTTGATGAAATTGAAAAAGCTCATCCAGATGTAATGAATCTACTATTACAAATTCTAGAAGATGGACATTTAACAGATTCACAAGGAAGAGAGATTAACTTTAAAAATTCGGTTATAATAATGACATCAAATCTTGGAGCTAGACAAATTACAGAAAGGAAATCACTTGGCTTTGGTTCAACAGAAAATGAAAAAGCATATGAAGAAATAAAAAAAGAAGTGATAAAAGAACTTAAACATGAGTTAAGACCAGAATTTATAAATAGAATAGATGAAATAATAGTATTCCATAAATTAAACGAAAATGATATAAAAAATATAACTAAAATTATGCTTAAACAAGTAGAAAAAAGATTAAAACAGCAAAAATATATAGTTGAGATAGACGAGAAAGTGATAGATAAAATATATGAGCAAGGATATGATTCGAATTTTGGGGCAAGACCTTTAAGAAGAACTATTCAAAATCTTGTAGAAGATAGAATATCAGAAGAAATTTTGGCTGGAAATTTGAAGAAGAATCAAAAATGGGTTTTAAAAATGGATGCCTTCTAGTTAGAAGAAGACATCCATCTATCAACTTTAATTTCATTATATTTTTTGAGTACTTCATCATATTTTTTAAATTCATCTTCCCAAATAATATCAGGAATTTTATCAAATGCAGTGAAAACTTTTTCTGCTTCCATAAGATACACAACTTGTTGCTGAGGAGAAAGAGTTCTATATTTTTTTGCAAATACATATAATTTATCTAAAATTTGGTTTGCTTCAATAAAGCTCCAAAAATCTTTTACATTAATTCCAGCTAATTTTATTTGCATTACTGCATATGCTGCTAATGCAAATATTATGAAAGTTAATATATATATTATGGCTAATAATGGCATAAAAATTACCACCTCTTTTACAAAATTTGTTTGTGAATTTTTAATTCTATCCTATTATAGCATAAATTATAAAATAATGCAAATTTTGTAATGAAATAATTTTACATAAATTGACTTTGTATAAAAATCGTGATAAAATAAAAGTATTGGCAAAGGCCAAAATAAAAAAAGGAGGTAAGAAATATAACCCTATACTCCAGCCAAACATTTTGGCTGTTTTAATAAGGAAACTCGCAAACAATGCATATATAGAAAGGACAAGAGATGGAGAACGAAAAGCTGGTAGAACTGCTTGAGGACAAAGAACAGTTCGGAAGAAAAATTGCAGAAGGTCTGGGTCTGATTGCAACTGAAATTTATGGAGAGGAGATTGAGCCTAATTCTGTAAGTGGAAAAAAAATGTTAGAAGAAATAATGACTTCTGATAAACTTTCAGGACAAGAGAAGTCCATTATCCAGATGGTGTTAAGAGCCGGAACTGATGAAGAAAGCCTTAAAGAGCTTTCAAATCAGCTTGGACAGAGCGTTGATGTGGTGATGGCCATCAGAGCAAACGCAATTTCAAAGCTGGCCAAGACCATATTGGCATAAATCGGCGAGCGAGGAGTAAAAAAGGCAGGCACTTAATTGTGCCTGCTTAAATTTATTTATTTCTTATTATCTTTTAAAATCTCTTTTGCTGCACCTAAACTGCTCAATGCACTAGTTGCTTCAAAAGGAATAAATACTTTATTTGCATCACCTTTAGCGATTTCTTCAAGAGCTTCAAGTGATTTTATTTGAACAAGTTTTTCATCAGGTTCAGAAGACTTGATAGCATCATAAACCATAGTGATTTCTTTTGCTTTAGCTTCTGCAACAGATTTTATAGCTTGAGCTTCACCGGCAGCTCTACGAATTCTAGCTTCTCTATCAGCTTCAGCTTCTAGGATAGCAGCTTGTTTTTTACCTTCTGCAATAGTAACAGCAGATTGCTTTTGAGCTTCAGCTTCTAGAATTAAAGCTCTTTTGTTTCTTTCAGCATTCATTTGTTTTTCCATTGCATCTCTGATATCAGCTGGTGGTGTAATATCTTTAATTTCTACTCTGTCAATTTTGCAACCCCATCTATCTGTTGCATCATCAAGAATTGTCCTTAATTTTGTATTAATTCCATCTCTTGAACTAAATGTTTCATCTAAATCCATTTTACCAACAATATCACGAATTGTTGTAATAGCAAGATATTCGATACCTTTTTTCAAACTTTGAATCTCATAAACAGCCTTTGCTGGATCTGTAATTTGGTAAAATACAACAGTATCTATTGTGATTGTAACATTATCTTTAGTAATAACTCCTTGAGGTGGTACATCCATTGTTTGTTGTTTTAAACTAACAACACTTCTAACATGATCAAAAAATGGTATTATTATTGTAAGACCAGCATCAGCTACTTTATGGAATCTACCTAATCTTTCGATAATATAAACCTCAGATTGTCTAACGACTTTGATTGATTTTACTGCTATAATTATTATTATAACAAGTAATGCAAGTAAAAAATACATAATTTCCTCCTTTTAGCAAGTGTTAAGCTTGCTTAATAAATATATTATAAATAATATTAACTAAATATTAGATGTTATATTTATAGGTTTTACAAAAACCTTAACACCTTCGATATTTTCGACTTCAACTTCTGTTCCTTTTGATATATTAATTTGTTCATTGGTTTTGACTGACCAAAGTTCACCCTCAATTTTAACTTGACCAGTGCCTTTTTGCCAATCAATATCTTCGACAACGATACCTCTTTTTCCAATAAGAGAATATACATTTGTTGGAATTGTTTCTTTACCAGCAATTTTGTTAGTTAAGGGTCTTGTTGCGAAAATTAATAGGCCAGAAGAGATAACAAATACTGCGGTTTGAAGAATCACACTATCTGTTATGAAACTTATCAACATTGCAATTAAAGCTGCAACTCCTAACCAAAAAATTAGAAATCCTATAGTAAAAATTTCTATTACAAAAAATATTCCAGAAGCAATTAACCATATTTGCCACATAGTAAAACCTCCAATCTTTGTAATCAATACAATTCTATTATACTATAAATTTTATGAAATTCAAAGAGATTTAATAAAAATTATTGTAAAATAAGGAAAAAAATGATAAGATTGGAATGATTGAGGAGGAAAAATTTAAAGATGGATATAAAAAAAATTCAGAAATTAATTCCTAAAGAAAATATTTACATTAATGAACCAATGAGTAAACATACATCATTTAAAATAGGTGGACCAGCAGAATGTTTTATAAAAGCTCAAAATATTGAACAATTAAAAAATATATTAGAATATGCCAAGAAAGAAAATATAAAATTAACAATCGTAGGAAATGGAAGTAATATACTAGTTTCAGACCAAGGAATACAAGGAATAGTACTAAAAATAGATATAGAAAAACTAGAAGAGAAAATAGAAGATGAAAAAATAATCTTAACAGTAGGAAGCGGAGTAAAACTTGGTGCATTAGCACAGAAATGTTTAAAAGAAGAAATTACTGGATTGGAATTTGCATCAGGAATTCCAGGAACAATAGGCGGAGCTATAAGAATGAATGCTGGAGCACATGGAGGCGAAATGAAAGATATTGTAAAAACAGTAACTTACATGGATAGAAATACAGAGATACACAAAATAGCAAATGAACAAGCAGAATTTGAATATAGGAAAAGTTTATTTGTAAACAGTAATTACATAATTTTAGAAACAGAAATACAATTAAAAAAAGGAAAACTAGAAGAGATAAAAGAAAAAATGGAAGAATATGCAAAGTACAGAAAAGAAAAGCAACCAATAGAATATCCAAGTGCAGGAAGTACATTTAAAAGGGGGAAAGATTTTATAACAGCAAAATTGATAGATGAATGTGGCCTAAAAGGATATCAAATAGGGGGAGCACAAATTTCGGAAAAACATGCAGGCTTCATAATAAATAAGAAAAATGCAACAGCAAAAGATGTAATAAAATTAATGGAATATACAAAAGAACAAGTTTATAACAAATTTGGAAAAATAATAGAACAAGAAATAGAAATTATATAATTGAAAGGATGATAATAGCAATGAAAGGAATGGCACATTGGTTAAAATCAAGTTCAAAAATGAAAAGATGGATTTTCCTAATATTAGTAGGTATTGTATTAACATGTTATGGAATTGCAAAAATATTAGTGCAAAAAGAAATGGAATTTATAGATGCAGGAAAAGTTGTAGTAATATTTGTAATAGGATTTACTTGTATTGTATTAGGATTGATATTTTTAAATAAACGAAATATGGAACTATTCATAGAAGCAACAGATGACAGAATGAAAAACAAGAAAAATGTAAATGTAAAATCCTTAATATTTGATAAAACAATATATGACAAAGGACCTAAAATAGTAGCAATAGGTGGTGGCGCAGGTTTAAATACTGTATTAGCAGGAATGAAAAGATATACAGATAATATAACTGCAATTGTAGCAGTATCAGAATATGGGAAACAACCTAATTTGTCAAGAGCAGTTCTAGGAACAACATTACCATTTGAAGAAGTAAAAGATAGTATAGTTGCACTTTCTGCAAAAGAATCAAATGAGTTAGAAAAAATATTGAATCATGAAATGGAAAATCCTAATTTAAGAGGATTAAAATTTTCAGACATATATTTTACTGCAATGAAAGAAATTTATAAAAATGATACAACATCAATTGAAAAAAGTAATTCAATATTTAATATAATAGGAAATGTAAAACCTGTAACTGCAGAAGAAGTAAGGATTTGTGCAGAATTAGAAAATGGATATGTAGTAGAAGAAAAAGATAAAATTCCGGAGATAGTTAATGATAAACTTACAAAAATCAATAGAGTATATTTGAAACCATCAAACTGCAAACCTGCACCTGGAGTGCTAGAAGCTATCAAAGAAGCTGACAGTATTATAATAGGACCGGGAAGTTTATATACAAATGTAATACCAAACTTATTAGTTAATGGAGTAGCTAAAGCAATAAAAGAAAGTAAAGCAATAAAAATATACGTAAATAATATTATGACAGAGCCTGGGCAAACTGATGATTACTCAGTAGAAGACCATATAAAAGCAATAATAGAACATTGTGGAGAAGGACTGATAGATTATTGTATTTATGATACAGGAGAAGTAATACCAGAATATATAAAAATGTACAATAAAGAGGGTGCTGATTTAGTAGAACAAAAAATTAGTGACACATCAATAAAAAAAATTAAATTCATCAAGAAAAATATATCAACAATAATAGATGGAAAAATAAGACATGATCCATATATGATTGCAGAATCAGCAATTAAATTGATATGTAATGATATGAAATACCAAGATAAAGAGAGTGATCCAACATATATAATGTTAAATGCAAAATTGCAATCAGATAAAAGAATAAGCAAACTAAAAAAAGAAAAAAGAAAGAGAGATAAAAGAGCAGAAAAAAGAGGAATAAATCCAAACACAAAAAATAAAACAAAAAGTAAATTTAGTATGAAATATAGTGATAGAATAAAATCAATTAAAGAATCAGAAGAACATCCAAGAAGAAATGAACAAAGAAGATAATGAAAAGGAAACATAGGAGGTATAAAAATGAAATATTCCAAAGAAGAGTTAAATTTAGAAAATGGACTAAAAAAAGAATGGTTAGTAACAAATGGAATAGGGGGATTTGCCTCTTCAACGATAATTGGGACTAATACAAGGAAATATCATGGACTTCTTGTTGTGCCAATTATTCCGCCGGCAAGAAGAAGATTAATTTTATCTAAGATAGATGAAAGCATAATTATTGATAAAAGGAAATATGAGTTATTTACAAATGTGGGAAAAAATTATATTTCGCAAGGATATAAGTATCAGATAAGTTTTGAAAAGAGTATGCTTCCAGTGTTTCAATATAAAGTTGAAGATGTTGAAATAACTAAAATAATATGTATGGAGCACTTTAAAAATACGGTTGGAGTATATTATAAGATAAAAAATGGAAAAAAATCTTCGAAATTAATATTAACTCCAGTAATGAATTTCAGAAATGCACATGGAATAAATAAGAACCATATATTTAAAGTAGAGCAAAAGGTAAAGGGACAGAAATTAGAATTGAAAATTGATGATGGAAATCCGATTTATATTAAGATTAATGATGGAAAATATATAGAACATCATAATGATACATTCTTTAATATGTTCTATATAGAAGAAGAAAAAAGAGGGTTTGAAGCGGAGGAAAATCACACTGTTCCAGGTAGATATGAAATTGAATTAGAACCAGGGGAAGAAAAAGAAGTTTCTTTTATATGTTCAACAGAAGAAAATATAGAAGAAATTGATGCAAGAGCTTTAATAGTAAAAGAAAAAGCACGTTTAAATAAAATAATCATAGAATCAAAATTGATAAATACAGAAAAGCTAGATAAAACAAAAGAAGAAAAAGAAAGAGATGAATTAATCAAAGAGTTTTTAATTGCTACGGATAATTTTATTATAAAAAGACCATTATTTAATACATATTCTGCAATTGCAGGATATCCATGGTTCTTAGATTGGATGAGAGATACTTTGATTTCATATGAAGGATTATTCCTGAAGACTAAAAGATTTGATAATGCAAAAAAGGTATTACAACACTGTATAAGAGATATAAAGTATGGGTTAATTCCAAATACATATAGTGAAGATGATTATAGACCTTTATACAATAGTGTTGATGCATCATTATTGTTTTTTGAACAGGTAAAAAAATATCTAGAATATACAGAAAATTATGAGTTCATAATGCAAGAGATATACCCAAAAATGGAAAACATAATAGAGAACTATTCTAAAGGTATAGACTTGGATAATAACAATATTTATATGGATTATGATGGATTGATATCTTCTGGTACTGAAATGACACAAAATACATGGATGGATGCTAAATATGCAGGAATTGCAGTAACACCACGTAATGGAAAAGCAGTTGAGATAAATGCTATGTGGTATAATGCATTAAAAATCATGCAAGAATTAGCTATAAAAAACAATGAAAATGATAAAGCTAAGAAATATGAAAAGATGGCTAAAAAATGTAAGAAATCATATCAAGAAAAATTTTATAATAAACGTAGAAAATGCTTATATGATGTTTTGGGAGATTCAAAAATAAGACCAAATCAATTATTTGCATTAAGTTTAACATATCCTGTATTAGAACCAACATCAGAAGAAGCACAAAATATGGTAGAAACGGTAACAAAAAAACTATTAAATAATTATGGATTAAAAAGCCTAGCAAAAGGTGAAGAAAATTATGTAGAAATATATGAAGGCGATAGTTGTAGAAGAGACTTTAGTTATCATCAAGGAATTACATGGACATGGTTATTAGGTCCATATTATAATGCATTAAAAAGGCTTGCAAAAGAAAGTAAAAATAAAGCAGATAGAACTAAATTTGAAGAACAATTAAAAGAATTTACTGCAAATGTAATAAAAACTTTTAAAATAGAATTAAATGAAAGAGGTTGTGTTGGAAGTATTGCTGAAATATATGATTCAAAAAGACCATATGAACCAAAAGGTGCAATAGCACAAGCATGGAGTGTAGCAGAAGTATTTAGAATTATTAGTGAAAATTAATTTTTGATTTTTCAGCCTGGTTGAGCCTTGTATAATGGAAGGAATGAAATTTGAAATGGTGAAAATAGAAGAGCTAGAAAAAAAAATAGAACAGCAAGAAATTAAAGGAATATATTTATTATATGGAGAAGAAACTTTTTTACTAGAACAACAACTAAACAAAATAAAGAAAAAATTTGGTGAAACAATAAAAGGTATAAATTATATAAACATAGATGAAAATAATGTACAAGAATTAATTTTAGATATAGAAACTCCTGCTTTTGGATATCCTACAAAACTAATTATTGCAAGAGAAACAGGAATATTTAAAAGAGAAGGAAAGGGCAAAACAGGTGGAGCAAGTAAAGAAGTAAAAGATAAAATAAATGATTATCTAAAAAATAATGTAGACATGATAAATGATTCTGTAATCCTTATATTTGTCGAGAGCCAGGCAGAAAAAAATTCAATATATAATACTATAGAAAAAATAGGAACAGTATGTAATTTTGAAGAACAGAAGCCGATACAGATTATAAAAAGGTTAAAGGCAATTTGCAATAGTTATAAAGTAAATGTTAATGAAAATACTCTTCAATATTTAATAGAATGTTGTGGAACTAATATGCAAGACTTAATAAATGAAATAAGAAAACTTATAGAATATGCAGGAGCGGATGGAACTATTGAAAAACAAGATATAGATAAGCTATGCATAAAAAAGATAGAAAGTGTTATATTTGATTTGACAGATAATCTAGGGCAAAAAAAAGTAAAAGAAGCAATGGAAGTACTTTATAATTTAATAGCAGCAAAAGAACCAATTCAGAAAATTTTGATTACTTTATATAATCATTTTAAAAAATTATATTTTGTGAAATTAGCTATTTTTTATAATAAAGATATAACTCAAAGTTTACAACTAAAGCCAAATCAATTATTTTTAGTAAATAAATATAAAATACAAGCAAAAGGATTTAAAACAAAAGAGCTTATGCAAATTATACAAGAATTAGAAAACTTAGACTATAAGTATAAAATAGGATTAATAGACTTAAATGTTGGACTAGAAGCAATCCTTTGCGCATATTGCTCATAAAAAGGAAAGTGATAATATTTGAAGAAAAAAAGAAAGAAAAAAACAGAAGATGAAAATTATGTTCCAAAAGCTTTTAAGAAAGACGAGAAAAAAGGCAAAAAGGGGCAAAAGGAAAAGAAAGAGAAGAAAGACAAAAAAAAGGACAGAAAATTAGTTTTAATAATTGTAATATTAGTAACAATTATATTAGCAATAGTTTTAGGGAATTCAGCATATAAATGGAAAATATTAGCTAAAGAAATGGTAAAATACGAAAATTCAACAGTATTAGATAGTGATGGAAATGAAATTGCTAAATTAGGATGTACAAGAAAAAATACACCTATAAAAATAGAAAATGTGCCAAAAAACTTGAAAAATGCATATATAGCAATAGAGGATGAAAGATTTTATAAACATGGTGGTATAGACATAAAAAGAACCGGTGGAGCTATTATTAGTTATATAACCCATTTTGGTAAATCCTCATATGGAGGAAGTACAATTACACAACAATTAGTTAAAAATTTGACAGGAGATAATACAGATACAATTACAAGAAAAGTAAAAGAATGGTGGAAAGCAGAGCTGCTAGAGACAGAATTGTCAAAAGATGAAATATTAGAAGCTTATTTTAACATTATATATGTAGGACCACATATGTATGGAGTTGAAGTAGGGAGTCAATATTACTTTAGTAAGACAGTTTCAGAATTATCATTAGAAGAATGTGCTTTTTTGGCTGGAATGAATAATGCACCTAATTCTTATAATCCTTTTGGAGAAAAAGATAATTCAGAGAAAATAAAAAAAAGAACTAAAACAGTATTAAAGAAGATGCTAGACTTAAACTATATCGATGAAGATAGTTATAATATAGCAGTAAATAATGTGGATAATGGATTACAATTTAAAAAAGGAAAAATTGAAACAGATAGTGCGGTATATTCTTATCATACAGATGCGTTAATTTCACAAGTAGTAAGTGATGTTTCTAAAAAATATAATATATCAGAGATATTTGCTACTAATTATATAAATATGGCAGGACTAAAGATATATAGTACTCAAAATTCTAAGATTCAAAAAACAGCTGAAAGTGAATTTGAAAAATCAAAATATCAAATACAATCGAAAAATGGAGGTAATTCATCACAAGCAGCAATGGTTATAATAGACCACAAAACAGGCTATGTAATTGGATGTGTTGGAGGACTTGGAAAAAAGACAGAGGTAAGACCACTAAATAGGGCTACACAGAGCATAAGACAAACTGGTTCATGTATCAAACCACTATCAGTACTGATTCCTGCAATTGATAAAAAAATAATAACAGCATCTTCAATATATGATGATATAGAACAAGACTTTCCAAATGGATATCATCCAACAGATTACAATAAACCATTAGGGAAAATAACAGTTAGAAGAGCAGTAGAATCTTCACAAAATATTCCATTTGTAGAAATAATGCAGCAATTGCAACCACAAAATTCAATTAAATATTTAAAAAAGATGGGAATATCAACATTAACAGAAGAAGATGAAACATTAGTACTTGCACTAGGAGGATTGCAAAAAGGAATAAGTACACTAGAGATGGCGGCTGGATATGCAATGATAGCAAATGATGGAGAATATATCCAACCAACGTTTTATACGAATATTAATAATAGTGAAGGAACTACTATTTTAAAAGCACAACAAAAGAAGAAAAGAGTTGTTTCACAAGATGTGGCATATATAGTTAAGGAAATACTGACACAGCCAGTAAATGGAACAAAAGGAACAGCAACATATTGTAAAATTTCTGGAGTAGATGTTGCAGCTAAAACAGGAACAACAGATGAAAACTATGATAGATGGCTTTGTGGTTTTACACCATATTATACAGCAGCAACATGGTATGGATTTGATGAAAATGAAACAATAGAATACAATAAAAGAAATCCAGCTGGATTATTATGGGCTAATGTAATGTCTAAAATACATGCAGGACTAAAAAATGCGAATTTTGAAAAGCCAAGTACTATTTCTACTTGCAACATATGTTCAGAAACCGGAAAAATTGCAACTACTGAATGTACAAATGTATATACTGAATATTATTTACAGAACACAATACCAGACTTATGTGATAAACATTCTGGAACAGAATTAAAGAAAAATACAACAACGAAAACACAAAATGAAAATGGTACGGTTGAAGAAATTACTAAAGATATAGATGCAATTGATCCTCAACAAATAGAAACAAATGTACAATAGAAAAAGTATAAAATATATATTGACAAAAATAAAAAATTAGTAGATAATAACTAATGATTAACAAAAAGAAAAAAATGCTAAAACAGAGCATAGAAAAAACATAGGAGGAAAATTAAATATGTACGTGTTTAACAGAATAACTGTAAATCCGCAATTACCAAAAAGAATTGGGAGAATAACAGAAATAGCAAATAATTTATGGTGGTCTTGGAATACAGAATTTTTAAGATTATTCAAAATGATAGATATAGATTTATGGGAGAGATGCAATAAAAATCCTGTGAAATTTTTAAAATCAGTAGAACAGGAAAAGCTAGAAAATGCTGCAAGAGATATTGCATTTATAAAAGAATATGACAAAATAGTTAGTAATTTTGATTCATATATGAACAGTAAGAGTACTTGGTTTAACTCAAAATATCCAGATAATAGAAATGATTTAATAGCATATTTTTCAGCTGAATATGGATTAGACCAAACAATAGCAATATATTCAGGTGGTCTTGGAATATTATCTGGTGACCATCTAAAATCTGCAAGTGACTTAGGGATTCCGTTAGTTGCTGTAGGTTTGTTATATAAAAATGGATATTTTAATCAAATAATAGATAGATATGGAATGCAAAGACCAGAATATAGAGATTTAGACATATATGATTTACCAATAACACCAGTAAAAGATTTGGATGGAAATGATTTAATATTATTTATAAAATTTCCAAAAAGAAGAATATATTTAAAAGTATGGGAAATAAATGTAGGAAGAATAAAACTATATTTGATGGATTCAGATATAGACATTAATAATGTAGAAGATAGAGATACAACAGCACGTTTATATGGTGGAGACCAAGAAATGAGAATAAGACAAGAAATTATACTTGGAATGGGAGGAGTTAGTCTATTAAGAAGATTAGGACTAACACCAACTGTATATCATATGAATGAAGGACATTCAGCGTTTTTAAACCTTGAATTAATAAAAAATACAATAAAAGAAAAACAAGTTTCTTTTGATGTAGCAAGAGATATAGCATCATCAAAAACAGTATTTACAACACATACGCCTGTTCCAGCAGGAAATGATATATTCCCACTAGACTTAGTAGAAAAATATTTCAAAGATTTTTGGCCAAGATTAGGATTAACAAGAGAAGAATTTTTAAAATTAGGAATGAAACCTTGTGAAGGACTAGAACCAGGATTCAACATGGGAATATTTGCTTTAAAAATTGCAGGAAAGAAAAATGGTGTAAGCAAATTACATGGCGAAGTGTCAAGAGAACTATTTGCAGATGTATGGCCACATATAGCTCCAAGTGAATCACCAATAACATATGTAACAAATGGAATTCACACATGTACATGGTTAGCTCCAAAAATGAAAGAATTATATAATAAATATTTGATGCCATATTGGCAAGACAATATACATGAAGATTATGTGTGGGAAAAAATAAGAACAATTCCAGATGAAAAAATGTGGAAAGTTCATATGGAAAGAAAAGAAAAATTAATAGCATTAGTTAAAGAAAATGTAACAAGAAGGTTAAGAAGAGAAGGTGTAAGCTACGAAGAAATCACAGAAGCTACGTCAAAATTAAATCCAGAAGCATTAACAATAGGATTTGGAAGAAGATTTGCAACATATAAGAGAGCTACTCTGATTTTTAAAGACTTAGAAAGAATAACACAAATTTTAAATGATGAAAATAGACCAGTTCAGTTAATATTTGCAGGAAAAGCACATCCAGCAGATAGAGAAGGTGCAGACTTAATAAAATATATACATGAAATATCAATGAAGCCACAATTCAAAGGAAAAATATTTATTCTTGAAAATTATAATATAGAAATTTCAAGATATATGGTAAGTGGTGTAGATGTTTGGCTAAATAATCCAAGAAGACCAATGGAAGCATCAGGAACAAGTGGACAAAAAGCTTCTGTAAATGGAGTTGTAAACTTTAGTGTGCTAGATGGATGGTGGGCAGAAGGATATAATCAAAAAAATGGTTGGGCAATAGGAACAAACAAAGAGTACTCATCATATGAAGAACAAGATATAGCAGATAGTAATAGCATATACTATACATTAGAAAACAAGATTATTCCAACATATTATGATAAAGATAGAAATGGAATATCAAAATCTTGGATGGAATATATGAAAAATTCAATAATGACAACAGCTGGAAAGTATAGTACAGCAAGAATGTTGGTAGATTATACAAGAAAATTATATATACCACTATGTAATTTAACGAAAAAATATTATACAGATCTTAACAGAGTAACAGAATATGATGCTTGGAAAGCAAGTATGTATTCAAATTGGAAAGATGTAAAAATTGAACAAATTGAGAGTAATGCAGATAATATAACTGTTGATGCAGGAGAAGAGATTGAAGTAAGATGTGAAGTAACACTTCCAAATATTGATTCGAACTCAATTAGAGCAGAAGTATATTATGGCAAATTCTTAGAAAATGGTACTGTACAAGATATAAAAATAATTCCAATGAAGATGGAAAAAAGAGATGAAGAAAATAGAAAATATTATTATGTAGCAAAAATTAATTTAACAACAGGTGGAAACTATGGATACTCATTTAGAGTTATGCCTCAAAATGAAATGTTATTAGATAGTGAAAATATGGATTTGGTTAAATGGATTGAAAAATAAAAAATAGCGCAAAAATATTGCGCTATTTTTTTTGAATACAGTAAAATTATGGAAAAAGTATTTACAAATAATAAAAAATATAATATAATGATGCCGTAAAAAATAATAAAAAAGGGGTGGAGCATATGATGCACAAAAAAGTCATCAAATTATTAGGTGCTTTGACTATACTATTATTAATAGTAATGACACCTATAATGGTTCTAGCGACAAATGAAGATGTCTCTGTAGTTAATACTCAAACAAATGAGTACATAATATATATTAAGGACTACACAGACAAAAATTTTAAGTATGCATTTACAAATAATGCAAGTCCAAAAGAAATGGATTTATCTTATATTAATTCAATCTCAGATTTGGGAGGAAGCCAAGGAGCATTTTTAGATGCTGAAACTTATGAAAAATTAAAAAATCAACCAATTTATATATGGGCAAAAGATGAAGAAGAAAATTTAATTCTAAATGGAGTTCAAATAGATTTCGAGAACTCATTAACCAAGGAAAACATAAATACAATAGAAAATACAACGAAAAGAATAGCAGTAGAAATTTCTACATCTAAAGACAGCACTGAATTAACAACACCAGTAAGAAGCGAAATTATTGAAGGCGTAAAAGAAGTGGCAAAAGCTGGATATGTAAAAATCACAGACAGTAAAGATGCTGAATATTATTATCAAAGAGTAAAAACATCAGACTCAGAAGAATATGCAAAATTAATGGAATTAGCAGAAGATATTAACAGCAAATATTCTGAAATGGATATGTATGAAAAGGTTCAAGCAAATGAGCAATTTTATAGTTTATATTCAAAATTAACTAATGAGGCTAAATGGCAAAAAGTAGAAAATATGGAAATAAAACAGCCAGAATCAACAGAACAAAGTAATGGAACTGGAGATAAATATATAGTATTTTTGAAAAAAATTGCAAAAAGCGGTGATACAACACTAGATGCACAATTTTTACAAGAATATTATGATTATGAGCCAAATGCAGTAATAGAACGAGTAGAAACACAGGAAACCACAAAATTACCAATAACATATGACAGCATTGCATTAATAGTTATATTAGCATTAGTAGTAATAGCATTAGTAGTGATATTTATAAGAATGAAAAAGTTAAATAAAAAAAATGAAGAAAAATAGTCTAGAATTAAAAATCTACAAGACAATTTTTAATATGTTATTAATAGTAGCAATTGTGGTAATTGGTATGATAGCTCATAAATACATAGGCGAAAACGAAAATGAAAAAGAAAGTCAAGATGCAGTAGAAGCTTTTAGTAACATAGATTTTTCAGAGATTACTGAGGAATCAAAAGAACAATTAGAATATAAAGGCTATAAGGTAATTGGAATAGTAAAAATTCCAAAAATAAATATTGAATATCCAATATTAGAAATTGGAAACATTGATCCAGAAAGTGCAAAAGAACCTATGAAGATATCTGTAATCAAATACTGGGGGGAAAAAGTAAATGATTACGGAAATTTGTCATTGGCAGGGCATAATAACAAAAGTGGTACAATGTTTGGAAAAACTAAAAAGCTCAGTGAAGGAGACATAGTAGAACTATCTGACTTGGAAGGAAAAACAATACAATATTCAATATATAATATTTTTACAACATCACCAAATGATGTGAATATCTTGCTACCAAGAGATGAACATGTAAGGGAAGTAACACTAATTACATGTACAAATGGAAATAAGCAAAGATTAATATTAAAAGCGCAAGAAATATAGTTAATTTAGGGGGGAATTAAAATGGCGGATAAATCAAATACTATAAGCAAAAAGACTATTATAGCAATAGCAATAGTAATAGTTTTATTGTTTATCGCTGGTTTATCAGTAGGAATATTCTTAGCTGATAAAGGTAGAACTGAAGCTGTTGATGGAAACCAATCTATAGGAGAAAGTCAGACAACAGAAGAAAATAAAAATTCGGATGAAAATAAAGCTAATGGTGATCAAAATGCTAATGAAAATAAAACAGGTGAAAATAATGTTGTTGATAATAATGAAAATAATCAAGTAACAGAAAATAATACTGTTGATAATAACAAGAATAATCAAGTAACAGGAAATAATACTGTTGCAAACAACGAAAATAACCAAGTAACAGAAAATAATAGTGATAATGCAAATGGAGTTACAACAAATACAAATATTAATGAAGTTGGAGAAACAACAATAACAAGAGTAGAAGAACAAGAAAAGCTTGTATCAAGAGACTTTTGGGATTGGTGGACTCCATCAACTGTAGTAGCTTCAGGTTCAGCAGTAGCAGAGAGATTAATACCACAAACACCAGATTTTACAGTAGAAAAAACAGCTACAACTGGTGTAGGTGAAGATAAATTAGTATATGCCAATAAAAATATTACATATACAATAAAAGTTACAAATAATGGAGAACAAGAGTTAAAAAATATAGAAATAGCAGATAAAATTCCAGAACAAACAACTTTTGTTTCTATTGATGATGCACAAAATTCAGGAACAACAATATTAGAAAATGATACAGTTATAGGCTTAAAATGGATTGTAACTGTACCAGCAAAAGAATCAATAGAAGTTAAATTTACAGTAAAAGTTAATGAAAATGCAACAGGTACAATATCAAATGCAGCAATAGTTAACGGTAAAGAAAGTAATGAAGAAAAAACATCAATTATAAATGCTAAAAAATCAAGCAAAATAATAGAAAGAAATAATGTTGAAGTAAAAGATGGTCTAGAGGTAGCAAAATTAGGAGACAAAATAAAATATACTATAACAGCTACAAATACAGGAGATGTCTCTGGAAAAACAACAATAGAAGATACAGTACCAGTAGGAACAGAATTAATAGAAAGTTCTGTAACAGATAATGGAAAAATAACAACAACAACTGATAATAGAAAACAAATTTCATGGAATGTTGAATTAGGGGCTAATGAGTCAATTGAAAGAACATTTATTGTAGAAGTAAAAGATATAAGTGGAAAAATTGAAAATGTTGCAACAGTTGGAGGAGTTCCTACAAATCCAGATAAAAAAGATACAGCAGATATAAAAGTAGTTAAAGAAGTTACTGACATAAAGAGAAATCAAGAAAGTCTTGGAAAAGACGTGAAGGTTCAAGCTGGAGACGTAATTGAGTACAAAATAAAAGTAACAAACACTGGTAGTTTAGACTTAACTAATGTAGTACTTGATGAAAAACTTGTAGGAATCAATATTAATGCTAAGGACTTAAAAATAGGAGATTTAAAAGCAGGAGACAGCAAAGAAATATCTGCTACATATACTGTAACTTATGAAAAAGACATAAAAGGAAAAGCTGATGAAAATGGTAATCCATTACCAATAATTAATGAAGTTTTTGTTAAAGGAGAATCAGTTCCTACAAAACCAGATCAAAAATCAGAAGAAGTTAGTGATGATTCAAAAGTTGAAACACCAGTTGAAGAAGCACCTTCTTATGATATAAGTAAAATTGCAGATAAAGAAAAAGTAACAACAGCAGGAGAAGAAATAACATACACAATAACAGTAACAAATACAGGAAATACAATATTAAAAGATCTTACTGTAAGAGATGATATGCTTGGAATTGATAAAGTCATTAGTGAAATTAAAATAAATGGCACAAATGTAATCTCTGCGCAATATACAGTAACACAAGATGATATAGACAAAGGTGGAGTAATAAAAAATATTGTAACAGTTGGAGATAAGGAAACAGAAAGAGATGTTAATGTAGAACAAAATCCAGGTTACACAGCAGTAAAAACAGCTGATAAAGAAAAAGTAACAACAGCAGGAGAAGAAATAATATACACAATAACAGTAACAAATACAGGAAATACAACATTAAAAGATATTGCTGTTAAAGACGATATGGCTGGAATAAATACAAAGATTGATACAATCGAAGTAGGAAAATCAGCAAGTGTAACAGGAACATATACAGTAAAACAATCAGATATAGATAAAGGTGGAATGATTCACAATGCAGCAACAGCTGGAGATAAGACACCAGAAAAAGATGTTCCAGTAGAACAAAATTCAAGTTATACAGCAGTAAAAACAGCTGACAAAGAGAAAGTAACAGCAGCAGGAGAAATAATAACATACACAATAACAGTAACAAATACAGGAAATACAACATTAAAAGATATTGCTGTTAAAGACGATATGGCTGGAATAAATACAAAGATTGATACAATCGAAGTAGGAAAATCAGCAAGTGTAACAGGAACATATACAGTAAAACAATCAGATATAGATAAAGGTGGAATGATTCACAATGCAGCAACAGCTGGAGATAAGACACCAGAAAAAGATGTTCCAGTAGAACAAAATTCAAGTTATACAGCAGTAAAAACAGCTGACAAAGAGAAAGTAACAGCAGCAGGAGAAATAATAACATACACAATAACAGTAAAAAATACAGGAAATACAACATTAACAGATATTACTGTTAAAGATGATATGGCTGGAATAGATACAAAGATTGATACAATTGAAGTAGGAAAATCAGCAAGTGTAACAGGAACATATACAGTAAAACAAGAAGATATAGATAAAGGTGGAAAGATCCACAATGTAGCAACAGTTGGAGATAAATCACCAGAAAGAGATGTTGAGGTAGAACAAAATCCATGTATATTAGTAAATAAAGATGCAACTGCAGTAAAAGCAAAAGATGCAGAAGGATTTACAGATATAACAGAAACAACAAAAGTAAGACCAGATGATGTTATAGAATATACAATAGTGGTAACAAATACAGGAAATACAACATTAGAAGACATAAAAATAACAGATTCGTTAAATGTAAAATATGATGATAAAGATGTAAATGCAGGAAATACTGTATATACAATAGAATCATTAGAGCCAGGTAAGTATGTTGAAATAAAAGTTTATTACACAGTAACAGCAGAAGATGTAAAAACTGAAGGAACAATAAACAATGTGGCAACTGCAACAGCTAAAGATGGAACACATGATGATGATAATGATAATAAAGTTGTAAAAAATCCAAATACTCAAGTAACAGCAACAAAAGCATGGGAAAACATGGATAGTGATGCTGCAAAAGCAAATACATTAACATCAATAAAACTACAAGTAAAAAATGGTGATACAGTAGTAGCAGAACAAGAAGTGACAGAAAAAGATAACTGGACATATACATTTAGAAACTTGCCAGTATATGATGCAAATGGAAACAAAATCACATATACAATAGATGAAGCTGTAGTGAGTGCTAAAGACCAAGCAAAATTAGATTTATATGAGAAATCAATTAAAAATGGAGTAATTACAAATACATTTAAACCAGAGAGAGTAACAGAAAAAACAGATGTTACAATGACAAAAGTATGGGAAGACAACAATAATACATTCAATACAAGACCAGATAGCATAATATTAACAGTAAATGGTATAGATTATGAGGTAACAGGAACAAAGAAAGCTGATTCATGGTCAAGAACTGAAAATTTACCTAAATATGATGCAGAAGGAAGAGAAATATCTTATACTGCAACAGAAAAGACAGTACCAACAGGATATGAAAAGGTATCAGAAGAAGGTCTAACTGTAACAAATAGAGCAAATGAATTAATAAATAAAACAGCATATAAAGCAGATGCAAATGGCAACATTGGAAGTCCAGCTACAAATAAAGATACATTTGCAGCAAACGAAACAGTATATTATAAAATTACATTAAAAAATGCTGGAAGTGAGCCGATTTCCAAAACAGTTACAGACGAAATTCCATTAAGATTAACATTAAATACAGTTGATGGAAAAAATGGAGAAAGTGGAACAACTGACAAAGGAGACAATTGGACAGTTACTAAAAATGATAAAGAACAATCAGTAGTAACATGGGAAGTAAAAGACTTAGCAGCAGGGGAAACAAGAGAATTAATAATAAAAGCAACAGTTGTAGCAGAAGCAGAATATAAAGATATATGCAACAAGACAATTGATGGAACAACAGCATATACTGCAAAACTATTTGTAAGAAAAGATGGAAAAGTACCATATGAAGGTAGTGGAACTGGATATGATGCATCACTATATACAGGAGAACTAGGAACAGTTTACTTAAATAGCTCAGATTTACACTATGATACTAATGCAAACTTAAAGAATGATGATCTATATTATTTGATAAAAAATAATAATATAATAACAGACATGGTTGCAAAAGGAATAACAAGAACTCAATTAGTCGATGCATTAAAAACAAATGGAACAACATTAGCTGATGATGAAGTTGTAGTATGGTATGTAATAAAGAATGAATCTGATGGATATCACATAGATGGTGTAATCAGAAAGATTTCATCATTAACAGAAATTACTAATACAGCTTTTACAGATAAAGTAAGCTCAGACTCAACAATAAAATTAGAAGATATTGAAATTGGTCAAAGAGGAAGCATAACAGTAAAAAGTATTACATCTTCAACAGATACAGTATCAACACCAATGGATGTAGTATTTGTACTAGATACTTCTGGAAGTATGACATATGGATTAAAAAATACAAATTCACAAGAAGAAAGTAGAGCTAAAGCTATGGTAAATGCTGTAAATAGTTCTATCAAAACTATAATGAGTAAAAATAAAGACAGTAGAGTAGGTGTAGTTGGATTTAGTGGAGATGCATCAACAATTATTCCATTAGAAAATTATGCTCAAGGTATAGACTATTTAACAAGAGAATATTCAGCAGGTGATAGGAGACATGATAGTAGCCAAACAATAAAATCTAATGTTGGAAATAAAACATCAAGAGAAGTAACAGGGGGAACTAATACACAATCAGGTATAAAATTAGGTGCAGAGATGCTTACAAGTGTTCAGAATACAACAACAGCAACAGTTACATTAAAAGATGGAACAACAAAGACTATAACTCGTACACCATTATTAATCTTAGTTACAGATGGGGAACCAACATATTATTATGCTAGTGAAACTGCAACTGGAAAGGTTAATGGACATGGATATACAAATGAAACAGACGAGAATTACTATTATTGGACATTAAGAACTGCTAAATATTGTAAAAAACAAATAACAAACAAATATTATAAAAACACTGATAAAACAGCTAAAGTATTTACAATAGGAATTGGTTTAAGTGGAAATGAAGCAGTAGCAATGTTAGATCCAACTGCAGACAAAGTAAATGCATGCAACAACAATAATTGGCAACAAAAAGCACTATATGATTTAATTACAAACAATGGAACAGCACCAGGTGCATATAGTTATGCAGATGGAAGTAAAACAGGAGAAATAACAGAAAGCGACTTAACAGATTTCTTAAATACATCTATAGATTCTTCATCAGAAAATGAAGAAAATAGAGCAATAACAGTAGAAGAATCTAAAGCAAGAAGAGTTGAACTTGGAAATATTAATACAAGCAAAGAATTTGAATTAAAAGTTGGTGAAAAGACTTATAGTTCAATAAGTGCTGCACAAAATGCAGGTTACTTAAAGAAAGATTCAAAAGGATACTATATTGACTTAACTAAAGTTGAAAGAAGTACAGATGTTGATGTAACATATTGGGCCAATTAATAATTAAAAGAGAATTTCGAAAGAAATTCTCTTTTTGTAATAACTGCTATTTACAAAAACAAATAATAAATATATAATAAAATTAAAAAGGGGAAGATATGAAAAAACTAAAGAAAATAAGTATTATACTAATGATATTAATTTCTTTTCTAATAGCACCAAAAGTTTTTGCAAAAAGTAATAATGATGAAATTAGGAAAGTAGAATATTCAGAAGATTTTAAAAGATGGTTAAAACTATCTGATGAAGAAAAAAATAAAACAATACAGCCAAGAATGTATGATGTAATTGTTACAGATTTTAATACGAGAAATGTATTTTATAAAGTAAGATTATTAGGAGCTAAAAGTAATTCAAAATATAATTTAAAAAATATAATACCAGAAAATTTATTAACAAAAGATCAACAGCAAACGAATTCGTGTTGGACGTTTGCGGCATTAACATCATTAGAAACAAATTTAGCTTTATCTGATTATAGGCAAGGCACAAAATCAAAAACATATGATTTTTCAGAAAGGCATATGGAATATGCTACAAGTAAAATATTTAAAAATAATGAAACAAATGAAGGTGGTTATAATAGAACTGTTGGAGAAGGTGGGCAATGGTATATAGCAGAATCATATCTAACAAATGGAAGTGGTGCTATTCCAGAATCAGAAATGCCATTTGAAAATAATGAGGATCTAATAGAAATAGATCAAATAAAAAATCAAACAATCTCAAGCCAAATATATGATACAATAGATTTTCCTGATTATAATACTCAAGATGACACTGAAAAGGCAAAAATAATGAACAAAATAAAGAAACATATTCAAGAAAATGGCTCTGTATTTGCCTCAATACATGGAAATTCAACTTTAAGCGAAGAAAGTTGTTACAATAATGATACAGAAGCGAAGTACTGTAATAGTTCGATATCACATATTGCAGACCATGCTGTTTCAATTGTTGGTTGGGATGACAATTATAGTGTTGAAAACTTTTTAGAAAGTGCAAGACCATCAAAGAATGGAGCCTGGATTGTTAAAAATTCATGGGGAAATATAAGGGAATATATGTATGTTTCATATGAAGATTGCAATATATCTAAGATTATTTGTGGAATTGTAAAAGCAACAGACAAAAAAGAATATGAAAATATATATCAATATGATGAATATTTTCCAGCAACATATGTGGAATTTAATAATTCAAAAATAATGTTATGCAATGTTTTTAATAAAAAAACTACTGCTGATGAATATTTAACTCAAGTAGCTTTATATGCGCCAGAAACGTATATATGCAAAGTATATGTAAATCCAAATGGAACAGAAAAAGATAAAAAAGATATGCAATTGATAGAACTAAAAACAGGAGAAATAAAGACTGTAGAAGCGGGATATCATACATTAGAATTTGCAGAGCCTTTAAAAATAAATGCGAATAGTTTTGCAGTAATAATAGAAGTTCAAGGAACAAGAAATAAAATAAATTTTGAATTAGAATCTAAGGTTGATGGAGTTCCTACATTTGATTCTGTAAAAGTTGAAAGTGGAAAATGTTTTTTAGCATCAGGCAATGATATGGATAATTGTAAATGGTACGACTTAGGAAAGTTATCGCAAGTTAGTTCAAATCTACCAAATGGAGATGGAACAATAAAAGCGTTTACAATAACAAAAAAATCAGAAGAGATTCCAGATAAAAAACCTGATAACCAAGAAAATGGAGAAAGTATAAAAAATTCAAATTTTGACAATATGAAATGCAATATAAACAATGTTAAATATTATACTTTTACAGATAAGAATAACCATGAGTATTTAACATTGAACTTAACAGTTGACGGAATTACTCAAAAATCTCAAGCAAATAATTTAGAATATTATTATTATATTTCTGCCAATAATAATGAAAAGAATATAGAAAATTGGGTAAAAATAGAAGGAAAACAAATTGAAGATGATAAATTACAATTTGAAATAAATACACAAAACATTAAAAATCTAGATGAGATTTCTATTGCACAAAATTTATATTTGTATATAAAAGAAATTGCAAGTCAAGATGGGAAAGAGTCAGAAGTTACTTCTGAAGCAATGCAATTAGATTCTAAAACACAAGCAGAAATTTATTTAGATAATATTAAAGTAGAAGAAGCACAAATAGACGATAATGATGAGGTAATTGACAATACAGTTGCTCCAAATGAATTACCAAAGGCAGGAATCAAAAAAATAATAATTTTCGTAAGTGCAATATCAGTATTAAGTATAATTGTATTAATAAGATATAAAAAAATAAGTGAAGATATAAAATAAAAAATACCAGCCAAAGATAAGCTGGTATTTTTTTATGGGGTTATTAATTTATGAGTATAATCCAAATTTCCAATTGAATCATAGTCATAACAAAGGGTATAAACATTAGTTGCCCAAATATCTTTTTCAAGTAAGGTCTTCATATTTTTGTTAGAATTACTATCCATAAATTTTTTGACAGAAGAAATCATAGTTAATTTTCTATTATGTCTAGAAATTTCACTAATAAGTTCGCGTCCATTATCATTGAAACCCAAAATTCTAATATAGGGTTTTGTAGACTTAGAAAGTTGCATATCTTTTTTGGTAATACCTAAAATTGCATATAAAAGAATTCTTTGAAGTCTTGTTCTTGTATATCTTTTGGTATTTATAATTGATAATAATTCTACAATACTATTACATTGATTTGCAGCAGACTTAATTGCAAATTCAAGACCTTCAGAAACATCAGGTAAATTAGCAATTTCTTCTACTGACATTTTTCTCAAAGTGTATATAATAAGTTTATCAAATTCAGATAAATCCTTTACAATATGACCATTTTTAATGCAATCCTCTAAAATATAAAATGATGATTCCGGTAAAAATTTTTGCAATATATCTATATCATGAGAACAACAAAGTTTTCGAATAGATGTAGCACTTGCAAATCTAGATGAAACAGGTATTTCGTCATCATTATATGCAGCTCCTTCACGTTTTATTGTAACAGGTATTATTGGACTGTTTTGACGTTTTAAAGCTTTTAAATATTCTATTCCTAAAATATTATTAGGAGAAGAAAGTACATTTGCAAATTTACAAACATTATTTAAATACATCATTAAAGCTCTTTCTCTTGCTTTAGGAAAAGAAACACCACTTGAAAGCTCATGTGTTAACAAGGTTTTATATTCAGGAGGTTCATTAGTTAAAACATCTGTAACTTCCTGCAAAGTAGAAATATTATTACACTCACTTCCAAAAGATACAAAATTAACTATTTCAAGAGAATCTAGAATTTTAATAGCGCCAGAAGCAAAGTTTTCAGCGCTTGAGATTGCATAAATAGTTGGAAGCTCAATAACTAAGTCTACTCCACTTTCAATAGCCATTTGAGCTCGTGACCATTTATCAATAATAGAAACTTCGCCCCTCTGTGTAAAGTTACCAGACATTACAACAATTGAGTAGTCTGAATTTGTTAATTTTTTGGATTCAATTAAATGGTGAAGATGACCATTGTGGAATGGATTATATTCTGAGATAATCCCTAAAACGTTGCTCATAAAAACCTCCTAAATATATTGAAAAATTCTGAAATTATTGGTATAATTCTATCACAAATAAATATAAAAACAAAGAGATAATTATAAAAAAATAAAAATGGAGGAAAAATAATGTCAGATAAAATTATAATATACACAGATGGGGCTTGCTCAGGAAACCCAGGACCAGGAGGTTGGGGAGCAATATTGATGTATAAAGGTCAAAAAAAAGAGATATCAGGAGGAAATAAACAGACAACAAATAATATAATGGAAGTTACAGCAGTTATAGAAGCTCTAAAATGCTTAAAAATTGAAAAAGGCGAAGTTCAGATATATAGTGACAGTGCATATACAGTTAATGCATTTAAACAAGGTTGGATATACAACTGGATGAAAAATGGCTGGAAAACAGCCAACGGGACAGCTGTAAAAAATAAAGAACTTTGGCAAGAACTATATAATTTAACACAAAAACATAAAGTGGAATTCATAAAAGTAAAAGGGCATGCAGATAATGAATTTAACAATAGATGTGATGAAATGGCACGTGATGCTATAAGTAAATTATAAATTTTTAACTTAATTAAAGCTTATTGTATAAAAAATTCCAATTTGTATAAAATAATATAAATTTTATGCAAAGGGTGGTAAGATGAAAAAGAAAATAATTAGATTTTCAATAATAACTGTGATGGTAGTTTTGATTATAACAATATTAGCAATGCAAAATAATCAGGTATTGTCATTATCTAAATATGGTTCAAGGGGAAGTGAAGTTAGAACAATTCAAGATAAATTAAAAAGATGGGGATATTATACTGGAAATGTTGATGGAATATATGGAAGTTTAACTGTTTCAGCAGTAAAAAAATTTCAACAAAAAAATGGACTTACTGTTGATGGAATTGCAGGAACAAAAACACTTGCTGCGATGGGAATAACAAGTAATTCATCTTCAGGTGGTTCATCTACCAATAATTCATCAAATGTTAATTTATTAGCAAGAGCAATTTATGGAGAAGCAAGAGGAGAGCCATATACAGGACAAGTTGCAGTGGGAGCTGTAATTATGAATAGAGTAAAAAGTAGTAAATTTCCTAATACAATATCTGGAGTAATTTACCAAAGTGGTGCATTTGATGCGGTTTCAGATGGACAAATTAATTTAAATCCTGATAGTACAGCTAAAAAAGCAGCACAAGATGCATTAAATGGTTGGGATCCATCTTATGGTGCAATCTATTATTTTAATCCAAGTACTGCAACAAATAAGTGGATTTGGTCAAGACCACTTACAGTAACAATTGGAAAACATAGATTTTGCAAATAAAATAATAATACAAAAAAGTGGACATGTTTAAATGTCCACTTAAATTTATCTTTTTAATCTAATTAAAATTGCTATACCTAGTAAAATAAGTAAAATACCAACAACTACTAATGCAATACATAAAATATTAGTTAATTCTAAATCAAAATCAGAAGTTGTAACTGTTGATGATAATGTTGAAGAGCTTGTTTTAGAAGAGTTTGTATTGCTACTATTTGTAGAAGAAGTATTGCTAGAGTTTGAAGTATTACTATTAAGAGCAGATGAATTCATATTTACTGCTGCAAATGTATTAGAAGAATAATTCATTATAGCAAGAAATGCTAAAAATAATACAATAAAAAATTTCAAAGATTTTGACATTTGTAGATACCTCCTATATAATGTGTATTTTTTTCCTAAAATCTTAAACTATAATATCAAAGTTATAAAAAAAAGTCAATAAAAATTTCATAAACTATTGCCAAAAAGAATAATATTATATATAATAGTCACAAATCCTGAAGATATAATTATATTTTCAGTTGCCTTTATCGAAATGAGGTAGTATTATGAAAAAATTTTTATCAAATTACAAAACAACGATAATTCTTTTAGTTGCTATTATCGTTGGAGCAATCGTAGGAATTATATTCCAAGAAAAAGCAACTATATTGCAACCTTTAGGGGACATATTTTTAAATCTATTATTAGTTGTTATTGTACCACTTGTATTTTTAACAATAACAACATCTATTGCCAAAATGGAAAATCCAAAAAGACTTGGAAAAATTATGATTACAATCATAGCAGTATTTGCAGTAACATCATTAATTGCAGTATTAGTAGGATTTGCTAGTACATATTTTATAAAATTAGTTAATCCAGAAGACGGAGAAAAAATAAAAACTTCGTTAGAAGAAACAGGTTCTGCAGAAGAAAGTGATGAAGAAGAAGTAACAATTGCAGACAGAACAGTTCAATTGTTAACTGTAAATGATTTTAGCAAATTGCTATCAAAAGATAATATAATAGCAATATTGGTAGCATCAATAATTTGTGGAATAGCAATAAGAATGTCAGAAGAAAAAGGAAAAAAAGTATTAGATCTTTTGATATCTGCAAATGATGTTGTACAAAATGTTGTAAAAATTATAATGTATTATGCGCCAATAGGTTTAGCATGTTATTTTGCAGCATTGATAGGAACATTTGGAGCTTCAATAGCTGTAGGATATTTAAAAACATTTGTTATATATACAATTGTTGCATTAGCATTTTATTTCATATTTTATACAATATATGCATTTATAGCAGGAGGAAAAAAAGGAATAAAATTATTCTGGAAAAATGCAGTACCATCAACATTAACAGCACTTGCAACATGTTCAAGTGCGGCATGTATTCCTATAAATGTTGAATGTGCAAAAAAGATGGGAGTACCAGATGATATAGCAGAAACAACAATTCCAATGGGAACAAGCTTCCATAAAGATGGTTCAATGATAGGTTCAGTATTTAAAATTATGTTTTTAGTGTGTTTATTTGGAACAGTAATAAATACACCAGCAGGAGTTTTACAAGTACTAGGGGTAGCAATAATAGCAAACTTATTAATAACAGGTGTTCCAATAGGTGGTGGAACAATTTCAGAAATGTTAATAGTAACAATGATGGGATTCCCAGTTGCATCATTACCAATACTTACAATGATTGCAACAATAATAGATGCACCAGCAACAATGTTAAATGTTGTGGGTGATACAGTTTCATCAATGGTAGTTACTAGAATAGTAGATGGAAAGAACTGGATTAAAGAAGATTCAGAAAATGATAAAATAAAAGAAAAAGTAAATATATAAAGGATGCAAAAAAATCTCAAGATTAGAATAAAACTAATGCTTGAGATTTTTATTATAAATTTTTTTATAAAGATTACAAATATTACAATCATGGCAAATTGTAATATGACCTTCAAATATAAGTTGTAAAGTATTAATAAAATCAACATTACTTGAAGGAGAAACTAAATGGATATAAATATTTTTTGGTAATAAATTTAACAAAGTATTTAGAACAAAATCATTATTAGAAAATGAAACATCAGATAAATATTTTGCTTTTTGAAGGTTTTTATCTATTTTTATTTTTTCCATATTTTCATCTAATAAAATAATTTCATTTTTTCTTTCTTCCATTAAAGCTTCATCTGTAACTACCATGCTTACATCATTTAAATCAACTTTTAATATTTTAGCAGCTCTATCAATAAAAGATTCTTGAACTACCTTTCTTCCCATTTCAACTTCGTTTATATATTTTTCTGCTACACCTAGCTTTTTAGCTAAGGCCTTTTGAGTCATGCCAGATTTTAATCTTGCCTCTTTAATCTTTTCCCCTACTCTACTCATATTCTTATCTCCTACCCTTAGACATAGTTTCTCTTTCTAAAACAAGATGATTAACTAGATAATTTACAGTCCAATTTATTGATATTGGAGTTACCATTGCTAATATTCCTCCAGTAACTATCTTTCTTGTTGTAGAAATCATATTTTTCATTTCTCTTTGCGCAAAATTATTG
>OGQU01000696.1_pt1 | contig 36238 bp, 38 predicted proteins | sample 1553341 | NCBI WGS metagenome assembly OGQU01 (sample SAMEA2579920, study PRJEB22360) | human gut metagenome | biome: human gut; feature: human-associated habitat; material: faeces | place: Denmark | collected 2008/2010 | reverse complement strand
ACCATTCTCCGATATTATTACTCTTTTTCCGCATTTTTTAATATAGTTCGTAATTTATTGGCAATCAGTTTCTCCAGATATTCCCTGTCAGGGCAATCCAATGTGGGCTGATTTCTGTCGAAATCCCAATACTGTGGTGCAACAGACACTCCAAGGCTGATATACTTGGTCTTGCGGTCTTTTGTAATGCGTATTCTTAAAGGAAATTCATTGTTTTTGAGAGGCTTGTATTTGAAGCATACCACCTCGATAGTTGTGCTCATGGGTAAAACACTGGGTAAAACAAACCCTGTTTTTCGCCCGTTTTACACCAAAAAAAAGAGAGTCACATTTCTGCAACTCTCTGATTTTTAAGTGGTACCACCAGGAATCGAACCGGGGACACAAGGATTTTCAGTCCTTTGCTCTACCAACTGAGCTATGGTACCATCGCTGAATTGCGAGTGCAAATATAGAGGTTTTATTTCAATCTGCAAGAGCTGAGGCAAAGAATCTCGAAAAATATTATTTCCCGCTTTGTCGAAGACGGATGCAGAGGTATATCATCCATACCATGATGACCATGGATGCATAGGGAACTGCCGGAACGAACAAGAACCATAGTAAAAAGCCAATGATCAAGAGATAGAGGTAGATGAACAAGTATTTATTGATAATCCACGGTAGAGTGCGTTTACCGAGGAAGAAAGCGGCGATGAGGTTTAATGGATTTGCCCAGAAGGCATTAAAATTGGGGAACATTGTGGGATGTTTCGTGAAGAAACACAAAAAGACGATGAGGCACCCGACAACACCTGTCGCTATAAAGAATGGAATGGCGATTGCCTTTAGTAAACGCCGACTTTTTGCTTTTTGTAAAAGTAAAATGAGTGCAAGCGTGCAGATGGCAAAAACGAAGAACGGGGAGAAGTACCAGGGAGTTGAAAGATCTTGTTCCGGGGCTTCGTATACCGTTTCTATTGGTTGCACAAGTGGAGCTCCATTATATGCTGCGGAATCTAAATGATACATGAGGTAGTCGGGAAGAAACATTTGTTCCCGGATGGTTGCAGTGGAAGTTGCGGGAGACCCGAGGATCGTGTGAATGCCCCATTGAATCCACGGGGAACGGCCTAGATATTCGTCCAGAAGATTCCAGAAACTTTTCGTGGAAGGTTGAGCTATCCATGTGATTTGATTGTCCGTGCTTTTCTCTATAATGTCCCGTACCCGGGTTGAACAGTTGTCATATAGGAAGTTGTAAAGGTATTCCCGGTTTGCTGGTTGATAGTTTTCGAAAAGTAAATCCATTAAATATTGTTTTTGAATGGAATCCAGGTTTAAGGTCTGGGAATACACGCTACGTTCATCATAGATGTAGGAGGATAAAAAACGACGGAATTCGGAACACGATAATTGGTAGGGGAGTAGACCACGTGCAAATTTGAAGTAAAATCCTTGGGTTGCAAAATCAAAAGTCCCGTAATTGAAAACAATGTCCATATCGTTTGCTTTATCAACCACCCGGATGCCCGTGTGTCCGAACAGCGAGTAGAGTTCGTTACCCGGGGAACACGTCAAGATACTGATTGTGGCGTCTTTGGACAACTTAATAGAAGCCGACGTACTCGCCGTGAGTAAAATCAAGAACAAGGATATGATGAATAGTTTTGTTTTCATGTGTTTTGATATTATAGTTTACACGGGGGATATTCTATGTCGCAAAGAAATAAAGCATTTCCGGGAACAGAAGTCCCTGCTTTGCATCGATCTTTGCTCTCGATAATTTGTTGGAATTGTTCAAGCGTGATACGTTTTTGTCCTACATCCAGCAATGTTCCCACGATGGCACGTACCATGTTGCGCAGAAAACGGTCGGCCTTGATGGTAAATATAAGTTGTTCATCTGTTTCTTCCCAGTTGGCCTCCATCAAATGGCAGATGTTCGTTTTTACATCCGTGTGCAGTTTGGAGAAACTGGTGAAATCCTCGTAACGCAGGAGAAGTCCACAAGCATTGTTCATTAACCGGATGTCCGGTAAGGGATGCGGCCGGTAGGCAAACGGGTAAGTAAACGGATTCTTGTTTTTATTGATATAATATTTGTACGTACGCGAGATAGCCGAAAAGCGAGCATGCATGTCAGGCTGTACGGCGTAAATATCTTTGATTGCGATGTTTTTTCCCAAGAAACGATTGAGCTTGTTCGTCAGGGCTTGCGTGTGGTCTATGACAACATCACTATCAAAGTGGGCCACGAAAAACGATGCGTGTACTCCCGTGTCTGTTCGTCCGGCTCCGGTCACGTTGATTTCCTGTTTTAGCAGGAGGGTAAGTGCTTTGTTGATTGCTTCCTGGACAGAGGGAGCATTGGGTTGTATCTGCCAACCGTTGTATTCACTTCCGTTATATGCTAATTCAATAAAATACCTGTGCATGTTTCCACTTTTTCAAGATTCAAAATTAACAAAATTCCGTGAGAGTAGAAGAACATGAAACGTTTTTTACTTTTCTTGTTTTCCGGGTCGAGGGAATGTCATCCACGGATAAAATTCAATTAACTTGCAACTTGTGACACGAGAACCTGTAACGGAAGATTATAAACGTTAATTTTTAACGCTTGTATCCTGACATTATATGCTGATTTTACGTTATATTTGTGAATCCGTAGTATTTCAAGGGTATGTTAAATGTTGAAAAGGAATGAGCAGTATTGTAGAAAATTTGAAAGAGATTGCTGGTAGTTTGCCGGAAGGAGTAAAATTAGTTGCCGTATCGAAAACAAAGCCCGTGGAGGCGATAGAGGAGGCATACGAGGCAGGGCAGAGAGTATTCGGGGAAAACCGGGTACAGGAATTGGCGGAGAAGTACGAGATACTTCCCAAAGATATAGAATGGCATATGATCGGTCATTTACAAACTAATAAAGTGAAGTATATGGCCGCTTTTGTTTCTTTGATTCACGGTGTGGAAAGCTTGAAATTGCTGGAGACAATTGACAAGGAGGGAAGGAAACATGACCGGGTGATCCCTTGCCTGCTGCAATTTTATATAGCCAGTGAGGAAACTAAGTTCGGGTTGGATATGGAAGAGGCGAAAGCTCTCTTGGAGAGTGACGATTACAGGCTGATGAAGAACGTGAAGATCGTGGGTGTGATGGGAATGGCAACGAACACGGATGACGAAGGACAGGTCAGACGGGAATTTCATCATTTGAAAGAGATTTTTGACGAGTTGAAGGCAACTTATTTTGCGGGAAACCCGGAATTTAAGGAATTATCCATGGGAATGTCCGGAGATTACCGGATTGCCGTGGAAGAAGGAAGTACGATGGTACGTGTGGGGAGTTCCATCTTCGGGGCGAGAAATTACGCGAATATATAATTTGAAAGATTCATTATTAACTATTTAAATAAATCATTATGGCAGATTTGAAGACGAAATACATGGGACTGGAGTTACGGAGTCCGATTATTGCGGGAAGTTGTGGTTTAACGTCCGACGTGGAGAAGATGGTCGAGATGGAGAAAGCAGGAGTGGGAGCCGTGGTGTTGAAATCAATTTTCGAGGAACAGATTAACGAGGAGACTTCCGGTGTGTTCAAGGCCGGTTACGGGATGGGTGATGCTTACCCGGAGGCCGAGGATTATATCAAAGCGTACATTCGTTCCAACACGATACAGAAGTACGTGGAATTGGTTCGTAATGCCAAGAGTCGTTTGACGATACCCGTGATTGCCAGCGTGAACTGCTTTAGTGGTGGAGAATGGGTTTCGTTTGCCCGCCAGTTGGAAGAGGCCGGGGCGGATGCACTGGAGTTGAATGTATTTATTTTGCCGGTGAACGAGTTTAAGGAGAGTGCGGAAGTGGAAAACGTGTATTTCGAGATAGTGAAATCCATCAAGAGCCAGATAAAGATACCTGTTTCCGTTAAGATTAGTCATTATTTTACGAACCTTTCCGCTTTCGTGGATAAAATTAAGGCTTACGGGGCGAATGCAACCACATTATTCAATCGATTCTACGAGCCGGATATTAATATTAATACTTTAGAAATGGGGGCTGCTTCGGTGTTTAGCACTGCTGCCGAATTGAGGACAACTCTGAGATGGACCGGTATTTTGGCCGGGAAGGATAAGAGATTGGAGATCTCTGCTTCCACTGGCGTGCATGGTGGTGAGGCTGCCGTGAAATTATTGTTGGCAGGGGCTACGACAGTTCAGGTTTGTTCTGTCCTTTACGAGAAGGGTATTCACGTGATCGAGGATATAAATAATTTTATCGGGAAATGGATGGACTCGAAGGCTTTCAAGACGATCGAGGATTATCGGGGAATGCTTTCTTATTCGTCTATCGAGAACCCGGATCTTTATGAAAGAGCCCAGTTCATGAAATACTTTAGTAATAAACAATATTAATTTATGAGAAGTACATTTATCTTGTTGTTGTGTTGCATGTGCTTTGCATGTGCGAAGTATCCGGGAGTGCCGGAAAAATACCATGCTTTGTTGGACAAAGCTTTAGAAACGTCGGGAACGAATCAGCCGGAATTGGCAAAGGCGTTGGAAAGTGCTACTCCGGAAATGAAGGAGGGCGTGGCCTTTTTGATTTCTTACATGCCGGAGCGGGATTTGAAAACGATGAAAGGGGATGATTTATTGTCGAATGTGAAATTGGCATACGAAGCTCGTAACCGTTTTGCCTGGGCGAAGAGCGTGCCGGATTCTGTTTTCTTGAATGACGTGTTGCCTTATGCTTCACTAAACGAGGAAAGAGATCAATGGCGTGTCGATTTCTACAAGAGGTTCGCTCCTTACGTGGAGAATTGTAAAACATTGGAAGAGGCAATTAAAGCCGTGAACAAGAATATCCGAGATGAAGTGAAGGTGGATTACAATACGGCTCGCGAGAAACCGGACCAGAATCCCTCGGAGTCTATTCGTCAGGGAATGGCTTCTTGTAGCGGTCTGTCTATTTTATTGACAGATGCTTTGCGATCAGTGGGTATTCCTTCCCGTATTGCCGGGACTGCCAACTGGCATGATAACCGTGGAAATCATAACTGGTGCGAGGTTTGGTTGGACGGTAAATGGTATTTTACCGAGTATTACCCGAATGAGCTTGATCGTTCGTGGTTCCTCGCCGATGCCGGGAAAGCTGATCCCAAAGATCGTATGCACGCCATTTGGGCCTCTTCTTTCAAACCGACAGGGGAGAGTTTCCCGTTAGTTTGGGACCTTAAAAATAATGATGTGCCTGCTATTAATGTAACTCAACGTTATCTGGATATTTATCAAGAGGTTTATCAATCTCAGTTGGCCGGGGGAAATTACGTGCCTTTAAAGGTTATGATGTTTAAAGATAAACGTAATATGCGCAAATCTGACGATCGGGTAGCTGCCAACGTGGATATTTTCTGCGGTAAAGATCAAATTGGTGGTGGACGCACTGCCGGACCAACACAGGATATGAATGACGTGTTGGAATTTATGGTGGAAAAAAATAAAGTGTATACTTTGAATTATTTCGATAAAAGCGGTCAGTGGGTTGGTGAAGAAGTGAAAGTGAAAGAAAAACCGGTAGAAGTTAAATTACATTTGTAAAAAAATAAGGGGCGGTTCTTGAGGCCGCCCTTTTGTTTATTAATTCTTGGGTATTGCAGATATAATCTTGAGATTATTTGCGTCTATCGTGACATCGAATTCCCGATCCCCTTGTTCAACTTCAAAAATGTAAACGAGCGAACCGTCTGCTCTTTCTTCATAATCAATGTCGTCAATCCGGTAATTTGCGTAGGAAGAAGTTTTCAGTACATTCATCACGTTGGCCGGTACATTATTGTGTGGAATTTCCCAGGTGGTGACAACCCATTGATTCTGGTGGTTGAATACTACCTCTTTCATGATTTGTTGATCAATAATATCAATCTTTAGTAACCCTTTATCCTGATCGATTTCCACGATATTGGCCTGCGGGTATTTCTGTTGAATGAATTGTAGAACTGCTTGGGGGGCGCTCTCCGGTTGATATCCCCGTCCATCGTTATCCATGAGGGTTTTTACCAGTGTTCCATTTTCCAAGTAATGCAAGGCAACTTCTTGTTCCCCAAGTTCAGCCTCGATAATGTAGATTGTCTCCATTCCGGCTCTTTCCAGCTTGTCAACATCTTCTACTTCCCATTTTCCGTATTCTCCGGATTTAAAACTATTGCGGATCACCACGGGCAGGGAGCTAAATTTGACATCACTTTCGGTCATCACCCATTGACCGTTATTGTCAAACCAAGCCTCGATTTCCGTGAAGTCAATATGGAATTCGGCCACTTGATACGTGTTCTTCACTTCCCATTCTACTCGTTTTGCCGAGGGATATTTTGCTTTAAAGGCACTCACAACATTTTTGGGTGGAGTGTAGCTGCTGTCTTTGCAGCTACTAAAAGCAAACGTGGTTGTGAGCAGGATTAATGCGGTAACTAATGTTGTTTTCATAATTTTTATTTTAAGATCCTCTTGTTTTACGTTACAACAATTTAAATGTTACCTGTTTATTATTCTATAATATTTCCATCCATGTCTACTGTTACCTGTCTCTCGTTATCACCTTGTTCCAGTTCGAATATGTAAACTTTGCTGTTGTCAGCACTTTCCTTGTAGTCAATATCGTCAATGTGGAAACCGGGATTTGCGGCTTTTACTTTGTCGGCTATTTCCTGAATCTCTCTTTCTTTAACATCCCAAGTTGTGTATAACCATTCATTAGCGTTATTGAAGTGTAGTTCTTTTGCTTTGTTATCGTGTAGGATGTCGATTTCGGTAATTCCCTTTTCGATTTCAATATCCACGATCGTGGCTTGTGGGTAATTGTTGTTGATGAAGTTTTTCAAGACTTCCGGAACGGTGTTAGGTTGATAATAGTCGTTGTTATCAATGTCTTCTACGGCTTTGATTAACGTTCCGTCTTCCGCGTAGAATAAATCGAATTCTTGTTTGCTTTTTTCAACCTCGATCACGTACATGGTTTCCATTTCAACTCTCTCCAGCATGTCCACGTCATCAACTCTCCAGTCTTTATATTCCGATTCGCCAAATGCGGTTTGTATGGCTTTCGGGAGATTCTCAAACAGAATATCACTCTCGGTCATCACCCATTCTCCTTTGGTGTTAAACCACGCTTCTTTCTCGATGTTGTTGTCGTAGAAGTCAGCCACGTAGTGGTCGTGTTGTAATTCCCAGTCGACACGTTGTGCGTTTGGATATTTCTCGTATAGTACGTTCACGATTTTTTCATCCGGCGTGTAGTTATCATCATTATCATCACAGCTAGTGAAAGTAAATCCGGCTAACAATAAAGAAGCGAAAATAGTCATTCTTGTTTTCATGGCATATAAATTTTAATGTTTGTGTTCTTTGTTCTAATTTCTGAGAACAAAGTAAAGGGGTGATTTGGGAAAGATTTGGGAATTTATTGATTTTGGATTTAAAATTGTAAATCGAATCGGTGTTTCCCATCGAAGGAGTAGGAAATGTGGAAATGGTAGAGGAGGACGATGCTCTGAACGATAGCCAATCCTAGTCCGGTAGAATCACTTTTTTTATTGTCGGCTTGATAGAAACGAGTGAAAAGGCGGGATTGATCCAAAGTACCTCTATCCGTGCTGTTGGTGAAGGTAATTCCGGTTGATTGTATGCGAATAGTGATACTTCCCTCGTTCGGGGTGTGTATCATGGCGTTTTTCAACAGGTTCGTGATTAATATATTTGCCAATGATTCATTCATGTGAACTTTACAAACGGCATTTTCTTCCACTTCAACGTGCAGGTTTTTATGCTCGTAAATTTCTTGAAAATCTTCCACGAGTTCTTTTATGATTGGGTTGAATTCCACTTCTTTCGTTTCGTGGAATTGGCCATTTTCGATACGGGAAAGGAGCAATAGGGATTTATTGAGTTTCACGATACGTCCCAGATTCCGGTGGATGTCCTCGATTTCTTCCAGTTGGCCTTCCGTACAATCCGGCCGTTCTGCCAATAATTCCAGCTTGTTCCGGCAGATAGCTAACGGGGTCTGGAGTTCGTGGGATGCGTTTTCAATGAATTGTTTTTGTTGGGAATACATCTCTTCGTTTCGCCGGGTCATTTTAAGTATTGTCTCGTTTAGTTGGCGGAATTCTTTTATTTTGGTAGGATTATCCAACGGGAGATTCTTCCCGCCCAGGGTAAATTGGTTCAGCCAATTCAATAGTTTATAGAAAGGGGTCAAGCTTTTCCTGAAAACAACCTCGGAAATAATCAGTATACAGATAAGTAGCGTGACGTACAAGATCACGATCGACCATAATATCGCTTCGATCATATCGTCTTGTTCCAAGGTTGAGATCATGATGGTCAACTCGTAAAACTTTTTGTCCTGTCCTCGAAAAGCCGTTTTTAAGACTCGAACGGGATCGAACTCGTATTCGAGCTCGTAGAAGCGGGTTGAATCAAAATAACGTTCTTTGTAGTGAATAGCTTCGTTTTCAGATATTTCCTTGATGAAGTATTGACTCATTAAATCACTACTATTGTTGATTGCTGCCGTGTCTCTTTGGACTTGTTGAATGATGAGATGTTTGTAGTTTTCGAGACTATCATCCGTCTCATCCAGAATTTCATCCAGTATGCTATAAAAGAAAAAGCCTGCCCAGAACGTGAGGATAATAATCATCACGATCGAGAGTTTGCTTATGGTATGGTGGATGAGTTTCATGCTTCCGGAGTTGTGATTAGTTTGTACCCGAATCCGTACACGGCTTTTATTTCCGGGATGGCTTCGGCAGTTTTCATCTTTTTACGTAAATTTTTAACTTGGGAATAGATGAAATCGAGACTATCGGCCTGATCAATGTTATCACCCCACACGGATTCAGCCAATGTCGTTTTGTTGATCAATCGGTTCGGGTTGGTGACAAAATAGTAGAGCAGGTCAAATTCTTTTCGATTGAGTTTCAGTTCTTCCCCATTGATAAACACGGTATGATCGTCGGGACGGACGGTTAGGTTTTCAATTTCGATCTCTGTGTTTCCATCCGTTTGGTGTCGTCGGATTACGGATTTCACTCTTGCGTGCAATTCTGCCAAGTGGAATGGTTTCGCGAGGTAATCATCGGCACCGAGGTCAAGTCCCGTAACCTTGTCTTCAATGGAATCTTTGGCCGATACGATGATCACGCTTTCCCGTTTTTTTAATTTCTTCAACTCTTCCAGAATTGAAAGCCCGCTACCCCCGGGAAGCATGATGTCCAGTAAGATACAATCGTAGTCGTAATCATTGATTTTTTGCAGGGCTGTAGAATAGTCTGCCGCTGTCTCCACGACAAAGCGTTCTTTCTCCAGTGATTGGGTCATCACTTCTCGCAAGTCTTTCTCGTCTTCAATGATTAATATCTTCATGGTATTGAAATTTTGTAGAACAAAAATAGTAATTTATTCTGGAAAGAATCTGGAATAAATTTTAAATTAGAGACTTCCGAGAGTACATTTCCAATTTATTCCTTTATATTTGCTACGATGCAAAAAGAGGTTGTATGAAGGATAAAGACTTGTCTTCGGACATACCGGCGGCATACACGGCATGGCTTATCTCGGCGTTTGGGGGTGTCATGCTGGTCGGGCTATTCTGAAATGGAAATGGGTGTTGCAAATGCAAGATACTCGTTCCCTTGATTTCCTGTATTGGCTAGGCCACTTGTGGGAAGAGAATGGGTATCGTGGAGGGATAATCTTACTTTCTATAATCATTATTATTTGCGGGCTAATGTTGGCTTTTTGGGTGAAATAATAATTTAAACAATAGAAATATGGAGTATCCAAGTATTAAGATGTTAATGGAACAGATTCGGGATTGGGCAGAAGAAGAGGATTATGATGCAATTATCGAGGTGTTGCCGGAACTGAAGACTCCCGGGCAATTTTACGAGGCAGTCTTGTGTCTTGCTTATGCTTATTTGAATCAGGGGTTTTACCGAGATGCGGAAGAGTGGTTGCGTAAAGTAGAAAGCCAAGGATGTAAAAGTGGTGTTTGGAATTATCGGTTGGCTGTGGCGTTGATGCATCAAATGCGTTTGGAAGAGGCATTGCCGTATGCTGAACGTGCGGTGACTGTGGAGGCTGATTATCCGTGGGGATGGTTAGTGTATAGCAAGTTGTTATATGGAGGTCAAAGGACAGAAGAGGCGTTAGAGGCGGCAAAGAAAGGTTTGGCTTTGATGCCTGGGGATGAGGAGTTCACCTCGTTGATCGAGGATATTTCCAACGGGTTGTCATTTTTTGAAGTTACCGGTGTGGAGGAAGACGATGGGAAGATCGAGAACGGGGAAGAGAAAGCCGGTACATTTTGCGGGTCCGTGTTGTTGGACTCTACGAGTTTCGATGTAAATAAGGTTATGGCGGATTTGAAATCGGAGTGGGGGATAGAACCATCCGATAAGCCGGAAGATATGGCGAGTGACGATACAAGTGCGAACGAATCGACCCGGGTGTTTTATCTCGGTGAGACTTTAGTGGCCATCAGTCTCATGCCGGTAAGGGTGCCGGATGGTGAGGCCGAATATTTTGCGGAGACTAATTATATGTGGCCGGAGGCCGTTGAAGTGGCGAAAACGCATCAAGCTCATGTGCTGGTAGCCGTTCTTGCTCATGGATTGTCCCCTGTAGAGGCCGGTAAGTTACACGTGAAAGTGATTGCGACTTGCTTGAAACAGTCTAATACTATCGGTGTTTATGTTTCCGGTACCGTGTTCCGGCCGGAGTTTTACATCGAGGTGGCAAATATGATGAAGAGTGACGAGGATGCCTTGCCCATGTTAGATTGGGTGTATTTCGGGTTATACCAGAGCGAAGAGGGGAATAACGTGTACACGTATGGGATGACAGCTTTCGGGAAAGAAGAGATGGAGATATTGGGGAGTAAGCATGGCTTGACCGAGTTGCATGGATTTATGCTTGAGATAGCCTGTTATGTTATCGGTTCGGACGTGACGTTACATGAAGGAGAAACATTAGGAAGCAGTGAGGAACAGAAATTACTGATTACCCGGTCGAAAGGGGTATCCGTGGAAGGTATGACTTTGAAGATTGAATATTAATCTGAATCTATTGGTTTGTACTATTTTTTTTATACATTTGTAACCTAAAGGTTCCTTTTTAGAACCTTTAGGTTATATGATAATTTATAAAAATAGGTGTTATGATAGAAAATTCAAGAATTGAACAGGTTGAAAAAGAGAGATTTAATTCGATTTTTCTTCGTGCTATTGCTTTTGTTTTTTGGTTCCTAGGAATAATATTGATTGATTTTCCATTGGATAAACTTTCGATGGCAATAGTAGCCGTTGTAACTTCCTTATTCGGAATTTTATTTTTTTATGCGGCAATAAGGGTGTTTCGAGTTTTTCGAAAAATTAAAGGAGATCCGGTTCTCCAACAAGCATTAATGAACGAGATGTATTTGAGTTTTGATTACAAATCTTTAGTTGCGGGTTTTTATTCGACATTGATTTATGTCATAATTCTGTTTCTATTGAGTAATTTTGTAGATATTCCTGCACGGATAATATGTTTGACTATAATTTATGTTGCGGTTGTTGTGACGGAATTACGTCGGTTCTTTTTATACAGACAATAGTGCTTATGGCTGTTCAGGAATTGAATAATAAAATAAAGGTATACCGGGCAATGAAAAATATAAGTCAAGAGGAATTGGCCATTGCCATTAGGGTTACTCGTAAAACAATTAACACGATAGAAACAGGAAAATTTGTTCCCTCGACGGTAATAGCATTAAAAATAGCCCGATATTTTAAGGTGTCCGTGGAGGATATTTTTGAGTTAAATGAGAAATGAAATATGACATCTTTGGTATAATGCATGGAAAGTGATGATATACTTGTGGGATTAAAGCGTTGGGACGAGATGGTTTTGTCAACTCTTTTTGATATGTATTACGAGAGGTTATTTGGGACGATTATTCATGGAACGTTGAATTTATACTTTTCGTGTGTTCAAAATTTACGAATATTGTGACCGAGGAGTTTGTTTTCAATGAAGATTGGGCAAACGTGTAGACCAGTAAATTTGTCGGATGGAAATCTTCAGGTAAGGAAAATATCTTTTCTTCCGGATTTCCACGTTTCCCTAACGGGTAGACAACGGTATCTTTTACTTTCGTGTCGAGAAGAATCATGTACAAATCGTCTTCGTCTTTGGCTATCGGTGATAACGGTTGCCGGAACCATTCTACGCGAATGGTACGTTCATCGTTTTGAAGGTAGGCTTGGATGTTTGGGGGTGTTAATTTTCCAGCCGAACAAGCTATTTGCTCAAGTACAATCGTCGTTTCAAGTGTAGTTTCATCAATTTTTATGGCGTTTTGATTATACTTGATAAATACACCTGATTTAATTTGTACCATACTTTTGCTGTTATTAAAAATCACTAATACTAAATCGTTCCTTTATTGCTTTCTTTTGGTAAACTGTATAAAGATACATCTAAAAGTGACTTTCACCAAGTTAAATAAGCATAAAACCAGCTAAAATGGCGGCGAAGTGGCGGTTAAGTGGCGGTTAGGTACGGGATAAGTTGGGCTATTGAAAAGTAATTTTGAGGTAATAGGTACTCAAGAAGGGGGATGTTGTAAGGAGAATGATATATGAATTGGGGGGAAATGGAGAGCTAGAAAAGTTTTGTTGTTTTTGACAACCTTTTTTATTCATGACCAGATTTGGAACCCTAGCGTATTTTGCGAGATTGTACAGAATAGTTCGTGTTGTAGAGTCCGGATTTTTGGATAGTTTTGTAGAGTAATTTACTTAAACAGATAATGAACCGGAATTGTGAAAGTATATTCTGGTTGCGAAATAGGGAAGGAATTACTTGAAGCATATAGAGAAATTTAAGGAATAAGATACAAAATATGAAATACAGATCATTAAGCAACACCAGTTTCGATGAACTATTCGAAGCATTCCAACAGGCATTTGCCGATTACGAAATCCAACTTGATAAAGGGGAACATTGGGCTATGTTGAAAAGGCGGGGATTTAATCCTGAACTCTCTTTTGCCGCTTTTGATGAAAACAAGATCGTGTCGTTTACTTGCAACGGCATTGGTGATTTCGACGGAATACCAATTGCGTATGACACCGGAACCGGGACGCTTAAAGAATACCGGGGACAAGGTTTGGCTACACAAGTGTTCGAATATTCTATCCCTTACTTAAAGCAGGCTGGAATTAAAGAATATCTGTTGGAAGTTTTACAACACAATACCGGAGCAGTATCCGTTTACAAAAAGATAGGTTTTGAAGTGAGTCGTGAATTTTACTATTTCAGACCGAAGATCAGCCAGATAATGACGGAAGTTAAAGGTGTTGGATTTCCTTACACGATACAGCCTATTGACATAAATAAGCACGATTCTATTCCCTCTTTTTGGGATTTCAAACCGTCATGGCAGAACAGTATGGATTCGGTTAACAGGTCCTCGGAAGGGTTTATCGGTTTAGGTGTTTTCACGGACAATAAACTGATCGGTTACGGAATATTTGAGCCTGCAAGCGGGGACATTACCCAGATAGCAGTTGACAAAACATATCGCCGTAAAGGTGTAGGTTCATTATTATTCCATAACATGATAAAAGCTAATAAATTAGACTCTATTAAAATCATAAACACGGACATTAGATGTGATTCAATGAACGCTTTCCTGCAATCAAAAAATATTGAACCAACCGGTAAGCAATTTGAAATGATAAAAAAACTGTAACCATTATGCTGTCAACCATGATCATCGAGCGTCTTATTCTCCAACTTCGCACGATGGATGATCTTAAGGAGTGTGTGAAAATGGATAAATCATAAAAATATGCTTGATAGTAATAGTTTCAAGGTAAATAATAAATATTGGTTACTGCTCAAAAATGAGGGGGCTTAAACGAAATAAAGTAAAATTCCCCGAAAGTCATGAATTTTCGGGGAATTTTATTTTAAATGGGAGGTCTTTGTTACTTCAACCACTTATCCAACCATGCAGCAAAAGTACGTTGCCATAAGATTCCATTCTGGCAACCGAGTACCCAGTGACATTCTTCCGGGAAGTACAAGTATTGTGCCGGAATGCCACGCATACGGGCGGCGTTGAATGCGCCCATACCTTGAGAGGCGTCGATACGGAAGTCTTTTTGTCCGTGGATAACCAGAATAGGGGTATCCCATTCTCCGACAAATTTGTGCGGAGAATTGTCAAACGTGCGTTGAGCAACCTTGTTGTTCTTTTCCCAGGGGGCACCACCCATATCCCAATTAGCAAACCACATCTCTTCGGTGTTGTAGTATTGCATCTCCATGTTAAAGATTCCGCAGTGGGCGATGAATGCTTTGAAGCGTTTATCATGATGTCCGGCAAGGAAATACACGGAAAAACCGCCGTAAGAAGCTCCCACGCAACCCAAACGGTTTTCATCAATATAAGGTTCCTGTTTTAGCTCGTCGATAGCAGAGAGGTAGTCCTTGATATTTTGTCCGGGATAGTCTCCACTGATTTGTTCATTCCATTCTTGTCCGAATCCCGGTAGGCCGCGACGGTTCGGTGCAACGATGATGTAACCGTTGGCAGCCATCATTTGGAAATTCCAGCGATAACTCCAGAACTGGCTCACGGTACTTTGCGGGCCTCCCTCGCAATACAGGATTGCCGGGTATTTTTTGTTCGGGTCGAAATGAGGAGGATAAATGACCCATGTTAACATTTGTTTGTTATCCGTGGTCTTGATCCAGCGGGATTCTACCTTACCCATTGTTAATTGATCTAAAATTCCTTTGTTCACGAATGATAGTTCCGTATCTTTTCCCGTGGTCGGGTCTACTTTGTAGATTTCGGCGGGTTTACTCATGGATACTTTCGTGGCAATCAGGTAATCGTTTACAGGAATAACTGACGTGTAGTTGTGTACTCCTTCCGTGAGTTTATCGATCTTGCCGTCATTCAAGGTTAACTTGTAAATTTCATCTGTAGCGTGATAATCCGAGATGAAATAGATGGTGTTATCATCTGCCCAAGACAGGCCTCCGACATTTTGATCGAAATCTTTCGTGTATTCTTTTTTCTCTCCGGTTTTTAGGTTCATCACGAATAAGCGAATTTTGTCTGCTTCGTAACCGTCACGTTCCATGCTTTCCCATGCCATGAGTTCCCCGTTGGGAGAGATCACTTGGTTCTGGTCGTATCCCATCATTCCTTCCGTGAGGTTAGTGGTTTTACCGGAATTCAAATCGTACAAATAAAGATCCGTGTTCGTGGAACTCATGTAGGCAACACCTTCTTTTTTACGGGCCATGTAGATCACCCCCTTACCGTCTTTTGTCCAAGTGAGTTGCTCGGTTCCCCCCCAAGGACGGACGGGTGATTCCCATTTTTCACCTTCCATGATGTCTTTTCCCGTGGTCACCATTTGTCCGGGGATATAATCGGCCACGAAAGGATGCGTGTAGACTTCCACCCAGTCATTCCAATGACGGTAAACTTGGCCATCGATCAAACGGGCATTTGCTTTCGGGAGATCGGGGTGTAAGTCGTGAACATCTTGTTCCAGTTTCACGTCTTTCAGGAAAAGAAGTTTGGATTTGTCCGGGGAGAAAATAAATCCCCCGATGCCACCTTCGACATTGGTTAACTGGGTAAGGCCGCTACCATCTGCATTCATTTCCCATAATTGTACGGAACCGGATTTGCTGGACATGAAAGCGATTTTACCATCGGAAGTCCAAGTCTCTCCGAATTCTTTGTAATCCGTGTCTGTTAATTGTTGTGATTTCCCGTCGGCCAAGTTCATCACGTAGATGTCACTGTACGAGCGATCTTCTTCCTTGTTGAAATAAGTCACGTCATACAGGAGTGTTTTCTGATCGGGGGATACGCTTACGCTACCGATCCTACCAAATGACCATAACACCTCGGGAGTCATCACGTCGGATGCTAGTTTCATATCCGGTGTTTTATAACTTGTTTTTACTGCTTCTTTCTTGCTGTCACACGACACCATTGCCAACAAGATTAATGCAGAACATAAATAATTTTTCATTGTAATTTTAGCTGTTTTATTACACGATTTTCTTATTTCGTTGCCGGTTGTACGCCGTTTTCCATGGCTTCTACAATTTTTTGGGTAAGTTCTTCTGCTAATTCCGGGTTATCCATAACCAGTTGTTTCACGGTTTCCCGTCCTTGTCCCAATTTACTTTCTCCGTAGGAGAACCAGCTACCGCTTTTCTTGATCACGTTGCATTCAACACCCAAGTCAACAATTTCTCCGGAACGGGAAATTCCCTCTCCGTACATGATGTCAAATTCGGCTTTCTTGAATGGGGGGGCAACTTTGTTTTTCACCACTTTTACACGAGTATGGTTACCGTAGATTTCCTCTCCGTCTTTGATTTGTCCCACGCGACGAATATCCAAGCGTACGGATGCGTAGAATTTCAGTGCGTTACCTCCCGTGGTCGTTTCGGGGTTGCCGAACATGACTCCGATTTTATCACGCAACTGGTTGATGAATATACAACAGGTATTTGTTTTACTGATCGTTCCTGTCAATTTACGTAGAGCTTGTGACATCAAGCGAGCTTGTAATCCCATCACGCTGTCACCCATATCTCCCTCGATTTCGGCTTTGGGTGTAAGGGCTGCCACGGAGTCGATCACGATAATATCTATAGCGGCAGAACGGATTAATTGTTCTGCAATTTCGAGAGCTTGTTCACCATTGTCCGGTTGTGAGATGAATAAATTATTCACGTCAACTCCTAGTTTTTCGGCATATGATCGGTCGAAAGCGTGCTCTGCATCAATGATAGCGGCAATACCGCCTTGTTTTTGAGCTTCAGCAATGGCATGGATTGCCAAGGTGGTTTTACCGGAAGATTCGGGACCGAATATTTCTATGACACGGCCTTTCGGGTATCCTCCCACGCCTAAGGCTCTGTCTAGCCCGATAGAGCCGGAAGGGATAACCGCAACATCTTCCACGACATTATCTCCAAGTTTCATGACGCTTCCCTTACCGAAATTCTTTTCAATTTTGTCAAGGGTAAGTTGAAGTGCTTTTAACTTGTCTTGATTGGTTTCTGTGTTTGCCATAATTTATTGATTTTAGATTTTGAATTTTAGATTTTAAATTCTTCCAAGATCTGCTTTGCATGATCCTTGGTGTTCACTTTGGTGATTATTCGTTCGATAATCCCGTTTGCGTTAATGATGAAAGTGGTTCGAACGACTCCCATGTAGGTTCTTCCGTATAATTTTTTTTCAGCCCAGACACCGTATGCTTCCAGTATCTTTTTTTCTGTGTCGGCAATCAGATTAAATGCCAAATTATATTTAGCGATAAATTTCAAATGTGAATTTGCCGAATCGGGACTGACACCAACAACTTCAAATCCTTTTTCCGTGAGGGAAGAATAACTGTCATTCAAACTACATGCTTCAGCCGTGCATCCTGATGTGTTGTCTTTCGGGTAAAAATAGAGGATTAATTTTTTGCCTTTAAAATCATCCAGCGTGATTTTTTTCCCGTCTTGATTTATGCCCTCGAAGTAAGGGGCTTTATCTCCTTCTTTTAATGGTGTCATATGCGTTTATAATTAGTGATTTACGATAAGGAATATAAACAATTTATGATTTGATATAACTTGTTTATTTCTTTTCCCGTAGTCTATCTACAAAAGTAGGAATATTTTGGTGAAATGAAATAGAGTTTTGGAATATTTGTACATTTGCATAAATCTAAAAATAGCGTATGGAATTTATTGAAACGTATAATTTGACTGGGTTGATTATCGGAATTTGCACGTTCTTGATAATCGGGTTATTTCATCCCGTGGTGATTAAAGCGGAATATTATTGGGGGACGGGGTGCTGGTGGATTTTTCTTGTATTGGGAATCGTGGGAACGATAGCTGCTTTATGGGTGACGAATGTGTTGTGGTCTTCTTTGCTGGGCGTGTTTGCCTTTTCTTCTTTTTGGACAATCAAGGAGATTTTTGAACAGGAGGAGAGGGTACGTAAAGGGTGGTTTCCCGCAAACCCGAAGAAACAGGATAAAAAAATGTAAAATTTAAAATGTAGAGTGTAGAATGAAAAAGCTTTGTGTGGGGGTATTATAAATCGGAAATCATAAATCAAGAAATTAATACATGGATAGTTCAGCAATAATAGAACAGATGAACCGGGAGAGCCGGGGAACGTTAATGGCGAGTTTAGGTATTGAGTTTACCGGTATAGGGGAAAATTGGTTAGAGGCAAAGATGCCGATTGATGAACGGACGATGCGTCCCGGGAATTTGTTGCATGGTGGAGCGATTATGGCATTAGTGGAGACCGTGGGAAGTGGGTTGACTTATATCGGGGAGAATTTGGAAGAGAATCACGTGTTTGGGATTGAGATTAATGCTAATCATGTTCGGAAAGCACAAGGAAAATATGTGATCGGGCGTGCGGAGTTTATTCATAAAGGTCATCGTACACACGTGGTAGCTGTCAACGTAACGGATGAGTTTGGTAATTTGGCTTCCGTGGGACGGATTACGAATGTGGTGCTGCCTAAATCTTAATTAATAAAAAATAGTTTTATAAAGATAGAATGAACGGAGGGTGTCAAAAGTTCATTTTGCAATGACTATTTTCTCCTTGTGAAATTATTTGATAGTAATTTGTTTAGAGGTGTAAGGGGAAGTTGGTAAATACAAATAGAACTTTTGACACCCTTTTGTTTATATGGAATTTTTTAATTGTAGAATTTCTTGTTTTAATTTGCCTACTTCTTCAGCTAGTTCCCTTATTTCTGAATCTTTTTTTGCTATGATACAGAGTAGTTTATCTTCGATATTTTGTTCTGGAGCAAAGTACGTGGGGATTTCATCTTGTTGAGATTGAAATTTTTCTCCTTTTCCAGTAAAGATCCATATTGGTGATAGGTTGGGATAAGTGGTGAAAAGTTTTGTCAAAGTATCTTCAGTAATGCCTGTTTTACTTTCTAGAGTTCCTCTTGATATTCCTGTTAAAGAGTAAAATTCCCTTTTGCTAATCCCTAGCTTTGCTACAAATTGTAATATCCTTTGTTTTATTGGTGAAATATTTTGCATATTACTTTGCATTTGGCGAAACGTTTTGTATCTTTGTTGGACTTTAATAGATTAAATGATTGTAAATATACAGAAAATAATGGATTAAGCAATGAATTTTCGTTGTTGTGGAGAGGGGGTTTATTACAAACGGTATGGGTAGAACCGTTTTTTTCTGCCCTGACTTAAACCGATGATTATGGAAAAGAACGATTGGGCCAATGTTTCAATAGAGAATGCGTTGGACGGTTTGTCTATGGAAGAAATCGAGAGACTAGAGGCGTATTACATGGCAGAAGCGGAATGTTTGATGGCGTTTGGGGGACAAGAGAAGAAAGAGCCTTTGACGTTTATGTTAAAGCATTTACGTGCCACCGAGTGTTTGTTTAAAACTTTACAATTTCCATGGGAAGAGAGTGTTGCAGTCCTGTACGGAAGTTTTATGCACTATGTTGCTTTGGAGGAGAGGAAAGAGAGTGGAAAATGTTTACCGGACTTTATGACGGAATTGATTAAAAGAATGAAATTCCTTGCCCAAAAAGGACCGTTGATCACGGCTTTGTTTCGTCGATATCAAGGTCAAAGAAAAGAAGTGGAGGCTTTAGTTGCTTTAAAGAAGGGTGAATTAAACGAGCAACAATGATGGACGGCGTGAATAAAGGTTCTTTTTGCGGTGGGATACCGGGAAAGGAGCAAGGTTTGTCATTGAAAGATTATTATCTGATAAAATCGCAAGTGATGAGGCGATACCGGAGTAACAAGTTGATGGAAGAATATGACGAGAATTTACTGGGAGGGTTACGACATGATATTGATGAGATGAGGCAAGTACTGAATTGCTTGAGACTACCGTGGATGAAGTTGGCAGATGCGTTTTTTCAGGGGTACGTGGAATCTCCCTTGGCAGATAAAAAAGGGAGATTGTTAGCTTCACGATTTATCGAGTTGATGGTAAAATTATCGGGAGAAGTTTCTTTTGTTGAGAAATTAATGGAATACGGTAATTTTCAAATGAAGGAAATAAAGGAATTATTGGACGCGTGTAAGGAGAAAACGTATTATAGTATCACGGTTGATAATGAGTTGTTGTACGGTCTCTCGGTGCAACAATTAGTTGAGCTTCATGATACGATTGAAATGTTTCTCGAACATGGAAATTCTTCCTTTCATGAGTTTGAAGATGATGATCTGTACTCGGTTGATATGTCAATGTCTGTTTTTCGTTTTTCGGATTGTGATTCCTATTCTATTTCTTATGACTTGGATACTTACGAGGGAGAAATGAGATTTACTTCTTCCGAACAAATGAGGTATGTAATCAAGCGGATGCAACAATTCTTGGATAAGATGGAAGAGGGGGATTCTGTTGATGCTGTCGAAGAGGCTCCGGAGGAATTTGCTGTTGTTATCAAAGAAGACCGTATGCCAAGAGAACGAGTTTTGAGGTCGACTCCGTTTGTGGATAGACAGGTGTGCCAACGTGATGAGGAATCGCTGGTTACAAATTTTAATATAGGAGTCAATGACTTGTGTTTAAATGGTTTGTCTGCCGGACAGTTAAAATGTATTGTTCGAAAGTTGGAAGGTTTCTTGGATATAGTTAATGAGAAATGGAGATAATGAGGTTGAGAACATGTAGTCACTATTTGATGTGTGATTGGCATGGAATGTCATGCATTTCCCGTCATGATTCTTGTTTGCAAATTTCTATTTTTGTGTAATGGGAATTTGTGTGGGAGTGTGAATGAAAATTAGCTGGTATTTAGGAGGAAATAAGGCAACACAAGCAGATGACTGACGTGTTGCCTTCGTTTCATAGCCGTTTGGAAACTGTGTTTGATATGTTGGCAGTACAGTCGTGAGATACGGGGTGTGGCTGAATACGCTCTTATCACGTGTTTATTTGTGTTGGAAAAGTATTAAAGCATTATAATTTATAATGAATATTCCGTTTTGGAGTGGGGTATAAAGTGCGATTCAGAACTTTTGAAATCATTTCTTTTAGGGATTAAGTCGTTTGATGGTTTCTTCTAGTTTGAACATTTCATCTCGGAGGCGTGCGGCTTCAAGGAAATCCGTTTCTTTAGCGGCTTTTTGCATGGCGGCTTTTGTTTTTTGCAACATTTTCTCCAATTCCGGTTTACTCATGTAGGCAATGACGGGATCTGCAGCCATGTTCACGTGTTCTTCTTCGATATAAGCTCGGGAGGTCTCTTTCAGCACGGATTCCGTGGATTTACGTATTTGGGTTGGGGTGATACCGTGTTGACGGTTATATTCCATCTGTTTCTCTCGACGGTACTGGGTTTCATCGATGGTTTCCTGCATGGAGCGGGTGATCGTGTCGGCATACATGATGACCTTACCATTTAGGTTACGGGCGGCACGTCCGGAGGTTTGTATTAGTGAACGAGTGGAACGTAGGAATCCTTCTTTGTCGGCATCGAGGATGGCAACGAGAGAAACTTCGGGCATATCCAATCCTTCACGTAACAAGTTGACTCCGACAATCACGTCAATTACTCCTTTACGTAAATTTTCGATGATCTGTACTCGTTCCAGCGTATCCACGTCGGAGTGGATGTATTGGCATTTGATGCGAATACGGTCTAAATATTTACTTAGTTCCTCTGCCATTCGTTTGGTCAATGTGGTTACAAGAACTTTCTCGTTGACCTCGATCCGTTTTTGTATCTCGTTGATAAGGTGGTCTATCTGGTTTTTGCTAGGAACGACTTCTATTTCCGGGTCAAGGATTCCGGTGGGGCGAATGATTTGTTCTACGACCACGCCGTTGCATTTTTCCAATTCATAATCGGCTGGGGTGGCACTGACGTAAATGGTTTGTCCCGTGTTGGCCTCGAATTCTTCAAACGTGAGCGGGCGGTTGTCGAAAGCAGCCGGAAGACGGAATCCATATTCCACGAGTGATTGTTTGCGGGAATGGTCGCCACCGTACATGGCTCTCACTTGCGGGAGAGTCACGTGCGACTCGTCCACGACAAGTAAAAAATCCTGTGGGAAGTAGTCCAGCAGACAGAAGGGGCGGACACCGGCAGCCCGTCCGTCGAAGTAGCGGGAGTAATTCTCGATGCCGGAGCAATAGCCGAGTTCTCGAATCATTTCCACGTCATATTTTACCCGTTCATCTAGTCGCTTTGCTTCAAAATGTTTACCGATGGAATTTAAGAAATCAACTTGCACGACAAGGTCGTGTTCTATATCATAAATGGCTTTCGCGAGTGTGGCTTTATCCGTAACAAACAGATTGGCGGGATAGATGTTCAAATTCTCCATTTCATCAATCGTTTTTCCGGTCTGTGGGCTGAACGATGTGATCCGGTCAATCTCGTCGTCCCAGAACTCGATCCGATAAGCCATTCCCTCGAAGGTTTCAATGGCCGGAAAAATGTCTACGGTTTCACCTTTTGCCCGGAAACTGCCCCGTTTGAATTCCAGTTCGTTATTCACGTAAAGGGCATCCACCAAACGGCGTAAGAGTTGGTTGCGACCAATTTTGAGTCCTCGCTTCAAGTAAATGATGTTCGAGCCGAAAGCTGTCGGGTCTGCCATACCGTAAAGGCACGAGACGGATGAAATCACAATCACGTCCCGGCGTCCGGATAGTAAGGAGGCCGTGGCTCTTAAACGTAATTTATCGATCTCATCGTTGATCATAAGATCTTTCTCGATATACGTGTTGGTGGTGGGTAGGTAGGCTTCCGGTTGGTAATAGTCGTAGTAAGATACGAAATATTCCACCGCATTTTCGGGGAAGAATGCCTTGAACTCCCCGTATAATTGGGCGGCCAGCGTCTTGTTGTGGCTGAGGATAAGTGTCGGACGCTGAACCTCTTGTATCACGTTGGCAATGGTAAATGTCTTTCCTGATCCGGTAACTCCCAATAATACCTGTCCCGGGACTTCATCCAAAAGTCCTTGCGTTAGTTCCTTGATAGCTTCCGGTTGATCTCCGGTCGGTTCAAATTGGGAAGTTAGTTTAAACATCAACTAATTTTAGATTTTAGATTTTAAATTGAGAATATAGTCCCTTCAATTTAAAATTTACAATTATTCAATTTACAATTAAGAAAGTTTGCTCATGAATTTCTCCGGGTTGATGATAAAGCGGTCATGGATGGCCGAACCGATTGGAGCGGTTTCATCCCATGCCTCGATGGAGAAACGAATGCGGCGACCGTCGACTTCGGTGATGGTGGCTTTGCAGGCAACTTTCTTGCCAACAGCGGTTGCTTTCACGTGTTTGGTGTTGATTTCGATACCCACGGTGTCGCTGTCGTCATCCAGCATGCCTTCTAAACATTTGATAGCCGTGTTTTCCATTAGTCCTACCATCGCGGGTGTCGCGAATACTTCCAGTTTGCCTGAACCGTAAACGGCTGCAGTGTCTTTATATTGCACGGTAATTTCTTGCGTGAACGAGTGTCCTGTTTTTATTTCCATGATTCTTGAATTTAGATTACAAAGTTAGCGAATAATCCTGTATGGAAGGATCGTTTTAAGAAGTTTTCACGTGATGTTATGGATTGTTTAAATCCGGTTAACTGAAAAATAGGCGTACGGCTACAATGACGAGTACAACGAGCAAGAAATACCGGATGTATTTGGCTCCCCATTTGATACTGAAACGTACTCCTAGCCATGCCCCTAGCATATTGCCACAGGCTAGGATAAGTCCGACTTTAAAATCCACGAGATCATTCCAGATAAAAATTGCCAGAGCGATAATCGTGTAGAATAGCACGATAAATAGTTTTATGGCATTGGCTTTTAATAAATCGTAACCACATCCGAGAACCAATCCTGCCAACAAGAAAAAACCGATACCGATTTGGATAAATCCGCCGTAAATTCCCAGGAAAAAGAAGATGACGTTTCGTAACCACGGGCTTTTCATTTTTGCCTTGTCCGCGTTTGCTTTTACCCAAGCATCTGGATTTAAGAGTAACATGAAAAACATAATAATCAGAAGCCCGGCTATGACTTTTTTGAATATCTCTTCGTTGATATCCACGGCAATAAATGCTCCCGCGATGCTGCCGAGAGCCACGGGGAGCAGTAGTTTAGAATCGGTTTTGAAATCAAGTATTTTCTTTTGTTTAAAGCTGCTGACGGATACCACGTTTTGCAATAAAATAGCAATCCGGTTGGTTGCATTCGCCACGTTCGCCGGTAAGCCGATGAAGATAAGAAAAGGTACTACCAACATGGAGCCGCCCCCGGCAAACGTGTTGATAAATCCCGCGGCAGTACCGAGGAATATGGTGACGATGATTTCGATAATTGTCATGGAGCAAAGTTAAAAACTAAAACCCAAAAGCTAAAAGTTTATCGTGAGTATTTCCGGGGGTAGCGGAAGAAGATCGCCAGAAGGGCGGCAACTCCCATTAAGTACGGGTAGTAGAGGTACTGCATGATGGCCAGTGGGGTAATGGAGGCTAGGCCGGCAGCCATGAGTAATTGTGCCCCGTAGGGGATGATGCCTTGCATGAAACACGAGAAGGTATCTAATAAACTGGCTGATTTTCGGGGATCGATACCAAAACGACTGGCAATGTCTTTAGCTATGGGGCCGGACATGATGAGGGCGATCGTGTTGTTTGCCGTGCATAAGTCTGCAAAACTGACGAGGGCGGCGATACTTAATTCGGCTCCTTTTTTGGATTTGACACGAGTTGTCAACTTCTGAATAATGTAGGCAATCCCTCCGTTGTAGCGAATCATTTCGAGCATCCCGCCTGCTAGCAACGTGATAATAATCAGTTCTCCCATACCGGAGATCCCTGTACCCATAGCGGCAAGCCATCCCCAAAATTGAATGCTTCCGGTAATTATTCCGACTATGCCGGAACAGAGAATGCCGAGTAGAAGTACGATCATCACGTTTACTCCTGCCAACGCGGTGGTAAGTACTAGAATGTAAGGAATTACTTTTAACCATTCTATCGGGGTGACGGTAGGGGTTGTCGTTATTTCACTGCCTTGAAACAGGTAAACAATGGTTACGAGTATGGCAACCGGGATGACAATTAAGCTATTGACTTTGAATTTATCTTTCATGTTACAGCCTTGTGTGCGGGTAGCAACAATGGTCGTGTCGGAGATAAAGGACAGGTTGTCTCCGAACATGGCTCCCCCAACCACGATGGCCACCATGAAAGGCGTGTTTATGTCTGTTTGAGTGGCAATACCGACGGCAACGGGAGTAAGTGCCACGATCGTACCGACAGATGTTCCCATGGAAAGTGAAATAAAGCAAGCGGCAATGAACATCCCCGCCAGTAGGAGACTATCCGGAAGTACGGATAGGGCCAGGTTAACGGTAGCATCAACTGCACCCACGGCTTTTGCTGTTTGAGCAAATGCCCCGGCAAGAATAAAAATCCATATCATGAGCATGATATTGCTGTTGGCAGCTCCTTTGCAGAATAGGTCTATTCGTTTGTGAAGTTGTCCCCCCGAAGAGATGGCTACCGCCACGATGGAAGAGGCGAGGAATGCTACGGTGATCGGCATTTTGTAGAAATCCCCCATGATGATGGAGGCTATCAAGTAGATACTTAAAAATACGATCAAAGGGGTTAGTGCCCAAAAGTTTGGTCTAGTTTTTTGGTCCATAGGTTAGAAAACTTGTTTTACAATTTCTTGAATATTTTCCGATTTTCCCATCGTGTAGTAATGAACCGCGGGAACTCCGTGGACGATGAGTTCTTTACTCTGTGCCACGCACCATTCTATACCGACTTGATTGATTTCCTTGTTATTTTTGCACGAGCGGATCTCTTTGACCAGTTCGTGTGGGATGTCGATGCTGAATGTACGTGGAAGCATTTCCAGATGTTTAAATGTGGATATGGGTTTTAGGCCCGGTATGATAGGGACGTTAATTCCTTGAGCCCGGCATTTATCGACAAACTGGAAAAATTTGGCGTTATCGAAGAACATTTGGGTGACAATGTAATTCGCTCCCGCATCGACTTTCTTTTTCAGATTTTCGATGTCACAGGCTTGATTGGGGGCTTCGTAATGTTTTTCCGGGTATCCGGCAACCCCGATGCAGAAGTTCGTGGGAACGGTATCTGTCAGCGTGTCGTCCAGGTATTGACCGTGGTTCATGCGGGTAATTTGTTCTACCAGTTCACAACTATAGCGGTGTCCGCCTTCTTCGGGAGTGAAAAAACGTTCTCCCGGTATGGGGTCACCCCGGAGGGCCATCACATTTTCAATGTCAAGGAAATTCAAGTCGATAAGTTCGTTCTCGATTTTGTGGCGGGTAGCCCCTCCGCACACGATGTGAGGAACCATTTCCACGTTGTATCGCCTCATGATGGCGGCGGCCAGAGCCACTGAACCGGGACGTTTCGTTACGGTCACTTTTTTAATCGTTCCGTCCGGGTATTCTCGGTATACCACTTCATCCCGGTGAAAAGTGATATTAATGAAAGGGGGAGCGAGGGCTATCAAGGGTTCGATAGCTTCGTATATTTTATTGATGTCACCACCTTTTAATGGTGGTACCAGTTCGAAAGAGAAGACTGGTTTGTCTGTATTGTTGAGTATGTCAATGACCTTCATGATTTTGGATTTTAAATTTTAGATTTCAGCTGTACGAACTCTGTTTATTTTGCGATTTTAATCAGTCGTATGTTTACAGACTCCCCCTCTGGCTCCTCCCTTGCATAGGGGGAGGGGGGACTAATCGGTTTTAAAATAAACTTTTATCTTATTTCAATGTTATACGCTGAAATATTTCGCTTTGGGGTGAGAAATCAGCATCCCGCACAGGCTTGTCGAGGGGTAGATGGAATATCCTTCCGTGAGGCGAACCCCGATCTGGGCAGGAGCATTCAGGATGTCGAAGGCTAATTTCTTCATTGCATGATCCGGACAAGTCGGGTAACCGAAAGCGGGACGGATCATGTGAGTTCCTTCGTTAACTTGTTCCTGCATCCATTCCGCACAAGCTTCTGCCAAGCGGGCACAAAGACTTTCCCGTAGCAGATGTTCAAAGTCACGGCAATCGTTGCATTGGTGATCATCCTGTACTTTCAAGCAGAATAATCCCACGCTACCAATTCCTTTTTCTTTCGGGATGACAAAATCTGCCAGTGAAAGACACTCTTCCAAGTCCGCTCGCTGCCGGGGCATCGTGAATCGATACTGACCATCCAGAACGATGTCTTCATTTTCCGAATAGGCATCAAAGAAGCGGACAATGATGGAAACATCAAATTCATTTCCGGCGATTACTTTACCTAGCATATCCAGTGCTGCCTGGTAAGTGCGGTCTGCTTCATCGTTCGTGTAAATGATTTCCGGGTATTTGCCTTTGAATCCCCAGAAATGGAAAAATGGTGTCCAGTCAATTCTTTCCACCAAGTCTTCGAGGTTCAGGCGTTTCACCAGTAAATTATGTTCCCCGAAAGTAGTGGATTCCACGTGATTCCAATCGTATCGCGGGGCTCTCCGGCGAGCCTCTTCGAGTGATATTTGTTTTTGTTGATGTTGATAGTATAAAGTTCGAATGTTTTCTTGTTCTGTTTTTATTTCACGGATGTAATTCTCCCGGTCATTCAGTAAACGCTTGATGATTCCCACTGTTCGGGAAGCGTCCCCGCCTGACACGACGCAATAATTATATTTGGGTGCTAGTTTAACTGCCGTATGTACAGTTGAGGTAGTAGCCCCACCAACAATTAGGGGAACTTGTAATTGTTCTCTTTGTAGCAGTTCGCACAGGTTTTCCATTTCCCCCAAAGAGGGTGTGATCAAACCACTCACTCCGATAATATCTGCCTCATATTCTTTGGCAGCCTTGACAATACTTTGATTATCAACCATGACACCAAGATCGATGACCTCTAGGTTATTGCAAGTCAGAACAATGTTCACGATGTTTTTACCGATATCGTGTACGTCTCCTTTTACCGTGGCAATCACGACACGGGGCCGACGGGTTACATTTTGGCCGGATGCGTTGTGACGTTCGATTTCCGGTTGTAGGATTTGTACGGCTTCTTTCATGACTTTGGCAGATTTCACGACCTGCGGCAAGAACATTTTTCCTTCCCCGAAAAATTGTCCGACCCGTTCCATGCCTTTCATTAAAGGTCCTTCGATGATTTCTACCGGGCTGGAGTATTGCGTGAGTGCTTCTTGTAGATCGTCTGTCAGGTAATCCGTGATCCCCTTGATCAAAGCGTGTCCGAGACGTTCTTCTAGGGAACGAAGCCGCCATTCTTCCTGGTGTGTAGTTTTTACTTCACCTTTTGTTTCCTTGTATTTTTCAGCAAGGGAGATCAAAGTTTCCGTTGCTTCAGGTGTACGGTTTAGTACGACATCTTCCACGGCTTTCAGTAATACCGGTTCGATTTCGTCATATACCTGTAACATGGCGGGATTCACGATAGCCATGTCTAGTCCCGCGCGGATAGCATGGTACAAGAAGACGGAGTGCATGGCTTCTCGTACCGTGTTATTTCCCCGGAACGAGAATGACAAGTTGGAAACACCGCCGGATGTACGGCATCCTTTCAAGTTCTGTTTTATCCAACGTACCGCTTCAATATAGTCCACGGCATAGTTGTTGTGTTCCTCGATCCCGGTTCCGATGGCTAGAATATTCACGTCGAATATGATGTTTTCGGGAGTGAAGCCGGCTTGTGTGGTTAACAAGTCATAGGCTCTCTGGCAAATGTCTATTTTGCGTTGGAAAGTGGTTGCCTGGCCTTCTTCATCGAATGCCATTACTACCACGGCTGCTCCCAAGCGTTGAATTTCTTTGGCTTTGTAAAGGAAGTCGTGTTCTCCTTCTTTCAGGCTGATCGAGTTCACGATACATTTTCCTTGCGTGTTTTTTAATCCGGCAAGGATGGTTTCCCACTTGGAAGAATCTATCATGAAAGCCGCTTTGGCAATATCCGGTTCGTTGCTGATGATACGCACGAAACGTTCCATTTCAACCGTGCCGTCCAGCATGGCGTCATCCATGTTGATGTCAATGATGGATGCTCCCGCTTGGATTTGTTTTCGGGCGATCGTGGCGGCTTCCGTGTAATTCTTTTCCCGGATAAGACGGGCAAATTTCGCGGAGCCTGCCACGTTTGTACGTTCGCCGATGTTGATAAAATTGTTTAATTCTTTATCTACCACGATGGTATCTAGTCCACTCACTTTCAGTTGGTGAGTGGGTGTCGGGACTTTTCTCGGGGGAATGTTTTTCAAAGCGTTTGCGATTGCCCGGATGTGTTCCGGTGTCGTTCCGCAACATCCCCCGGCTATATTGATCAATCCCTCTTTTGCCATGTTTTGGAGACAAAGAGCGGTAAATTCCGGCGATTCGTCGTATTCTCCCATTTCATTCGGTAGTCCCGCGTTCGGGTATATACTGATGTGACACGGGATACGTGGAGCCAGTTCCCGCAAGAAGTGGTGTAATTCCTTCGCCCCGAATGAACAGTTCAAACCAAAGCTGAGAATCGGGTAGTGGGCGAGGCTCGTGAACAGGGCTTCCAGTGATTGTCCGGTCAGAGTGCGTCCACTTTTGTCGTTTACCGTGGCGGAAAGCATCACGGGAAGATTTGTACCTTTTTCTTCCTGTACTTTGGCTATGGCATAGAGAGCGGCTTTCGCATTCAGCCCGTCATAGATAGTTTCCACCAACAAGAGGTCCACGCCGCCTTCTATTAATGCCGCCGCTTGACTGGCATAAGCATTGGCCAGTGTATCGAAATTCACGATTCTATAAGTCGGTTGGTCAGGATCGGGGGCGAGGGTTAAGGATTTATCGGTTGGTCCGATACTTCCTGCCACGTAGATTTTGCGTTCTTTGCAAGCGGACGCCGTTTCTTTTGCCAAACGGGCTCCTTCTAAATTGAGACGTGAAACCCATTCCACGCACCCGTATTCGGTTTGCGAGATTGCATTTGCGTTGAAGGTGTTGGTTTCTATTATGTCGGCTCCTGCGTCAATGTAGTTTTGATGTACTTGACGAATCACGTCCGGGCGGGTAATGTTTAGCACGTCATTATTCCCTTTGAGGGGAATCGGATGGTGTGCGAATTCTTCTCCCCGAAAATCGGCTTCAGTCAATCCGAATTGTTGTAAAGCTGTCCCGGTGGCACCATCCAGTATATATATGCGATCTTGTAAGTTCATTTTAATAATTTAGAATTTAAAGTTTAGAATGAAAGAGTTTTAAATCGAAAATGCCGTGTATCCCGATTTTGTCGTCTTTGATGCAGATGGCGGCAAGTATTTCTTGCGTTTTCCCGATTTTTTCGACACAGGGGGCAACGTCATCTGTTGTTTTGATCTCGTTGGCAAAGGCTGTAGCGTACGTGTCGGCTAAAGTACAATCTTTACAAATAATCATGACGGCATCTGCTTTCCCGAAGCTTAAAGAGGGCCCCACTGTTCCGGATGAAGTACAAATTCCTAGGGGGGCTTGGTCAGCCCGGATGGTGAACCCCACTTTTTCCGACAGGGGAGATGTTCCGGCAAATACGGAAATATCAATGTTTTCTTGTATGTCCGCATAGATATCTCCACCATTTTCCACGATAATTTCCCGTACTCCATATTTTTCTTTGATCTCTTGACCAATTCGACTGGCAACAGCTCCGGCAACCCCACTCATTGGGCCGATTCCGGATTTTTTGGACATCTCCGACATCTTTTGAAAAATTGTCGGGGCTTCCGGTCGTGCCTCGTAGGGAACGAGTGACGTGGCGTAATCGGGATCATTTTGTAAGTAAGCATCCATGCTTTCTCGTAATGTCCGGATTCGGGATTCCGTGAATGCGAGAATGCTTTCTTGGAAAGATTCCTGATCTATTCCGATCCACAAGTCTGTCTCTTTGTAGACGACCGTGAAAGAATGCCAGCGTTCTTTCTGCAAATGCTCCCGATATGTGCGATTTTTGTACTCGATCATAACTGTACTGATAGTTTGTAAGGTTTATAAGATCTGTGCATTTGTCTAGCAGCTTTCCGGATTGCTGAATTCAATCTTGAAAAGTTTCAACGGGCAAGCTTTCAAGCATAGTTTGCAGGCGATACATTTTTCGGGATTGAATTGTAGTTTCCAATCGGGAGCCTCGATAGTCAAGGCGTGGGAGAAACAAGCCGAAGCGCAGTTCCCGCAATTAATACATCGGGATTCATCGTAAGATATTTTGCTGGATACCGGACTTACGGTTACCCCGTTATCATTCAAGAAAGCAATAGCCTGTTCTATTCTCAAGGGATCTGCTTCCATCTCGATCAAGAGTGATCCGGTCTTTCCTGGTTGAATCTCTGCCTTTAGGATATTTACTTTTACATCATAGATACGAATTAAGTCGTATGTCAATGGTCTGTCTGTTGCGTCTACCGGGAAGGTTAATATTACTTTTTTAGTCATGATTGCTTCTGATTTTAGATTTAATGATTTTAGATTTAAGATTCCAACCGCGGGAATTGTCACGTTTCATTTTCAATTCTCCATTTTCAATTTTCAATTTCTTGGAGTCCTTTTAATGACGTTCCTGTTGGCATGGGGCGAACGGGTTCCGTGAGTAGGAAGTCTCCTTTCTGAATCCATGACTTTAAAATCTCGGCAATTTGCCGTGCTTTTGACAAGCTGGCAACGGGTGCTGTTTTGATTTTATGGCCGTTGACCTCGATTTCTCCACTTTGCAGGGCGGCGTAATTTGTTTTACCTAAAATCTTATTTCCGTCTCCGTAATCGACAACCGTGGTTTCTATTTGTTCATTTCGGATAGACACTCTCCGGGCAAGATCTTCATCTAGAATTGGAATAGGTATGCCGATACCGACAAACATACTTACCCCGTATTTCTCGTAATAAACTCCTCTTAGGAATTCCGTACTCATGTTCTTCAAGTCACCGATCACGGCTATCGTGCGAGCATTGCTGGTAGGGATACCGTATTCGTTTGTTGCTTTCGTGGAATGGAATTGTGTTCCGTTCCAAGTGACGTATCCTTCTGTTCCGCAGAGGAAAATATGAGTTCCTAAGCCGATCGTGCGACATTCCGGATCATTCAACAGGGGAGATAATTCTCCGGCTGTGCTGTAAGAGGCGTTCCGCAATTTTGGCAACAAGGTTCCCATATACGTGTATTTAATTTTATCCGTGGAATTAGTGGCCACGTTATAATTCTGGTAGGCATTTCTAGGATTGTACAGGATGGCCTCGTTAATTGTGTCTTTAGTGATCACTGTTTTGATATGTTTCCGAGGATAACAATCCGTGCCTTTTCCCCAAGCCTCCAAGGTGATTTCTTTACCGGCAATCAAGTCTTCTATGATATGGGCTCCCCCGTAACTGGGGTTTTCCGGATTGCAATCAGTAGCTCCCACGTAAGTGTCCACGGCGGCTAGTCCACCACTGACACGGATACCGTTCAATTCGATTTTCTCCATGCGAATCGGGGGATTAGCGTGTCCGAAGTTTAGGAATGCCCCGGAGGAACACATTGCCCCGAAGGTGGCCGTGGTCACTACATCTACTTTCTCCGCAATCTCTTTCGGGGAGAGTGTTTTTGCCAGTTCTGATACTTCTTCGGCAGTCAACACGACAGCCGTACCTTTTTTGATTTTATCGTTTATTTCTGCGTATGTTTTAGCCATGATCTTGTACAATTTTTTAATGGATAAATTGTTTGTTGGTGATTTTTTATATAATAATTGCCTTGCAATTAGTCGATTACTAAAAATGATCGGAAATAGTATGGGTATTCTTATTCACACGGTTTACTGTTGAAACCGATTTTGTAAATCCAAAAATCACATCATAATTTTCCTATCAAAGCTTAGGAATCAAAAAAATCTAAAATAAAAAGTCCGGGGTGTAAAAGATATTAGCGCATGCAGCGCATACGCATAGACATGGCGATAGAATGAATGAAAAGAATACTGCAATTTGTAGTGCAATAAATGCTGTTTTGTTTTGTTGTTTCTGTTTTCATTTTCTTTCAGCTTAAATTATAACTCCTGGTTCTCAGGTCGGGTTTTGGCACCTTGCAAGAAGCCTTGCAGGTTGTCGGAGTTTCCATGAGCCCGTTCTCTCGACTCCTCTTTATAATTCAAACAATCCTCGCAGATTGCATTGATTGGGACAAAGGAAAACAGAATAAATGAATAATGCAAGTAATCTTCGGAATTTTTTTAGGTATCGTATGTTTTGCTTTATTCTAAGGTTTGTCTTTCTCTTACATCTGTTCGTTATCCTTTCCGTTATGGTGTCGTTATCTTTTCGTCCCTATAGAACGTGGCTTTAATATGAGTATAACGGAGAGATAACGAATAGATGTAAGCTTGTTTATTGAGTAACGCAAATTTAGAATTGGTGGGAGAGAAAATATTCCCTGAGTTTGCGTATGCCCCCGTATTTGAGTGTTTTTACCGTGTTTAAGGAAATATTCACGAGAATGGCAATTTCTTTGTTGTCATAACCGGATAGGACTAAGCGCATGATGTGTGCGGTTTGGGATGGCAGTTGGTTAATGGCGTTTATAAGAATTTGGTTAGTTTCTTCTTCAATCATAATATGAAGAACTTCCGGGGTTTCTTCATCTTCTTGAAGAGGAATTTTACAGTATTTATTGGTTTCGTTTTTAGAAGAACGCAGGTACGTGAGGGCTTCATTTTTGATCATGGTGAATAAAAAGCTATCCAAATCTTTGATTTGATCGATATGCTCTTTCTTTTCCCAAAATTTATAGATGACGTTCTGCGTAATATCTTGAGCAGTGTCCGGATCAACGAAACGGGAAGCCACGGAACGAAGTGAGGCGTAATGTTCCCGGATAAATTTTTCTAACTTCGTATAATCTTTCATCTGCTTGCGTTTGTGGGATTTATGTTTGTTGTCACAAATATTGTTTATTTTTTTCGTTAAAAATCTATCATTTAGGTCTAAGTAATTGGCTATGAACAGCCTTATGAGTTATAAAATGCAGTAGGTAATGATTTAGCGACCCATCTTCTGCAATGATATACAACGCTTTGCATAACTCGAATAACCTATTGCAAAGGTAATATTATCTACGGAGAAAGACGAAACTTTCTCCGTTTTTCTTTTCTGACGGCTCTCTATTCAGATAGCTGAGTCTATTTTTCGTCTTATTACTCATTGTTGTAGCAGTCTTACTTGTGAAGACTGCCTTTCATTTTTTCGCTCTGTCCTCTGCGGTGTTCCTCTCCACATTCTGCCCTATGTATTCGCATCGGGATCGGTTGTTCGTTGTCAGCGGCAAAGGTAGTTCCGGGCTTTCACGGACAAAAAAGGTCGAGGCGGCAAGCCGTTACGGCGACAATCTCCACACTTCCATTTCATTGCAGGTAGTATTCTCGCCGTAAACCTTGTTTGTCCTAAGCCCTACCTTTTTACGCCCCTGAAACGAAAACGACCGACCCGACGGAAAGACGCAAAAAAAATGTCGGAAACACGAGGACAGAGAAAATGAAAACTCAACTCCCTCACCTCTGGAATCCGCATAAAATCAAAAAAATCAGACAAGATGAAACTGAGATACAGAATATCAATTTGGGTGGCACTTGCACTCGCAGGCTCTCTCCTTTGGGGCGGAAGCGTTTGGCTTTGGCTGGCAGGGATATGTGCAGGAAAATTCCTCTTTCGGTTGCTCCTCACCATCGTTTTGGCTATCGCAGTATACATTCTGACTTATGCCCTCATCATCGGGGCAACACTTTGGTTACTCATTTCTTAAACAGACAGATATATGAAAAGAAGAAGCAAGACAATCGCACAGCAATGCAGATACTACGAAGTGGACAACATCTTCGAGTATATGGTATCGGTTTACCTAAACGGAAACATATCAGCCTTTGGGGAACTGTACAAGGAACTCAATCGGCAAGACAGAAAGGAGTTTATCATCTATCTCTTTTCAGAGGTCAACCCCATACATATCCAAGAAATCATTTTAGCAACAATCTAAATACATAAGACAATGAAAGGTACAGAACATTTCAAGGACGTTATCCAAAACTATTTGGAAACGAGAGCATCATACGATGAACTCTTTGCGGAGAATTTCCGCAAGGAGAGTAAGAACATAGACGAGTGCATTACCTACATCTTGACGGAAGTCCAAAGAATGGAGTGTGCAGGTCTGTCCGATGATGAGGTATATTCCCTCGCTGTCCACTATTACGATGAAGATAACATCGAAGTGGGCAAGTCCATCAACTGCCAAGTCGTGGTAAACCATACTATCGAACTCACAGAGGAGGAAAAGGCGGAAGCACGGAAAAAGGCTATCGAGCGATACCAAGCGGAGGAATACCGCAAACTTACCGCCAAGAAACCCAAAGCGGAAAAGCAGGAGGAACAGCAGATAGCCCAACCTTCACTATTCGAGTTTTAACTCCTTAAACAACGAAAGGAAAATGGAAACAATGGATTTAAGCGAAGCACGCATCTATGTAGGCACTTATGCCAAGTACAACAACGGCTCATTGCAGGGCGAATGGGTGGAACTTTCGGAGTTTTATGATTGGGACGGCTTTATGGAGCGTTGTGCCGAGATACACGAGGACGAGGAAGAACCCGAATATATGTTCCAAGCGTGGGAGGAAATCCCCGATGGTCTGATAGCCGAGAGCCATTTGGAGGAAACCTTCTTTGAACTTCGGGACGAGTTGGACAGACTGAACGACACGGAGAAAGAAGCCTTTTGGGTGTGGGCAGACGGCAACAACGCCCAACTCACACAAGACGCATACAGCCTTGTAAAATCTTTCCAATCCGACTACATCGGAAATTATGCAAGCAAGGAAGATTTTGCGGAGGAACTTGCGAAAATGGAGAATGAATTATCCGATTTTGCATTGAGTTACTTCGACTTCTCCAAATATGCCGATGACCTTTTCGACACGGACTTTTGGTATAAGGACGGCTATGTATTTCGTAACGAATAAAACAAGGAGGACAGATTATGAAACCGAGAAACAAGTTTGAGAAAGCAGTACTTTCTGAGAGCAGGAACTTACGACCGATTGGAAAATTCACTCATATTTGCCCCCTTCCGTCCACTTTAAAGTGATCCCCTAAA